>Ga0335075_10003683_pt1 | contig 24192 bp, 20 predicted proteins | sample Lox_Sample_24_FD_206723 | JGI IMG/M metagenome (GOLD analysis project Ga0335075, IMG submission 206723) | Soil microbial communities from Loxahatchee National Wildlife Refuge, Florida, United States - Lox_Sample_2.4 | ecosystem: Environmental > Terrestrial > Soil > Wetlands | place: USA...
GACGACCTCAAGCGCCGCATCGACGAGGCGGCCAAGTACATCCCGCTGGACCAGCTCTGCCTGTCCGGGCAGTGCGGCTTCGCCTCCACCGAGCACGGCAACGCGCTGACCGCCGACGACCAGAAGGCGAAACTCGAGCTGATCGTCTCGGTCGCCGGCCAGGTCTGGGGTTGACCCCAACCACCACCCCGTCGGTCCCACCAGCCGCTCCCGTGGACTGTATGCGCGCCGCGGGCTATCACGGCTATTTTGCCGATGTTTGTCCGTGCGGGTCACATACAAGTCTCTGGGTTTTTGCAGCGTGGGGTGCCTGCGAAACAAGGGGTTTGCGGGTGTGTGCGGGTGGTCACGGGCCGGGGCGTGCAGTGGTGTCGGTCTGCCGGGCCGGCGCCGTGACCGGTTCCGGGGTGGCGGATGCGGTGCGGCTTGTCTGCCGGGAGGGGGCGGTCCGGGCTGCCGGGGTTGGCGGTGCCGGGGGCCCGGGTGCGGGATGATCGGGACGTGCTGTCCGTTGCCGCCGTTGTTTCCTTGGTGCCTCGTGCCCGTATACAAGTCTGGCGCCGGGGCGGGTTCCGCGGGCTGGGGTACTGTCGCTTCGTGCACGCCGGTCAGGTCTGGCTTTTGTTCCCGTGCCGCCCCCGGGCAGCCGTCTTTCCCGCAGGTTAGCGATGAGAGGGAGGCGGCCGTGGCCGTGAGGGAGAAAGAGGGTGCCGGCGCGGGGACGCCGGAGCCCGCCGAGATAGCCGAGGAACTGGCGGAGGTCGTGGAGTACGCCGCCGCGATCGATGTCGCGAAGGGCTCGGGGATGGTGTGCACCCGGGTGCCGGGGTCGCGGGCGGGCCGCCGGCGGCAGCGGGTCTGGCAGGTGCCGGCCACGTTCGCGGCGGTCACGGGGCTGATGGATCAGCTGCGGTGCGAGGGGATCCAGCGGCTGGTGCTGGAGTCCACGTCGGATTACTGGCGGATCTGGTACTACCTGGCCGAGGCCGCCGGCCTGCAGGTGTGGCTGGTGAACTCCCGGGACCTGAGGAACGTGCCCGGGCGGGGCAAGAGCGACAAGACCGGCTGCGTGTGGCAGTGCAAGCTGAACGAGCGGGGCATGCTGCGCCGCTCGTTCGTGCCGGGCGAGAAAGTCCGGGACCTGCGGATGCTGACCCGGACGAGGGCGAGACTCGCGCAGGATCAGGCACGGCACCGCAACCGGGTGGAGAAGATCCTGGAAGACGCGCTGGTCAAGGTCTCCTCCGTGATCAGCGACCTGTTCGGGGCCAGCGGCCGCGCGTTCCTGGCCGCGCTCATCGCCGGGGAACGCCGCCCGGCGGAACTGGCGAAGCTCGGCGACCCCCGGCTCAAGGCCAGCAGGAAGCAGCTGGAAGAGGCGCTCACCGGCCGGTTCCGGGACATCCACGCCACCGAGATCAGCGTTCACCTGCGCATGATCGACGCCATCACCGCCGAGATCGCGCTCCTGGACGACCAGATCGCAAAGCAGCTGGCGCTCATCCCCGGGACCGCCCCGTCCTGCACGGCCTGCGGCCTGATCGGCGGCGGCCACGTCCCGGGCTGCACGCGGGAGGGCGAGGAACTGCTGAGCCTGGTGCAGCGGCTGGACGAGATCACCGGCATCGGCGAGGCCGCCGCCGCCGCTGTCATCGCCGAGCTCGGCACCGACCCCCCGGCCTTCGCCACCCCCGGCCACGCCGCCGCCTGGGCCCGGCTGACCCCCCGCACCCTGCAGTCCGGCGCCGTCAGCAAGCCCGGCCGGGCCGGCAAGGGCGACCGGTTCCTGCGCGGCACGCTCGGCCAGGCCGCCATGTCCGTCTCCCGCACCGATACCCGGCTCGGCGCCCAGTACCGGCACCTGGCCAGGAAACGCGGGAAACAGAAGGCCATCGTCGCGATCGCCCGCGTCATCTGCGAGACCGCCTGGATCCTCATCTGCGACCCCGGCGCCCGCTACACCGAGCTCGGCCCCGGCTACTACCGCCCCCGCGATCCCGCCCGCGCCACCCGCGACAAGATCCGCGAGATCGAGCGCCTCAACCCCGGCAAGAAAGTCGTCCTCGCCGACGCCGCCTGAAACCGGTAACCCCCCGCACCCACTCAGCTACAGGCACCCTCCGAAACGGCACCGAACCCAGCGTAATCACCGCACCTCACACCAGCCACCTGCGACCGCGCCGCCAGAGGGCCAGACCCACACGTCCCCGATATGGGTATGTTTCCGGTCAGAAAAGACCAAGCTGGTGCCGCGGACGTTCACGATCGAATGGACAGAGGAGGAGTGGCTCCAGGTCCTCGTACGGCGAGTCCTCGCCAACCAGCCGCTGGAACTGCTGGCCAGGCTACTGAACGCTGATGACGGAATGCTCGATGTGCAGGCCGGGCTGGGAGTTCTCTTTCCTCCCGAGATAGAGGGGCAGCCGGTTGACCGCTGGCTCATCGATTCCGTGCGCAACGGAAACGGTGACATATCGCCGCGCCTGGCCGTCTTGCTCCTGTTTCTGGCCCGGAAGCATGCGGCAAGGCCAAGCGCTGCGGTCTCTGCCCTCCCTCTCTTCTCAGCGATCGAGGCCGGCCAGGCAATGACGGAACTGTCCGAGCTCAGCTTCAATGAGGTCGTGGATGACTTCCAGGTCGCCAAGACCTTCGTTCAGAACTGCAAGGCAGGCAAGATCGAGACCTTCACCCTAGACGACGTCCGTCCCTTGTTCGATGAGTCCGAAGGCAAGATTAGCGAGCAGGTACGGCTCCTAGAACGCCTCGGCTTTCTGGAACGTATCGTCAGGCAGCGCATCACGGAAACCGGTACCGTCCTCGAGTCCCTGTTCCACATCCCCCGCCTCTACACTCGCAGCTGGGATCACGCGTGACCGAGGCGCGGTCGAAAATCCTGAGCCTTCCGACCCAATCCGTGCAGCGGAGGTAGACCTGGAGCCTCCAGCCGGTAGACGAGGTGTTGGAGCAATGGCGGCGGATTGCGATCTTCTCGCGGCAGCCAGGTCACGCGGAGTCTGTCCAGCGGGGGTTGCGCATGCTTGCGGGCGAAGACCTCCCGGCCCGCGTGGTGGACACGGACGCGCCTCAAGCGGGCCGTTCTCCCATGGTGCTGGGCTTCCCGGCCTCGGCCAAGGAATCGTTTATGGTCGTGGCCGGCTTTCCTGGCTAAGAACAAAGGTTCCTGAACTGGCGGGACGGCTCGCGGGCTGGCGGGAGGCCGGCCTGCTGCGAAGTCCAGGTCGGTGAGTCCCGCCCAGCCAAGGGCGGAGGCGCCGTCGGCGAGTAGCCGGGCGAAGATCGCAGCGGTGACCTCGGTGTCGGGCAGCGCCCGGTGGCGGCCCGCCGGACGGGGGATACCGTAGTAGCGGAGCACGCTGTCGAGTCGGTATGACGGCAGGCCGGGGGCGGCGGCCGCGCCAGCCGGACTGTGTCGAGCAGGGGCGTGGCCACTAGCCGCGGGCAGTGGTCACGCTGCCCGGCGAGCAGGCCCGCCTCGGTCGGCGCGCTGTGCGCGACGAGCCGGCACCGTCCCGGCTCCATGAGCTGCCCCTCGAGGTCGGCCATGACCTGGCAGGCGGGGCGTGCCCCGGAAAGCATGCCTCCGGTGATCGCGGTGATCCGGGTGAACTCGCCCGTCACGGGCACGCCGACGGGCGGCCTCATCAGCTCAGTGAAGCGGCCGGACTCGGCGAGCTGCCCGCCCCGGCAAGCCAGGGCGATCGCCGCGACTTCCACGGGCTCCGGCGGACGCCCGGCAGGGGTGAGGCCCTCGAAGTCGATCACGATGAAGGTGGCGCCACTGAGTTCGTATAGCAGCGCGTCGGCCGGCTGCCTATTGGCCGACGTGACGTACTGGGCGGATGCTGGCGAGGGCTTCGTCACCTGGATGGGCGCCTTCCCGCTCTTCCGCCTGCCGCCTGCGCGCGGTACGGATGATCTGCGCCAGCAGCACGCGAACCCGGACTGGTGTCGATCGACCGTACACGGCGGGTCTCTTAGGCAGCCTGCTGTGGCCAGAACTTCGGCGGATCGACTGCCGGGTCGCGGACCCCGTAGCGATGCTCGCGCCCGGGATCGATACCTTTCAGCGTCACCAGGCGCTGTCCATCAGCAGATGACAACTCTTGCAGCACCGATGGGAGGGCCGCGCAGACTGTCGCCATGGCCAGGCCGAGCCCGGCGAGCCCGTTCTGCCGATGCGGGTACTGGATGCGATGGAGCCCGGACTTGGCGATGGCCTCCACTTCCAGCTTGCGGTTCATCTGCTTCGCGTCGTTGGTGACGACAACCTCGAACCCGGCGTCCTTAGCCTTGCCGTAGAGGTGAAGATCCTTGGTGCCGCTCCACCCGGGAAGATCGATTACATGCTGGACATCGTGCGAGCGGCGCAGCAGCGTCCTGACTGTCGAGGTGATCGGCGCAGGGACGTTCTCGTCGAGAAGCAGCTTCACGCAGCTCGCTCCGGCGGCTCTACGTAGCTGTCAACGTAGGACGCGAAGTCATAGGCGTCGCGTGCAGCCTCGGGCGAGACCTGAGGGAAGAACTCGCCGATGTCCTCGGCCGCTACCCCGTCACGTAGCAGTGCCGCTACCTCGTCATACGGAATCCTGGTCCCGGAGATGACCGGTTCGCCCCCGCGGACACCAGGGTCGACCTGAACGTGCTCCCGCGGCTCTAGCAGAGCCGGGATCTGCCTTCCTTGCACGTAGAACGGCTGGAGCACTTCGATGATCTCGTGGATGACCACGTTGCCCTTCTGACGCAGGAGATCCACGGCGTGGTCGGAGTCCGCAAGGTAGATCGTCGATCCGTCCGCGACGAGCCGGTATGAGGAGAGGTGATCACGCAGGCCGAGGTCGACGCGGAGGGTGTCGAGTGCACGCCGGATCTTCTGCAGCGATGCTTCCTGGCGTAGCCGTACGCACGTCCGCAGCGCGATGACATCGCGGAAGGAGTAATCGATAGGCCGAACCGCTGAGTACTCAGGGGCCAGGACGGCCACCCCGTCAGGTCCAGGCTTACGCCAGTAAGCAAGCTGGCGAATGGTAGCTCCCGACAACGCGGCAGCCAGCTTCGGCGCGTAGGACACAAAACCACCTCCCTGACTACCAGTTCTACCAGGTACATCCGTCAGCTTTCCGGATTGAGCGCCGGGAGAATCCGACATTTTGCTAGTGCCTCAGTAAGCACTCGCCTGTTCCTGGGTGGAGGGCCTGTATCTAGGCCGGGTGTTTCCGCTGGTCAGCGGGTCGTGGTCGGGGTGAGTTGGTAGATCCTCGGGGGCGGGTCGATGCCGAGCTGTTCGAGGATGGCGGCCTGACCAGGGCTGACCTCGGTGCGCTGGCGGAAGGTGCCGGCGGGGCCGGTGAAGGTGCCGACCTGGATGCGGTCGAGCTGGCGGCGCAGCTCGGGCCAGGTCTGGCCGCAGGTGTTCTCGGCGACGCGGGCCAGGAGCAGCGCGAGCCAGCACAGGATGACGTGGGCGCGGATACGCTCTTCCTTGCGGTGGCAGACCGGGCGCAGGTCGATGACCTGCTTGAGGTCTCTCCAGCTCCGCTCGACTTCCAGGAGCTGCCGGTAGCCCAGTGCGATGTCCTCGGCGCTCATCTTCGGGTCGGACGTGCGCAGCAGGTACTTGCCGTCGAGGTTCTCCTCGGCCTTCGCCCTGGAGGCGTCGACCCGCAGGAGGCCGCCGGGGGTGACGCGCAGGTAGCGGTTCAGCCCGGGCCTGGTGGAGATGACCCCGCGCAGTTCGGCCCGCTTGTCCTTGGAGAGCGCGTCCGAGCCGTCGATGAGTTCCTTGAGCTGGGTGATCATGCGGGCGCGGATGGCGGCGTCCCGCTCGGCTCCTTCGGGGTTGTGGCAGATGACGAACCGCTCGTCCTCGGCGATCCGCACCTCCTTGACCCGCAGGTTCTCCGCGACTTCCTGGTAGCGGCCCTGCCGCGACAGGGTGGCCTCCGCCTCGGGCGAGCCGGACCGGAGCCGCTCGCCGATGATGTAGTGGTTCCCGCCCCTGCGCAGGTAGCGGCGGTTCTCCGCCGAGGTGAAGCCGCGGTCGGCGACCCAGACGACCCGCGACAGCGCCTGCTCGCGCAGGTCGTCCTTCACCTGGCGGATCAGCGCCGAGTCGGCGGTGTTCCCGGGCCAGCACCACGCCCGCAGCGGGATGCCGTCGCGGGTGACGGCCATGCCGATCACACGTCCGGCGACTCGCCGAGGCCGCCGCTAAGGGCCAACCCGGAGTCCAACAACTGCGCGCGGCGGCGGGCTCCGTCATCCTGCGCGCCGCGTGCGACCAACTCGCCAAACTGCTAGCCCACGCCGAGCCGACTTACCTGTCGGGCCTCCTGGTCGGCGCGGCCCGTGCCTTCGAGCGCGCACGACGGCGCCAGACGGTGTCAGTCGTCTGGACGGGCCCGGAAACCGGCGTGTCGTCATCACGGCTCACAGCGGCAACCATCATCGACCTGATCAACGCGGCGCGGTCCGAGATCCTGCTGGCGAGCTACGCGACTCAGACCGAACCCTCGATCAAGGCGGCGCTCTCGGCCGCAACAGCACGGAACGTGTCCGTCACCCTCCCGGCCGAACGTCACTAGGACAACCCGTTCTACACCGCAGTCGCTACGCCGTTCCCGGGCATCAACGCGCTCCGCTTGCACTGGCCGTCCGGTTCGCGCCCGCCCGGCGCCGCGCTGCATGCAAAGGTCATCGTGGTCGACGGTCAGGTCGCGCTCGTCGGCAGCGCGAACCTCACCAGCCGCGCCATGGAGCCCAACCTTGAGTGCGGGATCCTCATCCCGCGGCGGCCCGCAGCCCCGCGCAATCCGCGACCACATCACCGGCCTCTACGCAGCTGGACTCTTGCGCCGGTTGTAAAAGCCTCAAGCCGTCTGAGCAGGCCGCAAGGCTGTCTTGACCGGCAAGCCGACCACGGTCACAGAGCGCCGTTGACCTGCCTGTCCGAGCCTGTCCGAGTGTTTCCAGTTATCTGTCATCTATGGCATGACCCGTAAATACTTAGGCCGGTAGAGCGTTGATGACGCCCGGGAAGTGTGGCCTGCCAGCACAGTTCTCCGCGCAAGCCTGGCGTATGTCAGGGCGCGCCATCCCTTGCGGCTGCGCGCTCGTTGCGAGCTTGCGACATGGCGGCTGTATGGGCCGGTCAAGGGTCTTGCCCCGTCGAGTGAATCAAAGAGGCTGCATGGGCTGTGTAACCCAGGATGTCCGAAACGACAGCAACAACGTGATCCATTGCATCCGCGTCAACGAGCACTGCCGCCACCACACCGCCAGGATCGTTATCCGCCAGGGGAACACGGCCAAACTCGTCGGGCAGGCGGGCGGCGGACAGGAAGGCGGCGGCAAGCGCGTCGGCCACAACCTGACGGGGCTCACCACCGGCATCGATTCCTTTCCGGATCATGACCAAACTGGCACCAGCCGCCTCGGCGAGCCAAGCGTCGTCCCGCTCGTGCGGCTGCACCAGGCAAAGGTGCGCCGAATCTTCCGCAGCCATGCGATCGCCTGGCATCTCAGCCTCTACCGCAACCGGTGCCCATTTTCGGCCCAACGGCCGCTCGACGTACTTCTCGTACCAGGAGGCATCCCATACCTGCATAGTTCGCAGGACGATCGTGAGCTCATCCGCTACGGCATAGCGAGGCTCGCGGGCAGGGCCAACGAATGCGGCCCGGTCCTCCGCCCACGCGCCAAGCGGCCACAGTTCCGCCCCGGCGGTGTGGCGGACACCCGCCCACTGAAGCACCCTGGCAGCGAGCGCGATCAGCCAGGGATCGTTTCCCAGCCTCGCCTGCAGGCGAACCGGAACTCTCACCCGCTGTTGCGCGCCCATGTCTCGTGCTCGTCGTACCCGGTGCCCATCTTTGATGGCGTTTGCCATCCGCGCTGTAATCCAGCCTTCCAGGTTCTCAATGGGGTGGCGGTATGCCAGGAGCGCGGCCACCACGGACTCGATATCGTCCGTGAAACCATCCGCGCACTCCGGCGCCAGACGACACACGCCGGAGGCGCACTGCCAGTGTCCCCTGCGCCTCTCAAGCGGACGTGTGTGACGCTCCCACACCAGCGGAAATATCACCTCGAACGCCTCTACGCGAATTCTCGGGAGCTCTTCGGAGGCAGCGATCTTCGATCCGTCGGCCCCGACGAACTTTCGGAGGCACGCCGCCGGGTCGGCTCTGCCTCCTGCGAGCTGGACGGCGGGCCACTCTGGAGTATCAGCATCGACAACCTCGGTGGCTGGAACGATCACGTCGACGCGGTCGGCCACATCAAGGGCAGGCGAACGAACAACCGTTGTGTTCACGACAGCAGTATGACTATTGCATGACTACTTTTCTAGCTTAACATAAAAACTATTTTAGAGACGATTGAAGCTTAGCGACAGTTCCGCTAGGCTTGATGAGTGCACCCACTGACCGCCGCAATGCCCGATGTTGAAGTCCCGCGTTCTGACGTCGTCGCGGCGCGCGTCGCGCGCAAGGTAGGGCCGTTGTTCGGTGTCGTCTGGGAGCAGAATCCCTTCGGCTCCACGTGGGTGTGCGACTTCGGGACCATTACCCTCGCGGAGATCGCCCGTGGTGCCCCTTATCCGACGCGCGATGCCCAGTGCTCGATGGACGAACAGATTGCACGGAAGAAGCCGACACTCGACCCGGGACCCGTCCAGGACGGCGCGGCAGGCAGTGCCTGGCAACCCGTGGGCCGCGCGGTCTGGACGTTCCGTCGTTCGTCGACGCCGACCGCGATCGCCCACGCGACCTTGAATCGATATGGCCCCGACACCAAAGCGGCTGTCTTCCTCCTAGGAGCAAACAGGCTGCTTCAGGACGTGACGGCTGCGGTGGCGGGTGTGTGCCGACACCTGGACACGTGCGACGCTAGTCCTGAGGTCCGGCTAGCTATCTGGGCCGGCCTCGTACTAGAGGCGTTCCGGGGACAGCCCGCACTCGTGGCGGCGGCCATCCAGGCACGGGCCATCCAGCGTGCGCTTACCACACCCTGGGGCGAGCATCTGTGGCTGCCTGGTCTAGACGGGGCAGCCCGCTGCGAGTTCGGAGCGATTAGCACCGAAGCGTGTTCCGCCGTGCAGCCGATCCCCCACACGCTGTCCCCGACACAGTTCGATCTGATCGACTCGACCCTGCCGTTGCTCGACCTGCCTCTGCCGGTGGAAGACGGTCCGCTACTGAGCCACCGGGAAGTACTCGATGACATCGCGACCCGGTGGTGCCGCAGGCTGCTCCAAGTCGGGCACCCAGGTCGGGGCATCACATGGGTGAGTGAACGAACGCCCGGACACCGCAGCGTGCAGTCATACGTGCGCATCGGATCTGTGATCGCGCCTTTCGTGGCTGAGGTCTTCTTGACGCTGGGAATCCCGGACCGTCCCGGCCACCGCATCGACACAGGGCAACTCGGGCGCCTGGTGACGGGGACCGACTACCAACGGCTCGCCAGGCCAGCCAGACGCGCACACCTGATCAGTGCACATACGCTCGTAAACTACCTGCGATTCCACGACAATCTGCTGCGGACGCAGCTCGAGGTGCGGCCGGCAACCCGCGCGCTCCTTGATCGCGCAGCGGCGGACGCGGCGCGGTATCTGGGCCTGGACGACCCGGTGACCCTGCTGCTCGCGGCGTATGCCGCGTACTGCACCGCGTGGGACCTGACTCGCGAAAACAGCACGAATAGCGACCGCCGGTCAGCGGCGGCGCTGAATCTTACCCGCCGTCTGAAGGAGGTCGCGCACGCCTGGTTGACCGGATCACTGGATCCGGGAACATCGTCGTATCTGCTTGAGATCGGTGTAACTGCGCTCGACCTGATGGATGCGCCTGACGCGAGTCAGGCCGACCTGGCCGGTCTCTGGCGGGACGCAATGCTCGCGCGCGGGGTGGACCCAGACCGGGATATCAACGACGCACTCAACCTTCCCGACTCGCAGGCCTACCATCTGCAGAACTACGCCGCTTTCGTCGCCTCCCGCGCCACCGGGCCCACGGACCTGCGCCGGGCACTTGTCGCTCAGCGCTCGTGCGTGCGAGTGCGCGATCTGGTAACACATGGGGAACTCGCGGGTTACGATGCTAAGTTCACCAGCGCGCGTACGAGCCGTCAGGCTGCCGCCGCCATCGTCGCTAGGCTGCTTGAGGTCACCGATCAGGATCAAGGTGCCGGTTATGAAGACCTGCTTACCGAAGGTGTCGCGCACGCCAGGGCCGCCATCGAGAATCCGACGACCCGGCCGATGTTCCATGATGAACGCGCGGATTTCGATGTCGTTCGGCTGGCGCTCGCGGTCCTCCCGGCGGTGACAGCGGCGCGGTTGTGGGAGCACCGGGGAATGAGAACCGTCCCGCCCGTCGACCGGGCCCTCTGCGATGCCGCCGACGAGTTGCTCACCGCCGCCATCGACGCTGGTAGCCGGCTTGGCGATTCGCTTTCCGTCGGCAACCGGGAAGCCCTTGACGACTTGGCGCGCCGCCAGGCCAGCCTGCGGACGGGAACTCGACGTCAGCACGGTGCGGTGACGGCTATCCCGGGTAAGGCTGGGTAAACCAGGCCTCCCAGCGGCGCCTGAGCCAGCGGTCGAGCGCCACCTGATCGTCGAAGTGCAAGGTTAGCATGCTGCTCATCAATTCTGGGGTGATGGCGTGCTCGCGAATCGCCTGGGCTAGCTCACCGGGCAGCCATGGCAGGTAGTAGGCACCGCCCGGTCCGCGCAGCATCTCGGCGACGTCCTCCGGGTCGCTGTCCAAGCCGCACCAGTCCTCAAGGAAGTCAAGCAGTCGCTCGCTCAGCATGGTCGCTCCTACGGTCTGTGGTACGGGATGGCCTGTGGATAGCAGGTGTGCAAATGCCACCTGCCGTCGTCGGCCTGTTTCCGGAAGACCGCGACCGCCTGGCTATCCGTACGCCATTGCGTCGCCTGAAGACCGTGCGACGATTTCGAGCGGCCGTATACGTCATCACGCCAGTTCGGACCCAGCACCTTGGACAAGGGCGCGCGGACGGTAAAGCTGTGCCTCGTCGGCAACCCGGCCTGGATCCTGTAATCGATCTCGTTCCGTACCTGCTGTGCCTCGGGCGTTCGCCAGAGCCTGTCGGTGGTGATCACGCTCGCCGCGTCCGACTGCCACCGCGTGGCGTCGTCGGGTATGGAGTCTTCTTGCTGGCCTCGCGCGTTTACCCCAGCTGCGGCGCGGCGCGCAAGCTGCTCGTCGGTGGCGTCGACATGCTCGCGAAACGCATGGCCCCACCGAGAATGCTTCCGCTCCTTCTCTCGCGACAGCTCGGCACGGCGCCTTATCTCCGCCGCGTCCCTGACCCGGTCGAGCGGCCGCCCGCGATCCTGCGCCCGGGCCTGCTCATGGCGAGGCAGGTCTCGGTCTTGGCGGTCTCTTTCGTGGCGGTCTTGGTCCTGGGACCGGCCGGCGTCACGCTCGCGCATCGTCCGCAGCAGACGACTCGACCGTGTCCGCGGCGATGGTGTTGGCGTTCAGCACATCCGCGATGTCGTCGGTCGCGCTATCGCCGTCTTCCACGACGTGCACGCCGTCACAGTTAGTGAAGACCGACGACATCAGGTCCATCAACTCCTTCGGTATGACCCAGATGACGGTGGCTTGTCCCGCGAGCTCGCAGAACGCCTCGGCCGTGACGGAATCAGCGAGCGGCGGCTCCGACACGAAAAAGATCACCGCGGGCCGTGCCGCGGGCTTGGTGGAGTGCGCGAAATCTCGGCGCGTTATCGTGCGGAGCTCAGCGAGCACTCCGGCGAAGTCCGCGTCTGAGACCGGGGCCTTGACATCCCGCCGGGATAGCTGTCCTGCGGGGCGAGTCTCGCCTCGTAGGGCCAACTCGTTGCCCTGTAGCAGCCGGACCGAGTACGTGGCCTGCCGAAGCGACGCGATCTTCTCGTCGACCGTGAGCAGTGCGGTCCGGCTACGCTGCCACGCGGCCGGGTCGTCGGCGATCTCATCACCGACGACGAGCAGGTAAGCCAGTGCCGAAACCCTGGGCGCGACTGCCTGGTCAGCCGCGGCGGGCTCGGGCGGTCTGGCCCGGTGCCAGCGGGGGTTCAGCAGCCGACCCAAGCGCGGCCGAGCGGCGGGTAGCTGCTGGATTTCTGCTTGCACGGCCGGCGCGTACGCGGGAACTCCGGGAACAGCTTGTGCTAGTGAATCGGGTCGCCGGAGCTGTACGTCTGCGGGAGGGCTTGGCTGTGCGGCCGATGAGGGCGGCCCTGGAATTAGCGGACCGGCTGCCGGGGAAGGCGAAACCACCACCGGTCCGGAAACCCCTGACGAGGTCGGGAGCGCTGGCGTCTCCGCAGCGGCGGCAACCGAAGGGACCGGCGATTCCTCGCCGTGCTCACGCACCGCGTAGTCCTCGTACCGGGCCCTAATGGAGTCAAGCGCGCTCCGGGAGAGACCTTCCTGACCCGCCGCGAAATATCGCATCAGCCCATCGGCGTACCGGCGCAATTCACCGACCAGGTATTCCTGACCCCAGCCGCCCGGATCGGCCACCGCGACCTGCCTGCTACCCACGATGTTCCGGGCGTTGCTCCGGTCCTCCCGCGCCGCTATGCCGTGCAGGTGGATGGGCAACTGGGCCAGGAATGGGGAGTTGGCGCACTCGATCAGAACCCGCTCAACCTCGGCTGCGGAGGGATCGGCGACTACGACCGCGAAGTAACTGCGCCCGGCCTGGCTGTCGGACTCGAGAACGCTCTTCGTGAGACGCCGCACCGCGGCAGAGCGGTCTCCCGACTGCCCCGGCTCCGGCCCTATGCTGACGAAAGTCAGCTCGACGAAGTCCCCGAGGGCTGGCGACATCATGACCCGCCGACCGGCGTCCTCAGTTGCCGCCGACACCAGCGACGCGACCGCCACATAGCTGGCGACGACGCAAACGCAGCCCGCCGTGTCCTCGCCGAGGATCATCTCGCCGGAAATCGCGGGAAGCGCGTCCGGATGGCTGGTCGTCATATCGTGTTCCCTGGCGGAATAAGCCCGAAGCCTTGCGCCGGCGTTGGGCTGGATCCATTCTGTGGCACCGATCCGTTCTGGGGTGCTGGCCCGTTCTGGGGTACCGGCCTGTACTGAGGCGGCCTGTACTGAGGCGGCCCGTACTGAGGCGGCTGGCCCTGCGGCTGCGCCGCGTTACCGGAGGCGTTGCCGCCGTTCGCAGCTGGCCTGGCATTCGGCGGGCTGGCACCGCCCCCCGCCTGCGTCCCGCTTCCCTGCGCGTTGTTGAGCGTGGCCGTCACCTGCCCGCTCCACTGCTGCAGGGCGGCGTCGAGGATGGCTGCCATCTTGTCAGCGACGTATTCGTTGGCCTTGATGCCAAGATCCTTCTCTCGCTCGCTCCTGTCTTCGGCTACCGCGACCCGCGCCTTGGCGGCGGCGTCCTCCGTCTGCCGCCTCTCATTCGACACCCGCTCGGTGTCCCGCCTTTCCGCCACCCGATCCGCGCGGAGCTTGTCGGCAAGCTTGTCCTCTTCTGCCTTGAGGACCTTCTCGTACGCGTCAAGCGGTCCCAGGTTCAGGAGGATCTTGACAAGCACAGGCAGAAGTTCGATGAGGAAGAACAGCGCCATGATGGTCAGGTGCGCGAGCATCAGCACGATGCTGCCCGAGCTCGCCGACCACAACGCGGAGAGCTGCGCCAGAGTCCCGGTGTTCTGGTTGACTGTCGTCTGGTCGGCCGCCTCGGCCGCAGCGATCTCCTTCTCGTCGCGGTTGTACTTCGCCTGCAGGCCGGGCAGCGCCGCGCTCGCCTGCGACTGGTAGCGCGTGGTGGCCGTGGCCTGTGCCTGTTTTAGGCTCGCCTGGGCCGTGCTTTCGTTAGCCAAGGCGGTCTGCAGTTGGGCGGCCAGCCCGTTGTAGTTGCTGACGTCTTGGTTGTATGTCGCCTCCTTGGCGTCCGCTATGGGACCTTGGCCCGGACGGTTGGAGGCGTCGGCACAGCCCGTGCCGTCGCCATAGAGTTCGCACTGCCACGCCTCATACGCGTTGATCTCCTGCTGCTTGGCCGCGCTCACCTCCGGCTGCAGCTTGGCCACCTGCTGCTGTGCCGTCTGCAGCTGCACGCTGGTGACCGAGTGCGGCAGTGATCCGTCCATGATCGCCTGGTCCGCGGAGATCTCGGCCGCGAGCTGGTTTGCCTGCGTGGCGAGACCGCTTCTGGCCTCCAGGTTGTTCAGGTTCGCAGACTCGCTGGCCTGTGAGATCTGCAGCTGGTAGTTGATGTCGCTTTGGAAGATGCGCAATGTGATCGGAGTCGAGATGGCGAGCGATATCACGATCGCAAGGCAGAGCCGGGGCGCCGCCATCAGCATCAGGCGCCGCTTGTCGCGGGTCGCGCCCATGCTGACCACCAGGTACCTGTCGAGATTCAGGATGACCAGGCCCCAGCAGATCCCCAGGAGCAGGCCAGTGCTCTCAGGCTCCTTGACCTCCTGGCGGATGAAGAACGTCATCGCGACCGCGGCGATGCTCGCGGTGGTCAGCAGTACCAAGCCCATCTGCACGAACTTGCCGCGGGTTGTCGGCGCTTTGGCGAGGATGGTCAGATTGGCGCCACCTAGCCACGCAAGCGCGTCGCTTGTCATCCTTGGGATTCGCCCGATTACCCGCCAGGTCTTCGCGAGTGTTGTAGCTATCTTGTTGGTCATTTTTCTCAGTTCCCCGTGTGACCCTGGTTTGCCAGGTATGCCGTCCGCACGCTGGCACCAATCTGGTCCGCCTGTGCCTGGAGCGCGGCGGTAATGGCTGCCGATGCGTCCGCGACCGCCGCGCCGAACGGCGGCAACTGCACGGTCAGCGTGGCGCTTCTAGTGAGAGATTCGACGAGGTTGAAGGTGTCCAGCGAGGGCACCACCGGCGCCTCGGGCAGCCGCAGCGTGGGCGCCCCGGCGACGATCCGGTCCAGCGCCGCCATCGACAGCGTCGGCAGTGGCGGAACCCGCGGAGTCGGGAGGAAGGTGAAGTCAACCTTGAACGGCGGCAGCTCGTAGAGCGTCACCTCGCCCAGGTCGAACCAGACCGACCCATAGCGGTTCACCACCTCGATCGACACTGGTCCGGAGTCGTCTGGGCGAAACACGCAGCCATTAGGCTGCTGCTTGAGGTCCACCTGGAGGCGCTGGGCACCGGCGACGACCGTGACGGTATCCGCCTGGCTAATCTGCCAGTCGATGTGGACATCTTGCCCGCGGACGCGGTACCGGTTGCGCAGCTGGACCGCCGCCACGTCGGGAACGGGGATGCGAGCCGATACCGCCCGGTAGAAGTACTGGTAAAGCTCCCTAGCAGACGGGCGCCGACCAGGATCGGGCCCCACGGCCCGGGTCACAAGGTCTTGCCCTTCCGCGTCTAGCACGCCCGCCACCCGGCTCGCGGATTTGTCTGTCATCGCGCCCTTGCCCGGCACCATGCAGCGCAGGATCGCCAGCCCGAGCTTGTATACGTCTGTCTGCGCGTTTTGCAGGTTCTGTGCTCCGGGACTGAACTCTGGAGGGTCCCAGCACAGCGTGTTCGCTTGCTTTCGGGTTCGGTCGCTCAGAGGCGCCGCCCCATCACAGTCCAGTAGCAGCACCCGCGGCGGGTCGAGCGCGAATACCGCGTTCCTGAAACTCAGATCGCCGAACACCCAGCCGTGCTTGTGCAGCCGGCCGATGGCATAGATCAGCTTCCCGAGAAGGATGTGCCGCTCAAGCTTGTTGACGTCCCGCAAGTTGACATGGGCCACCGCGCGCTGCTTTGCACTGGTCACCAGCCAGCCCATCTCCCGTGGCTTGTCTTTTAGCGCCCCGGTGTTGGCATCCGCAGCACGGCAGAAGAAATCGGGTGGGACAAGATGCATGAGCAGGCCCTTGACGACCCCAGCAGGGTCTTCCACGAGCGCCAGCGGCCATGCCGCGTTCGCGTCGAGATCAGCTTGCTCGGCTGGACTCAGCCCGGCCTGGAACGCCACCGCCACCTTGGCGTTCTTCGCCTGCTCGGCTTCGTGGGAGGTGAACTCCTTGTAAGCGAGGTCAGCGGAATCGCCGGGCAGGTGATACCCGGCGACTTTGAAAACTTCCCCGAACCCACCCTTAGCGATCGGAATCAGCTGTCCGAGACTCTGCTTCTGTATTCGCATTCCCGTCCCCATCGGCCCAGATCCCCACAACCGTCCGGTCGTCCATGTGCCCCTTCCGGGCGAATCCGATCTGTGCGGCGAAGTCGAACGGGTCCGGCGGGGACGCCCACCAGGCCGCAAGCGTCTCCTGGACCTGGCGGCTCCACTTCAGCGGGTTCCCGACACCGTCTGACATGAGAAACAGCGCACCGCCTTCGAGTCGGAAATCTCTCCACTCACACGCGCCGCCCTGTGACGGCAGTGGCCGGACACCGCCTGAGTGGTAGACGCTGTCCTCGTCCTCCTCCTCAGAGCCAGCGATCAGCGTCCACTTCGCGTCGTCGCCCAGATGCCAGAGAGGCGAGTCCCCGACCCAGGCCACCTCCCCGGTCCAGCCATCATCGTCACGGCGTACACTGACCGCGATCGCCGTGGTGGCCATAGTCAGCACAGAGTTCCCCTCCGGCCCTGGTATGGCCGCATGCTCGGCGGCCTTTTGCAGTTCCTCGTTGACTGAGGCGAACGCATCCGGCCACGACTGCCCCGCCGCGCCGTACTCAGCGAGGCCGCGGCTGACGAGCACCGCCGCCTCGTCGGACCGGTTGAGCGATCCAAGTCCGTCGCATACGACAGCAACAGCCTGGTCAACTTCGCCGGCTACCGCGCGACAGCCAAGCGCGAAAGCATCCTGGCGGACCTTTCGCCCAGCCCGGTGCTGCAGTCCTCGCGAGGACGCGGCCCGGATGACAAGCCCTGACATGGACACTGTGGTCAGTTCGACATCGGCAGGCCCGATCCGGGCCGACGGCTGCCCTGGGGGCAGCTCGAGTGCGGCACGTCCAGGCTCGCCGATGACGAAGAGATGCCCGTGTTCCGGGGAGTCGGTCACGATGGCCACTGGCTGTCGTACTGGGAGTCCTGGGCGACGAGATTGCCGACAGGGCTTGACGTCTGGATCATGAGCGTCGGCGTCCCCGCGCTGCCACTGAGCCCGCTGTTGAACACGCTGGTCATGATCGCGTTGAGGATCCCGTCAAGGGCCTCTTTGATGTCGTGAGTCTTGGCGTGGAACCACTTGCCCCGCTCCGGCGGGTAGGCGAGCTTGCTGAGCACGTCATCCCTTGCGTCCCGGAAACCGAAGGGGACGAAGATCGGGTGGGCCTTGTTACCCTGACGCGCCGCCTTGTCGTAGGTGAGCGTGCTGGTGAACGTCTGGAACCAAGTGTCGTCCGTGGGCTCGCCGTCGGTCAGGAAGAAGGCACACGGCCGGTACGCCTTGTACCCCTTGGCCTTCAGGTTCTTGAGGTCCTCGTCGATAGTCAGTGCCAGGATCCTGAACGCTGCTCCGTAGTTCGTGCTGCTCTGTGCCGACAGCGTGGGTATGTGCGCCTCCTCACTCATCTGCGTCAGCGGCATGGCTACCTGTGCGCCGGCCGAGAACGTGATGATGCCGACCTGTGCGACGTCGTCGACCTGCGGCTCTCTCCCGATCGCCTGACACAGCTGGCGGATTCCAGCGTTCAGCGCGGGCATATCGTGGGTCATCGAGTACGACACGTCGCAGACCAGGTAGAAGGGCATAACGAGCTGGCCTTCGGCCACGGTGGTGCGCTCATGCACGGTTTCCTCGGTCATTGCTCCCCCTGATGACTGTCTCGGTTGCAAAGTCCTTTGTCCTTTATCTGACGGACAGCACCGGTTAACGGATTACACGGCTGCGCTTGCCGTGTACGGTGGCGGCGAGTGCGATTGACCGACTAGAGGAAGCGAGCCTTTGGGAAGCATTACCGATTGTTCGGGGATATTAGGTTTTGGGCTTTTTGTCCCGTCAGCGCCCAGACGGCAGTCCGTCAGATCTTTACTGATAGTTGTCCGGAGGCACTCCATGAGCGACTTTTTCAAGATCTACGGGCGGGCGAGCGCCGCCGCCATCAGAAGTGCCGCGAAGGCCGGAGCTCAGGCAGGCTCGGCTCTGCGCGAGGCGACTAACGACTTCTCCGCCGGTCGCGGCGCGCGGCGCGGGATCCTGGTGCCTGGCGACCCGCCGCCTCCGCCGACGGCGGGCGGCGGCTATTACGACTTCCGCGGCGTGCTCAACTTGCGTAAGGTCCCCAAGGACCTGCAAGACGCCGAGTTTCCGTTGGGCCGCTACATCGACCCGACGCGGGGGCAACGTGAGCCGATCGGACTGCCCGAGAGCGCCATCGCCCAGCATGCCGCGGTCGTCGCACCTACAGGGGCCGGGAAGACCACGAGCATCGTCGTGCCGTGGATCATCGCCGGCCTGCGAGCGGGCTGGAGCGTGGTGGCCATTGACGTCAAGGGTGACCTGGTCAATCAGGTAGCGGACGCGGAGCAACGGTCCGGCCAGCCCCTTGGTGTGCACCCTGCCGTCCTCGACTACAGAAACCCGGCTACCTCCGCCCGGTGGAATTGGGTCGCCGAGCTCAACTCCGACCGCGCCATCGACAACGCGGTCCAGTCGATCATCGGGAAGGCACCGCCGGAGAAAGGCGATCCCTATTTCTTCCACATGGATAGCCAGATTCTGCGGGGGCTCCTCGAACTGGCCTCAGTCAGTTCCCACCGTGACGCGCTCACGGCGTCCCGCCTGCTGAGCACGCTGAAGGACCAGAACACACTGATCCGACGGCTGAACCGTTATCGGAACTCCCCCGCTTACCCGCGGCTGCGGGAGCTTGAAGCGCTTCACCCCGACGAGTATGCCAAGCGAATATCCGGAGTGTCGGTCAAGCTCGACGCGCTGGCCAGGCCCATGATAGAGGCGGTGACGAACCAGGCGGGAATGCGCGCGCATGACGTCCTGCGAAGCTCCAGCCTCGTGTCAATCGTGGCTCCGCTGCAGGACGGCCAGATGGCGACGATGCTATCCAGCCTGTTCATCAACCAACTCTTGTTCCGCGCATACGACAGGTTCGGTAACCCCGACGGAGTGCCGTTGCTGCTGGTACTCGACGAGGCCGCGGAGCTCGAGAGCCGGGTGAACTTCGCGGCGCTGCTTTCGGTAGCCCGCGCCGCCCGGGTCTCCGCGCTGATCGCGGTACAGAATGTAGCGCAGTTCAAGGACGACAACGAGCGGTCGGTCATCTTTGGCAACTGCGGGACGCTCATCTACATGCCCGGGACGTCGGAGGCAAGCGCACAACTGCTCTCCAAGCGCCTTGGCGAGCATCCCGTGCAGATCTCATCCATCTCGGTCGGGCCCGCACCGTCTGGCTGGGGATCGCGGGCGAGCAGGTCAACGCAAACCCAGATGGCACCGGTTCTCGGGATCCGGGAGATCACGAATCTAAGGGATCTATTCGGTCGGCACTCGGCCCTGGTGCACTCGAGGCCGTTGTCCGACCACCCATTCCTCGTCGACCTAACTCAGCCGCATCCATGACTGCGAACCCCAATCCGCGGGAGCAATGGCAGCCTCTCATGCGGAGCAATCTATTCAGATGAAGCTCAGCCACTGAACGATCCTCTGGCTAACAGGTAGCGAAGGATCAGTAACCCCTGTTACCGCAGTTCAGTGCCACATTACTGTTGTTTGCGAACAGTATCTCCACGTTGCTGCCAACTGCGGGTCCCTGGAATGGCCGCCGAAGGTCGTGCAGGAGGTGGAAAGTCAACCCATGATACAGGAGGAGGTTGGCCCCGCCAGGGCAGTTGCTGGATTGAACGGTGCCTGTCGACTTACAATGACCGGCAACGGTCTCGCCTCCACGGTGTTCGTGCCGATGTCCCTGGTCATCTTGAACAAGGTGAGCACCAGCGACGCCGGCCAGCGTCCAGCCTGAACAACCTCCGGCAGCAGGTCGGCGGCTCGATCGGGCTGGCGGTGGTCGGCGCGCCAAGACCTGTCCGGCGTGGACCCGGTGCCGGAACCAGCCGGTGACCCCACCCCACCGAGCCGGGCATGAGTAACGGGGGTCAGCGAGCCAGCCCGCGCGGAACTGATCGACTTCGGCCGCTGGCGCGGTCCGTTAGCGGCCCGCGCTAGATGTCAGCTTGCTGGCGGTCCAGAGGGTGCGTCTTGGCCGGGCCGACGTCGACTTAAGTGAGGGCTGGGGACAGTGGGGTATCACTCTAGGTGATATTGCGAATGCGGTTAGAAACCAGTGAGGAGGGTGCAGCGGTGTCGCTACTGCTCGCTCAGGCTGTGGTCAGACTGCCCGTGTCGCCCTACCCGCCACTTGCCGTCGGCTTCTTCGGGCTGGGGACCGGGTACCTGATCTACGGCACGCAGGAACTGTTCGGCTACCCGGCACGCGGCGAAAGCGTCGATTTCGGCACCGGCGTGTGGGGCATCTGGATGCCGGGTTTCATGCAGTTCTTCGCGGGCGTCTACCTGTTCGCCGGCCTGACGTTGTTCGGCACGCTCCGGACGCCGGCTCTTTACATGGCGGCGCTGGCGTTCACCGCCTACGGCGTGCACTGGTTCGCGCTCGGCTGGATCCGGCTGCGCCGTGCCGATGCGCGGGTCAACATCGGGATGACCGTCGCGTTCCTGCTCATCTCGATCCTCGGCATCATCGTGTTCTTCGGCGCCGGCGATCACCCCGTAGCCGGCGTGTTCATCGGGCTGGCCTGCGTCTACGCGGCGGAGTTCTTCGCCACCCTCAAGCCCGACCTGCCGAAGGTCGGCGGCCCGGCGGAACGAGTGCTTGGCTTCGTCCGCCTCGGGACGGGATTCTGGCTCATGTACCTCGTGTTCGCAGTCGCGCTGAACTTCGTGCTGGGGTACACACTGCCGCTCTGAGCCCGCGGCTCCGGGGCCGCTGATGTCGATGTCGCGCGTCGCAAACTGCGCGGCGAACCCTGCTAAGCCACGTCCTTTACGACATGCTGACCGCCGCCGGTCAGGCGGGCGGTCGCGGACTGCTGAAGTACCGGATGAGGTACTCGCCGGCCAAGACGGCGACGCCGACACCACCAAGGGTGAGGAGCAGCACCCCGATTGTGTACAGGACGGATGCGACCAGCCCGAGAAAGCCGATGAGCAGCCCGAGCACGATGACCAGGGCAACCGCTCCGACGTTTCTGCTTCTCATTTGCCCGCTGCACCTCTGGGAACCTCTGGGTACTCCGATGTCTACCCAGAGTGCTGTAGCGCTAGCATAGCGTGACGGCTTCGCGGCCACGATGCGGGCATGCAGTAGCAGACGGGAGACGCGATGGGCGCAATGGCGCACGTGCTGGCTGTAAATCCGGTGCCGGCACGGTCGCAGATGGGGTCGTCGCTGGGGTTCCACATCATCCTCGCGTGCTTCGGCATCGCGTTCGCCGCCATGTGCATGATCGCGGAATGGATCGGCATCAAGCGGAACGATGCCGCGGCGCTGCTACTGGCGCGCCGCTGGTCGAAGGTCATGGCGGTGCTAGTGGCGGTCGGCGCGGTGTCGGGGACCGTGCTGTCGTACGAGATGGGCCTGCTATGGCCCGGCCTGATGGGCCGGTTCGGAGCTGCGCTCGGCGGCCCGTTCTCGTTCGAAGGAATCTTCTTCTTCCTGGAAGCCATCTTCGTCGGGGTGTACCTGTACGGATGGAAGCGGCTGTCACCCTGGGCGCACTGGTGGAGCGGAATGCCGATCGTGGTGGCCGGGATCCTGGGCGCCATGTCGGTAGTCGCGGCAAACTCGTGGATGAACTCGCCGGCCGGGTTCACGCTCAGCCACGGCAAGCTCACGAGTGTCGACCCGGTGTCGGTGTTTTTCAACCCCTCGACCCCCTATGAGACCACCCACATGCTGCTCGCCGCGTACATGGTGGCGGGTTTCCTCATCGCCGGCGTCTACGCGGTGGGGCTGCTGCGCGGCCGCCGGGACCGCTACCACCGCCTGGGCTTCGCCATCCCCTTCACGGTGGCCGGGGTGCTGGCCCCGCTGCAGGTGCTCATGGGGGACGTCATCGCCCGGTTCATCGCGAACCAGCAGCCGGTCAAGTTCGCCGCGATGGAATATGTGCTCACGACCCAGCGCGACGCTCCCGAATGGCTAGGCGGGATCCTGATCAATGGCAAGGTCTACTTCGGCCTCTCCATCCCGGCGTTCGACTCGATCTTGGTCGGGTTCAACCCGCACACCCGGGTTATCGGCTTGAACAGCGTGCCCGCGGCACTGCAGCCCCCGCTACCCACGCTCATCCACCTGAGCTTCGACGTGATGGTGGGGCTAGGCATGTTCCTGTTCGTTCTGGCGGCATGGCAGGGTTGGTGGTGGTGGTTCCACCGTCGGCTGCTGCTGACCCCGTGGTTCCTGGTGCCGGCTGCCCTCAGCGGAGTGGCCGCGGTCACCGCGATGGAGGCCGGCTGGGTCGTCACCGAGGTCGGCCGGCAGCCGTGGATCGTCTACCACGTCCTGCTCGTCAGCGACGCGGTCACCCCGTCCAGCGGGGTGACCGTGACGCTGGCGGTCATCCTCGTCCTGTACGCGATCTTGACGGTGGTTTCCATCGGCGTCCCGATGATCATGTCACGACGGTGGCGGCAGGAAACGCCCGCTGAAGAGGACGTCGAGCAGGTGCCTTACGGCCCCGCGCCGACCGAGGCGCGGGCCTCAGCGGCCGGCCACCCGGCACCGCCGGCCGTGCCCCGGGCATCCTCTCGCGGGCCGGAGGCTCGATGAGCCCTTCGGCGGACGACATCGCGGTCGCCGCGATCCTGATCGTGGTCATCGCCGCGTATGCGCTGTTCGGCGGGGCGGACTTCGGCGGCGGGATCTGGGACCTGCTGGCGGGCAGCGCCGAGCGCGGCGCGGCCCCCAGGGAACTCATCGACGAGTCCATCACTCCGGTCTGGGAAGGCAACCACGTCTGGCTGGTCTTCATCCTGGTGCTGACGTGGACCGCGTTCCCGCCGGCGTTCGCCGCCATCATGACCGCACTGTTCGTCCCGCTCGCGGTGTCCGTGCTGGGAATCGTGCTCCGCGGATCCGGATTCGCCTTCCGGCACACCGCCGAACGGCTGCGGATGCGGCAGCTCACCGGCGCCACTTTCGCCGCTGCGTCGCTGCTCACACCGTTCTTCATGGGCACCGTCATCGGGGCCATCGCCACCGGGCAGGTGCCTGTGCATCCCGGCGGCAACGTCCTGGCCGCCTGGACCTCGCCCACCGCCATCCTCACTGGGTTCCTGTTCATCGCCGCCTGTGCCTATATCAGCGCGGTGTACCTCGTCCTCGAGGCCCGCCAGCGCGGGCGCCAGGACCTGATGGACTACTTCTCGCTGCGTGCCACCGCGGCCGGGGTGGTCACTGGCGGGCTAGCCGGCGGCACGTTCGCAGAACTGTCGACCAGCTCGCCATACGTCTACGGCCGCCTGACCGGCATCGCTCTGCCGCTGGTGGCGGTCTCGATCGCCGCCGGGATCGCCGTGCTTGCGATGCTCTGGCTGCGCTGGTATCACGCCGTGTTCCTGCGGGCGACGGCTGCGATCGCCGTCGCGGCCGTCGTGTGCGGCTGGGGACTGGCACAGTACCCCTACCTGTTCCCCACCTCGCTGCCGCTGGCCGTGGGCAGCGCCCCTGACGCGTCTCTAGTGGGGGAATTCGTCGTGGCGGGCCTCGCGGTGCTGCTCGTGGTGCCCGGGTTCGCCCTGCTCTACTTCCTGCAGCAACGGCGCCTGCTGACGGCAGCTGACAGTGACGCCGACCTGCGTCTGGCCGCCCGGCTCGAACCACCCCCTCGCGGCCGGCCCGCGGCCGCCCCAGTCGCCGCCGGCACGCGGGTGGCGACGGCGCTGGTGCTGGCTCTGCTGGCCGCCAGGGCGATCAGGGACGTGTTCTCACGCCCACACCCTCGGTGACTCGGACTACCGGTAGCACCTGCCGCACCAGGGCTCTCAGCTAGCCGGGCATAAGCCAGGCGGGGGACCGGGCCGACGGACTCCGGGGTGATGGAGTCGTTCGAGTTCGCGAGGTAGAAGGTCCGGTCGGTCAGCCGGCGGACAGCCTTGATGTCGCCTTGCCGAGACAGAGCACGATCAGTGACGAGCCGTTCATCGACAGTTTCGTGGCGACATGACAC
>Ga0335075_10003685_pt1 | contig 24189 bp, 18 predicted proteins | sample Lox_Sample_24_FD_206723 | JGI IMG/M metagenome (GOLD analysis project Ga0335075, IMG submission 206723) | Soil microbial communities from Loxahatchee National Wildlife Refuge, Florida, United States - Lox_Sample_2.4 | ecosystem: Environmental > Terrestrial > Soil > Wetlands | place: USA...
CAGTCGGTCCGCCAATGACCGATTTTGGAGGAGACGCGGAGGAGACAAAGGCCTCGCCGTGGAATGTACGTGCCGGATCAAGCTACTGCTGAAACTCCGGCGTCATGTCCTTGCAAGGCAACTTCTGGAACGGGACTTCCGAGAGGTACATGACGTCGTAACTCTCATACGGGGCCGCCAAGTACACCGGATCGGTGACCGAATAGTCGCGCCGCAGCGATGACTTCTGCGGATCGAACGTGAAGCGCTCGACGATGTGCAGCTGTTCGCTGTTGAGCGTGGGCGGCGACAGTACGCCCGCGGCAAATCCGACGGTATCCACGACCAGCGTATTGCCCTCCCAGTGACCGATCGAATGGCCGGCATAGCTCGGCGTGAGCCGATCCGGGTGCCTGGTCATGCCGAGGTGAATACGGCGCTCGAAGTTGTACAGACCGTACTGGATATCGATGACCTTCTCGCCGCTGGCAGTGGTCTTCTGCTCGAAATGGTTGATCGGCCAGTCCGCGGTCCAGTCCCGGATGAGGCTCGTGGGCTTGCAGGCGAACCACGGGTTGTCCTTCGGTGATCGGTTTCTGAAGTTGGCGGCCGCCTTCTGGCCCTCAGCGGTGTACACGACTTTCGGCCGCGGCGGCTGGGTGGCCATCACCTGCTGCAGCGTGATCTTGCCGGCCGCGAACGCCGGCGAGAGACTCTTTGGAATCATCGAGCCATTGCCGCCGCTCGGGGGAACCGTGAGAACCAGCTGCTCCACGGCCCAGTCGCCACTGATGTTCGGCTGACCATCGGCCAGGCGCAACGGACGCCTGGAGACATCGAGCGCCTGCGTCTGGAACTGTTGGTTGCGATTCACCACGGGTGCATCGCCGAGCTTGAAGTTCTCCGTGTAGCAGGCGTTGGGATCGGTGCGATGCGGGTGCCCGTCGATCTCGATGTGCATGCCCACCTTGAACATTTCGGGGGACCAGCCGGAACGCCTCATCAATCCGGCCGCTCGCATCTCGCACCTGATGTGCAACTTCTTGCCGGTTTCGTCGGTGACGTCGGCTTCCATATACGAGTGCGGATTGATCAGGTGGATGTCGGTGAGGGTTCCGGACCAGTGCTTCGCCACGGCCATGTCGAATTGACCGAAACTATGGTGTCCCAGCGCCGGCGCGGCGATGGCGCCCAGGGTGGCTGCGAAAATGCTGGACCTGACAATCTTATGCGACATGGTCACTCCCCCCCGCATCGACAGTTCCTCAACGTTGAGTATAAGGCCCCCAGTGCCGCTCCAGGTCTGGATCCGTAAGGGCACAACGCCTTTTCTCCATCGACAAGCCATTGACGCAAAGGCATATTCGGCGATGGTCGCACACAGGGTTGGCGGCGGGCGTACCAATCGGTGACCTGATGCCGCGACGTGCCGGTCCTTGAAGATGGCGCTGCCCACCCTCGAGCCCCCCACAAGACCGCTGCGGTGCATGGTAGCGCCGGCCGCGATGCGTTGGCGAATGCGAAATGCTAGCCTCGGGGCAGCAACCGGGACCCGCGCATGACCGACCGCCGCATCATCCAGGACCTCGCCGTCGCCTACTGGGCATCGCGCTGCCTGCATGTGATCGCCGAGTTCGGCATCGCCGATCTGCTCGGCGACCAACCGCAGAGCGCCCAGGCGCTGGCGCGGGCCAGCGGCACCCATGCGCAGAGTCTGCATCGCGTGCTGCGCTCACTCTGCAATCACGGCATCTTCACCCACGACGGTGAGACGTTCGCGCACAACGAGGCCTCGCGCGCGCTGCGCAGCGATGCGCCGGGCTCGATGCGTTCGCTGGCGCGCATGATGGGCCTGAAGATGCACTGGGATGCCTATCGGGAACTCGACGTCGGCTTGCGCACCGGGACCCCTGCAATAGGCTCGGTGCTCGAGGGCGGTCTGTTCGGCTATCTGCAGTCGCATCCCGAGATGGGACGCCTGTTCGACGAGGCCATGGCCGGCAAGTCCTTTTCCCAGGTCGCTGCAGTCCTTGGGGCCTACGACTTCTCCGCCTTCCGGGCCATCGGTGATATCGGCGGCGGACTCGGCCACATGCTCAACGGCGTGCTCGAGCGCAACCCGCAGGCGCACGGCATGCTGTTCGACCTGCCCGAGGTCATCGGCCACGCAAGCCGCGCGGCGCATCCGCGCATCGATTACCACGGGGGCGATTTTTTCAGGGATCCGATTCCGCCGTGTGATGCATACCTGCTGATGACCGTGCTCCACGACTGGTCCGACGAGCAGTCCATCGCCATCCTCAGGAACATCGCCGCAACTGCTCCCCCCGGGTCGAAAGTACTGATCATCGAGGGAGTGGTGCAGCCGGATGCACGCGATCAGTTCCTGCTGGATCTGGACATCGAAATGCTGGTGATGACCAGCGGGCGCGAGCGTACCCAGGCTGAATGGCAGGCCGTCTTGAGCGGAGCCGGCTTGCGGCTGTCACGTCTGATCCCGGCCAACCCCGGGATAACGATCATCGAAGTGGAACCGGGCTGAAGGCACGTGCCGACGGATGCACCTGCGGTTGCCGTGCCCTTTGCGGAACACGTCGCACTGCTGCAATTGTTCATCGAGCAACGCGACCAGCTGGTCGGGCGGCTCGAGTCGCTGCTGAATGCCCAACGCAGGCCGCCCGCCTGGCTTCAGGATGGCGCCCTGCTGTCGAGGCTCATCGAGGAGTGCTTCTTCTCAGTGCCGGGGCTGCCTGCGCAGCAGGCCTCGCTGCGGGGTCAGCTGCAGCAGGTGCATTGGGCGAGCGGCTTCCGGCCCCGCGACATGCCCGGACTGCACAACGATCTCGTCGATCCGGGACAGATGATGATGCGCGCCTTCCATCTGTGGCGGCAGACGCGCTGGCCCGGCCGCAATGGCCGCCTGCGCTACGCGCACACGCTGTTCAGTCTGTATCTGCTGCGCGCACTGGAACTCCTGGTCATGCGCATCTGGGATGCCGGAGCGAGCGTCGCGGGACAGCGGCTGGGGCAGGTGCAGTCGGTACTGGATCACCTGTGGGTCGGCATCGCGCCGGATCAGCCGGTGCTGCTGCGCGATGCCCGGTGGTTGTTTCCCCTGGCGCAAAGTCCGACGACCAACGAGCTGGGGCCCTATTTCGACGTACTCGAACACATCGCCGGTTCACTGACACCGGAGGACCGCCTCGAGATCCACCGGGCCGCCGTCGTGATGGCCGGCGGCCACCTGCGCTCGCAGTTGCGTCACTACCTCATGAACAGGCATGTCTGCCTCGATGAGCACGGCCTGGTCCTCACGTCCCGTAATTCCAATGCCCTGGATTTCGCGATGCTGGTCCAGGGGCTCGTGCCGCTGCTGCAAGCCTATGAGGACGCCTGCCGCGGCACCGATGCGGAGCCGCGCCTGCGTTTGGCAAGCGCCATATGCCAGGGCATCTGCGTGGATCCGGAACTGTTCGTGAACCGCACCGACCTTCTGGCGCCCTACACCATGATCGAGCACCTGTTCGTGACGACGGACGCGCAGGGGCGCGGCTGTTATTCGCATCAGGGAAAACGGCATGTGGCACTGCTGCAGGAATACGCCGAACGGATCGGCCAACAATCGGTGCAGCTGCTGGAGGATTGCCCGCGCTTCGAACCGCTTGCCGGATGCTACTCACCGTATGGCCTCATTTACGGTTTTTCATCCAACATCACCGAGCACATTGCACTGAAGAGCCTGCACAGCGGAACCGGGACGCCATTCACCCTGGAGGATGTCTTCAGTGACGGCGACGCCGGACGACTGGCCTGGGTCAACGGCTGGCGCAAGCTTCCCCACATCACCGAGGGCGTGCAGCAGCTGTTCGAATACCCGCAGCAGTTTGCGCAGGACATCCACGACCGCCTGGAGCAGGCATTGCGCAAACGCGTGGCCCAGCCCGGTGATCGTGGGCGCACCGGGCGGCTGCACATCCAGTCCGGCGGCCGACCGCAAGGCGGTGTCGATGCCGACGAGATCCCCGCACTGCCCGCCCGATACATCGGGTCCTCGGACCCGGCGCGCGTGGCCGCGCAGCAGGCCCATCACCAGGACCCGGATCAGCTGCAGCGCGACCGTCAGGAAGGCATGTTCCTCCTCAGCTACGGCACCCCCGGCGGCTGCGTTGCGATCAGCAAGGACGTGCTGACCGACGTGCTGGGAGAGGGCCGCGATGCGAGCATCGCGGGCCTGCCGGCACCGGTCGCGGACGCACTGATACTGATGTGCCGCGGGCTGGCCGTCGCGGAACCCAACCGTCACTAGCCTGTGCGGCGACGGGATTTCATTGCTGGCGCGGCGGTGGGGTGCTGCCGCGGAAATCCTTCTGCAGCAGATGCGTCAGGGTATGAACGTAACGCAGTTTGCCGTTCTCGATGCGGAACAGATGGCTGTCCGCGGCACCGCTGCCGCCGTTGGGGGAGCCGGCGCCGAAGGTGCAGTACACCGACACGGTACCCAGGATTTCGTCCACGACGAACTTGCGGTTCACGATGTTGACGCCGCCCGGAACGCCCGATTCGCAGGTATCCGCCGGTGAGCCCTTGCCCGTGTAGGCACCGCCCTCGGTGCGCTCACAGGGATAACCCCAGGGCACCAAGTCAGTGCGCTTCTCCAGGAATGCGTCCAGATAGGCATTCGCCGCGGCGACCAAGGCACCGCGTGGAGTGCGCTTCTCGGCCGGAATCGGGTCCCAGTTCTCGCTGGAGGAATACTTCAGGTACGCATCCGCGTTGAACAGCCAGTAGCCGGTGGTCGTCCACAACACCTCCACCTCGGCGATCTTGTCGTGATTGACCCGCAGGCGCGTGCTGAATACGTACGGCGCCGCCTTGTTCGTGACGATCGATTCGGTGATGGTCTGGCAGGTGTCCGTATCGAGGAAACTGCGGTGGTGATCGATCTTCATCGGCTTGGTCAAGAAGCCCTTCTGGATGTCTGCGGCAGCCATGTTCTCCCAATAGCCGACGCCCTTCGCCAGCGGCAGGCCCGACAGGTCGCCCTTGGCCTGGGCCGCAAGGTAGAGGTCGACCGCCTGCTGCAGGCCGCTGCGACCACAGGACACCTCCGCGTGGCTCACTGCGGGCAGGAGCAAGGCGGCGCACAAAATGGAATGGAGGCCGGCGAGAGTGCTGCGCTTCATAAAAGATCCCCTGTTGACGATTCATCATGTTTTTTGACGATGCTGAATGTGGCTAGGCTAGCAGGTCCGGTGCTCCGGAAAAATGCAAAATCTGCTAGGATCCGACCCCTCCGTTGACCGGTCACCAAAGGCGTCGAGCAATGTCAAACGCAATTACCACGGCTCTCTACATCGGGGGCAAGGAACGGCAAACCGCGCAGAAGATGGCGATCGCCGATCCCGCGAAGCCGGGTGTGATCGTCGGTCAGGCCGCCGCCGCGACGACGCAGGACGTGAGCGATGCCGTCGCCGCCGCCAAAGGTGCCTATCCGGCCTGGGCGGCACTGACACCGCAGAAGCGCGCCGAAAAAATGCTGGCTGCGCTCGGTGGCATTGCCGAGAACCGCGACGATGATGCGGCCATCCTCTCACAGGAGAACGGCAAGGTCCGCTTCGAGGCCTGGGTCGATTCGCTGGTGCTGGAGCTGCGCTGGAAACTCGCGTTGAGTCATGCCGACGAAGTCGACGCCTCGAAGGTCCTGCCGCCCGTGCATGGGGCCATCCCGGTGCAGACCACCGTCGCCTACCAGCCCCTGGGCGTGGTCACGATCATCGTGCCGTTCAACTGGCCGGTCGCCATCCTCGGCGCCGCACTGCCGCATGCCCTGCTGGCCGGCAATACCGTCATCGTGAAGCCGCCGCTGACCGCGCCGCTGGCCACGGCCCGGATCGTGCAGCGCATTGCCGAACAGCTGCCGCCCGGCGTACTGAACGTCGTGACCGGCCCGGATGCCAACATGAGCGCGCTGATCCGCAATCCCGACGTGGCGAAGGTCTGCTTCACCGGTTCGGTGAACGGCGGCAAGAAGATGATGGAACTGGCCTCCCACAGCCTCACCCGGGTGACCCTGGAACTGGGCGGCAACGATGCGGCGATCATTCTCAAGGATGCCATCCTCGATGACGTCCACCTCGACCGGCTGTACGCCGCCATCTACGACACCACCGGCCAGATCTGCATGAACGCCAAGCGGCTGTTCGTGCACAAGTCGCGCGTCGACGAAGTCGTCAAGGGACTGTCCGCCCGATTGGAAAAAGTGCAGCTCGGGTACGGCCTCGACAAGGGCACCACCATGGGCCCACTGCACTCGCCGGCGCAGAAGACGTTCGTCGACAGCCTGATCAGGGAAGCCAAGGACTCCGGCGCCCGGGTGCTGGAATTCGGCGAGCTGCCCGGCGGCGACATGAAAGGGGGCAACTTCGTCCGCCCGGCCATCGTCGTCAATCCGAAACTGACGCTGCGCGTGGTCACCGAAGAGCAGTTCGGACCGGTGATTCCGGTCATTCCATTCGAGACCGACGAGGAAGCGGTCCGCATGGCGAATGACAGCTGGGCGGGCCTGGCCGGCTCGGTCTGGACGGCGGATCCGCAGACGGCCAACCGCGTGGGCAGCCAGATGGTCTGCGGGTACGTGTGGGTCAACGATCACGGCGCGACCCGCCTGGACCTGCGCGCACCGTTCGGCGGCATGAAAGCCTCGGGAATCGGTCGCGAGCAGGGGATCGAGGGCATCCGTGCCTTCCAGGACACCCGCTCCATCGCCCATCTGGACGCCGCGGCGCTGGCATCCATGGCCCACTAGGGGGGCGCGCCAGGCGCGCCGCGGTGGCGAGGACCCCCCGCAGCGATTGGAGAAGGTCCGTGTTGAACTCGACCCGCGCCACCGGCGCATTGCTGATGCTCTGTGCGAGCCTGGCGCTCGCGCAGAGTGCACCGCCCGCCGCGAAGAAATCCGCAGCGGCGGGGGACGGGCAAACCGATCTGATCGGCCGACCGGTGGATCTTGATCTGTCCAGGGGAGTCCAGGCACCGCCGCGCGACACCTCCAGGCTGCCCACCACTTTCGCGGGAGCGGCGAAAACCCAGCCCGTCAATCCGAACTGGGGCAAGGTCGCCTACAAGCCCAGGAGCCGTCGCGACCTCACGGGCATCTGGATCAATCAGGGCGGCATCGGCTGGACCCCCGGCGTGCCTCCCGGGCCCCAGCAGCATCCGCCGCTCACGCCGGCCTATGCAAAGCTGTTCGCGCAGCATCTCGCGGATGCCGCGGCCGGCAGGCCCACCGGGGATCCCACCGCCTCCTGCCTGCCGCCGGGCATGCCGCGCGTCATGACCATGACCTACCCCATGGAGATCACCATGGGGCCCGACCGGATCATGATCTACGCGGAGTGGGACGAGCAGGTGCGCCGGATCTTCACCGACGGCCGGCCTCTGGATGCCGATCCGGATCCCACGTTCAACGGGCAGTCGGTCGGTCACTGGGAGGGCAACTTCCTGATCTCCACCGCGTTCGGTTTTCGCCTGGAGACCAACATGGAGTCCTCCGGATTGCCCAAGAGCGACAAGGCCATCGCCTACGAGCGGATCTGGCTGGCCGATGACGATACCCTGCGGGATGAGTTCACACTCGTGGATCCGGTCGCCCTGACGCGGCCCTGGACCGTCACCAAGACCTTCAGGCGGGCGCCGCCGGACTTCGAGATCGAGCCGTACGTGTGCCTGGAAAACAATCGCAATCCGATCACGCCCGATGGCAGCATCCACGTGATCCTGCAGACCGGGGACAAGCAGCGGATCGATTGACGGTCAGCTCGTGATCGCGCGCAGGGTCTCCTCCAGCGTGGCTTCCTCGTAGGGCTTGCGCAGGTACCGGGCGCCCGCGATGGCCTGCGGGGATCCCGGCTCCGGAGCATCGTAGCCGGAGGTCACCACGACCTTCAGGGCCGGCTGCAGGACGGCGGCCTGCTTCGCCAGCTCCTGACCGGACATGCCGGGCAGGCCCAGATCCGTCACCATCACGTCGAAGGGCTGTCCGCCCAGGCGCCTGAGCGCCTCGATGCCATCTGCGGCTTCGGTCACTTCGTGTCCATTGCTCTGCAGCAGGTAGCTGCTGCAGGTGCGAATGTCCTCATCGTCCTCGACCAGCAGCACCCGCAGGCCGCGCGGCGTCACGGCCGGTGGCGCGGACGCCTGATGTTGAGCACCGCGCGCCGCCAGGCGGCTGAGGTTGCGCTGCTCCTGATTGCGCAGCACGTGCCGCAGCTTGCGCGCCAGGGCTTCGCGGCTGTAGGGCTTGCTCAACAGGTCGATTCCCTCGTCCAGCCGTCCGCCGTGCACGATGGCATTCTCGGTGTAGCCGGAAGTGAACAGCACGGCGACATTCGGCAGCCGTTCGCGGGCCTTGCGCGCCAGTTCCGGACTGCGCAGCGGTCCGGGCATGACCACATCGGTGAACAGCAGATCGATCGGCACGCCGCTTTCGACGATGGCGAGGGCGCTTTGTGCATCACGCGCCTGCAGCACCCGATAGCCCAGCCCCGCGAGCATGTCGATGACCGTGGAGCGCACGTCCTCGTCATCCTCCACGACCAGCACGGTCTCGGTGCCGCCTGTGGTCGGGCCGGCATCGACGTTGGTCTCGAGGTCCTCCTGATCGCGGGCCCGCGGCAGATACATGCGCACCGTCGTGCCCTGGCCATGCTCGCTGTAGATCTTGACGTGGCCGCCGGATTGCTTGACGAAGCCATAGACCATGCTCAGGCCGAGCCCCGTGCCCTGCCCTTCCGGCTTGGTCGTGAAGAACGGCTCGAAGACCCGCTCGAGGAGGTCGGTGGGAATCCCGCAGCCGGTGTCCGTCACGGCAAGCATGACGTACTGACCCGCGGTCACGTCCGAATGGCGCGCGGCGTAGGTGTCGTCGAGTGATGCGTTCCCGGCCTCGATGGTGAGCCTGCCGTGGCCTGCCATGGCATCACGGGAATTGATGGCGAGGTTCAGCAGCGCATTCTCCACCTGCACCGAATCGACGAAGGTGTTCCACAGTCCGCCGGCCACGACCGTTTCGATCTCGATGCCCTCGCCGATCGCCCGCCGCAGCATCTCATCGACACCCCGGATCAGCCGGCCCAGATTGATGACCTTCGGTGCCAGCGGCTGCCGGCGCCCGAAGGCGAGTAGCTGCGAGGCGAGCTTCGAGCCGCGGTTGAGGGCCGCGACCGCCGTCCCCAGCCGATGCTCGGCGCGCAGGTTCCCGGTGACATCCCGCGTCAGCAGCTGCAGATTGCCGGAGATGACCTGCAGCACGTTGTTGAAATCGTGCGCCACTCCGCCCGTCAGACGGCCGACGGCCTCCATCTTCTGGGCCTGGCGCAGCTGCGCCTCGGCATCCGCCCGCTCCGCGATCGCGGCGGCGACCCGGACTTCGAGCTGTTCGTTGGCCCGCTGCAGCACCTGTTCCGCATCCTTGCGCTCGGTGATATCGATGACCGACCCGATGTATCCGAGGAACTCCCCAACATCGTCGAAACGGGGCGAGGCCGCGCTCAGCGCCCAGCGGTAGACGCCATCGGCGCGCCGCAGCCGGTATTCCATCCGGAAGGTCTCGTGCGCCGCGTTTGCCGCGAAAAAGGTGCGCCGGGACGGCTCCATGCTGTCCGGGTGCAGCGCCGTCCAGGCGCCGAAGCCCAGCGCCTGCTCCAGCGTCTGGCCGGTGAACTCCGTCCAGCCGCGGTTCAGGTAGGTCAGCGATCCGGAGGGATCGGTCATCCACATCATCACCGGGGCGCTGTCGGCCATGTTGCGGAAGCGGGCCTCGCTTTCGCGCAGTTCGCGCGTGGCCTCGCGCCGAATCCGCACCATTTCCAGGTTCGCATTGATGCGGGCGACGAGTTCGCGCGCGGAAAACGGCTTGGTGAGATAATCGTCGGCGCCCGCATCCAGCCCTTCGATGCGGGCATCCTCGCCGGCGCGGGCGGACAGCAGGATGACGGGCAGATCCCGGGTTTCCGGATCGGAGCGCAGTTCCCGCAGCAGTCCATAGCCATCCAGCCGCGGCATCATCACGTCGGTGAGGACCAGGTCGGGCTTGCGCCTGCGGATCTCCCCGAGCGCCGCGCGGCCATCGGCCGCGGTCCGCACCTCCCAGCGATGGTGGAGCAGGCGGCGCAGGTAATTGCGCATGTCGGCGTTATCGTCGACGACCAGCACGCGCGCCCCGAGGGTGCGCTCGTCGAAGCTGAGGTCGCTTGCCTCGTCCGCGACGGCATCGTCCCGGTCAGTATCCTCCTGGGGCAACCAGCGCAGCGCTTCCTCCACATAGGCTTCGGCGCGCATCGCGGTGGGCGCCCGCCGACGGTCGACATCGATGTGGTCGCGTTGCAGGTGTGCGGTGCCGAAGGGGATCGAAACCACGAACGTCGTGCCCTGGCCCACAGTACTTTGCACCGTGATGCTGCCGCCATGCAGGCGGACCAGTTCCTGCACCAGCGCCAGTCCGATGCCCGAACCTTCGAACGAGCGGCTTTTTTGGCCTTCGATGCGCTGGAAGCGCTCGAAGATCCGCGGCAGCTCGGGTTCGGGAATACCCTCGCCGGTATCGCTGACCAGCACTTCGGCATGCTTGCCATCGGCCGAGGCACGGGTCCGCACCGCGATTTCCCCCTCGAAGGTGAACTTGAACGCGTTCGAGAGCAGGTTCAGGAGAATCTTTTCCCACATCTCCCGATCGACGTAGACCGGCTGCGCGAAGGGCTGGCAGTCGATGCTCAGCCGCAGGCCGGCCTTCTCCATCGCAGAACTGAAATTCGAAGCCAGCTCGGCGCTGAACGTCGCGAGGTCCGTGGCGCTGAAGCTCGCCTCGACGCGCCCGGCCTCGATGCGCGAGAAGTCCAGCAGCGTATTGACCAGCTTGAGGAGGCGCAGGCTGTTGTGGTGGGCCGTTTCCAGGCGTACCCGCTGTGGCACGGGCAATGCGGCATCCGAACGGTCATTCAATGCGTCCTCGATCGGCCCGAGCATGAGGGTCAGCGGCGTGCGGAACTCGTGGCTGACATTGGAGAAGAAGGTGGTCTTGGCCCGATCCAGTTCCGCCAGGGCCTCGGCGCGATGCCGTTCCTCCTCGTAGAGTTGCGCGTTGGCGAGACCGGCGCTGACCTGTCCGGCAACCAGGTGCAGGAAGCTGTGATAGTTCTGGTCGAAGAGCCGGAACGGATTGAGCCCGACGATCAGCACCCCCGCCCGGCCGCCCTCCCCGGACGCGGATACCGGCAGCAGGACCGCCTGCGAGGGCATGCGCGGCCACGGGCCGGCCGGAAAGTCGATTTCCTTCGCCTCCAGGTCCGGAACGCTCTGCGCGGCCTGTGACCGCAGGACCTTCGCGAACGGCCACAGCGAGGCATCCTCGAGCGCCACGGAGGGCGGGGCCCCCGCCGCGCCGGGTTGGATGCCGGCGGCAGCGGCGAGTTCCATGACCGTGCCGCCGGGGTCCGCCAGATAGAGCATGGCGAAGGGCATGTCATGGGAATTGCTCGCGAATGCCCGGGCCGCCCGCTCGCAGACCTCCTGGCGGGTGCGCGCGTGAGCGGATTCGGCGGCGAGGTTGCGCAGCAGCCCCAGCTGCCGCTCGCCGATCACCCGGCGGGTATCGTCACTGTTGGCGCAGAAAATGCCGCCCACGGAGCCATCGTCGTTGGGGATGGGACTGTAGGAAAACGTGTAGTAGGTTTCCTCGGGGTAGCCGTTGCGCTCCATGATGAGCAGCTGCGCTTCCACGTACGTGCCGTGGCCGCCGTGCAGTGCCGTATCCAGCAACGGACCGATGTCAGCCCAGATTTCGCGCCACACGTCGGCCGTCGGTCGGCCCAGGGCCCACGGATGCTTGCCGCCGACGATGGCCTTGTAGGGATCATTGTAGAAGTACAGCAGTTCCGGCCCCCACCCGATCCAGATGGGTTGCCGCGAGGTGAGCATGATGCGCAGCGCCATGCGCAGCGTCTGCGGCCAGGACTCCGGCGGACCCAGCCCGGTCGCACGCCAGTCGTATTTCCGGATCAGCTCGCCCAGTTCCCCGCCGCCGGAAAGAAACTCTGGATTCCCGCTCACCATCCCCCTCTGTCTTATGCGGCCCCTGTGTAATGGCACAGCCAAAGTAGCCGATCGGCCCGGCACCCTCACGGCGCGCCGGTGGAAATGGCGATGTAGGCCATGGCCTACATCAGTCTTGACTTGGTTCGCCCGACGGTGCCCTGCCTATAATCGTCGCAGGTATGACAACCCCTGATACCACGACCCCGACTGTGCTGGAGCCGCCGGATCTCCCCGGGGACGAGGCGGATCGCATCGGCAATCTCGAACGGGCCCGGCTGGCGGCCGTGGTCGATTCCTCCCACGATGCCATCGTCAGCAAGACCCTGGAAGGCCGCATCCAGACTTGGAACGCGGCCGCGGAGCGGCTGTTCGGTTACAGCGCCGAGGAAGTGATCGGCAAACCCATCACCATCATCGTCCCGCAGGAACTGCAGGCGGAGGAAGCCCAGATCCTGGCCCGGCTGCGCGCCGGAGAGCGCATCGATCATTTCGAGACGGTCCGCACCACCAAGGCCGGCCGTCGCATCCCGGTGTCGCTGACTGTGTCGCCGGTGCGCAACGCCGACGGCAGGATCATCGGCGCCTCGAAAATCGCGCGCGACATCTCCGACCGGCAACGTGCCGAGCGCATGCTGCGCCAGACCCAGGCGCAGCTGGCCGAACATGCCGCAGGCCTGGAACGGCTGAACGAGTGCACCGCCCGGCTGTGGAGCTGCCACACCATGCAGGCCGGGCTGGACGTGATCCTGAGTGCGGTGCTCGAGCTGTTGGGAGCCCGGAAAGGCAACATCCAGCTTCTGGACGAAACCGCCACGACCCTAAAGATCGTGGCGCAGCGCGGTTTCGATGGAGGCTTCCTCGATTTCTTCGCCGAAGTGGCCGCGAACGACGACGCGGCCTGCGCACGGGCGCTGCAGAGCGGTGAACGCACCATCGTGGAGGACACCGAAACGGACGAGCAGTACCAATCGCTGCGCGAGGTCGCCCGCGCCGCCGGCTACCGCGCCGTCGTGTCGACGCCCCTGATCGGTCCGGATGGGACGCCCTTCGGCATGCTCTCCACCCATTTCGAGACCCGCCACCAGCCCACCCAGCAGCAGCTGCGACTGCTGGACATGTTCGTACGCCACGCCTGCGACTTCATCCGGCGTTGCAAGACCGAACAGACGCTGCGGCTGCGGGAGGAATCGCTGCGCGATGGCGACCGGCGCAAGGACGAATTCCTGGCGCTGCTCGCGCATGAACTGCGCAACCCCCTCGCGCCGGTGCGCTACGCCCTGGCCACGATCCGTAAGCCAGGCCTGACCCTCGAGCAGCGCACGCGGGCGAACGAGATCATCGAACGCCAGGTCGTGCACATGAGCCATCTGCTCGATGACCTGCTCGACGTCTCGCGCATCACCCGCGGGGCGATCGTCCTGAAGAAGACGCGCACCGAACTGGCACCGGTGATCGAGGCGGCCGTGGATGCCGCGAGGCCCGTGATCGATGCCCGCCAGCACAGCCTGCTGCTCGATCTGGCCGGCGAACCGGTGTACCTGGAAGCCGACCCGGTGCGACTGACGCAGGTTTTCTCCAACCTTCTCATCAACGCCGCCAAGTACACCGGTTCGAAGGGCCAGATCCAGGTCCGCGTGACCAAGGAAGGCACCGATGTCGTCGTCTCCATCCGTGACAATGGCATCGGCATTTCCAAGGAGCTGATGCCGCGGCTGTTCACCCTCTTCACCCAGGCCCGCCCGGCGCTCGAGCGCTCGGAGGGCGGCCTCGGCGTCGGTCTCGCGCTGGTGCGGGGCCTCGTGACCCTGCATGGCGGGCATGTCCAGGCACGCAGCGATGGGCCCAACCAGGGCAGCGAATTCATCGTGCAACTGCCCATGAGCAACTCCGCGGGCGAGGACGGTACCGGGGAGGCGGCCGGGGGCTCGAGGAACGCTCAGCACGGCCTCAAGGTCATCGTCGTCGACGACAATCAGGACGTGGCCGAAAGCTGCAAGACGCTCCTGGAACTCTCCGGGCACCGGGTCAGCACGGCCTATACCGGGCGCGAAGCGGTCGAACTGGCCGAGAACATCCGGCCCGACGTGATGCTGCTCGACATCGGGTTGCCGGACATGAGCGGTTACGAGGTGGCGCGGCGCATCCGCGCCACGAACTGGGGGAGCAGGACGGATCTGATCGCGGTCACCGGGTGGGGTCAGGAGGCGGACCGGGAGCGGGCCTTCCGCGCCGGCTTCGACCACCACCTGACCAAGCCCATTTCCACCGATTCACTGGAAACCCTGCTGCAATCCCTGCATTTGCACCCCGCCTGAGTCGGAGTATCGTACGGTCCCGTGGCCGTGCGAACCAAACAAGAAAAAGCCAACCTGCGCCTGGTGGAGCGGATCTACGAGGAAGTACTCGGCCCGATCGATTCCGGGGCGGTGGATGCACTGTTCGATCCGGGATACATCCAGCACAACCCCAACGCCGCCACCGGCTCGCAGGGCCTGAAGGAAATGCTGGATCGGGCGAAGATCAAGTACCCCAAATGCGAGCACCGGGTGAAGCGCATGATCGCCGACGGTGACCTGGTGGCGGCGCACGTGCACGTGATCTTCCAGCCCGGCGACGAGGGATTTGCGGTGGTGGATATCTTCCGCATCGCCAAGGGCAGGATCGCCGAGCACTGGGATGTGATGCAGCCCATCACACCGAGCACCAGGAACGACAACGGGCGCTTTTAGGAAGGACCCCGCATGGAACTGAACCTGCCGGCCTCGGCAATGGGACTTTCCGGCCGCAGGACCCTGCTCGGCCGCTGGTCCTGGGCCTGCTTCGACGGCGCCCGCAGTCCCTTCCAGGTACTAATCGTCATCTTCGTGTTTTCGGCCTATTTCAGTACGGTCGTGGTATCCGACCCGGTGCGCGGGCAGGTGCTCTGGAGCTTCACCAGCGCGATCGCCGCGATCATCATCGCCATCGGCGCCCCCGTCCTGGGAGCCATCGCCGATGCCGGCGGCCGTCGCAAACCCTGGCTGGTCGCCTGCATCAGCGTCGGCGTGCCCTGCATGGTTGCGTTGTGGTTCGCGACTCCCGCCATGGGAGCGGGCTTGCGCTGGATTTGCCTGGCGGTGATCGGCGGCATCCTCTTTTACGAGTTCTCGGCGATCTTCTGCAATGCGATGCTGCCCAACGTCGCCCCACGGGGCATCGGGTTCTGGAGCGGCATGGGGTATGCGCTGGGCAACGGGTTCGGCGTCGTACTCTTCATCTTCTTCCTCTTCGCCTGGAGCTGGAATCCGCACCCGCTGTTCGGCCTGGACAAGAACCTGCATGAACCGGAACGCGCCGTGGGCATCCTCGCGGCGCTATGGATGGTGGTCTTCGGCCTGCCGCTGTTCCTGTTCACGCCCGATTCGGCCGGCACAACGCTCGGCGCCGGGACGATCATCCGCCGCGGCCTGAAGAACCTGATCGAAACCCTGGGCAAGGTCCGGCAGTACCGCAACGTGGGCGTGTTCCTGATCGCACGCATGATCTACAACGAAGGTTTCGTCGTCCTGATGGCCTTCACCGGGGTGTATGCGGCCGGGGTCCTGCGCTGGAGTGCCGAAGCGCTCATCATGCAGGGACTGCTCAACAGTGTCGCGGCCTCACTCGCGGGGCTGCTCGCCGGCTGGATGGACCTGCGGATCGGCTCGCGGCGCAGCGCCATGATTTTCGTGGCGGGGTCGCTGCTCGCGATCGTGATCGTGTGCTCCACGAGCCCCGATACCGCCCTGTTCATCCACCTGGCGCGGCCGCTGCACAACTATGGCGGCATGTTCCCCACCCTCCCCGACGTCGTGTTCTGCATCGCGCAGGTGGCCGCCGCCACCTTCGTCACCGGCGGTCTGGCCTCGAGCCGGGCCCTGATGGGCAAGCTCGCGCCAGCGGCGATGCTCAACGAATTCTTCGGGGTCTACGCCATGTCGGGCACGGCGACTTCGTTCGTGGGGCCGCTGGCCATCGGCCTGGTCACGTCCGTCTCGCACAGTCAGCGCATCGGTATCGCCAGCGGCATCCTCTTCCTGGTCGTCGGCATGCTGCTGTTGCTGCGCGTCCGCGAGCCCGGCATTGCCGCTGCCGCCTAGCCGCTGGCCCACAGGTGCTGGGCGGCGTAGGCCCGCCACGGACGCCAGCCCTCCGCCCGCACCAGCAGTTCTGCGGCGCTGGGGCGCCGGCCGGTGCTGTCGGTGAGGGCCCGCATCAGCCCCACATCGGCGGCGGGGAAAGCATCCGGCTCGCGCAATTGCCGCAGGGCAATATAGTGTGCCGTCCATTCACCGACCCCGCGGATGGCCCGCAACCGCGCGATGGCATCCTCGAGGTCACAGCAGGCCCCGAACAGGTCCGGATTGCGGATCGCGGCGGAGGCAATTCCATTGAGGGTCATGGCCCGGCTGCGGGGCATCCCCAGGAGGGTCAGATCGGCGTGGGCCAGAGCCTGCGGTGCCGGGAAGACATGCGTCAGCCCGGGTTCGGGCTTCCTGAGCGGCTCGCCGTACGCCGCCACCAGGCGTCCTGCCAGCCGCTGGGCCGCCGCCACGCTGATCTGCTGGCCCAGGACCGCCCGGATGGCGAGTTCGAAGCCGTCCCAGGCTCCCGGCACCCGCAGTCCGGGGCGCCGTTTCAGCAGTGGCGCCAGCGCCGGATCGCTGCGCAGATGCGCCGCGATGCTCAACGGATCCGCGGCCAGGTCGAACTGGCGCCGCAGCCGCGCGATGATATTGGGGAGCATGGCGAGCTTGGCGATGCGGATTTCGGCCCGCAGGGCATCGCCCGCCGCCGGCCGCACCCGCACGGTCCCTTGCGCGCCCTCCAGCAGCAGGGTGCGCGCATAGCCTCCATCCACGACCTGCTCCATTCCCGGGATCGCACGTTGCGTCAGAAAGCGCAGCATGGCCGGCCAGTCATAGGGAGGCTTGTAGCGCAGCAGCAGTGCGAACTCGCCCCGGTCGGCAGCCGCCTCGTCCGGTCCCCCGAGGCGGCGCAATTCCCCTGGTGCGCGGCCGAACAGCGCGAGGAAGGTTTCGTTGAACCTGCGGATGCTGCCGAATCCTGAGGCGAAGGCCACCTCGGTCATGGGCAGATGGGTCTCGTGGATCAGCTGCTTGGCCAGGAGGATCCGCCGCGCCTGGGCGACACCGACCGGGGAGGCGCCCAGATGCTGCCGGAACAGCCGGCGCAGCTGCCGCTCACCCACGCCAAGCCGCTCGGCCAGCGTGTCCACGCTGCCGTTGTCCAGGGCCCCCAGTTCGATCAGCGCCAGGCCCCGCGAGACGGTATTGGAGGTGCCGCGCCAGGCCCCCATGTCCGGCGCGGTCTCCGGCCGGCAGCGCAGGCAGGGCCGGAATCCGGCCTCCTGCGCCGCGGCGGCCGTGGGAAAGAACACCACGTTGCGCGATTGCGGTGTGCGCGCCGGACAGATCGGCCGGCAGTAGATGCCGGTGGTCTTCACTGCCGTGAAGAACCGTCCATCGAAACGGGCGTCGCGCAGCCGGACGGCGCGGTAACAGGCATCATGGTCGAGGTCCATGGGATGATCGTCCCACCAAACCGGGACGCGCACTAGCGGTTTTCGGACATGGAAGCACGGCGCGGCGGGCGCCACATTGATGTCCGGAATCCGCCAGCGCGCCGCTCCGGAGGGGCGGAGAATCCGTCGCTCAAGCACCAGCCGGCAGGCGCGCTGGCACGAGGATCCGCAACATGAGCTACGTGTACACGACGATGGAGAGCCCGATCGGGGTGCTGAAACTGATCGGCAGCGACCGCGGTCTGTCGGCCGTGCTCTGGGAGCACGAGGACTCGATCCCGGCCCAGTTCGGCGAACTCGCCGCGCAGCCGCACCACCCGCTCCTGTGCCAGGCACGACAGCAGCTCGAGGAGTATTTTGCGGGAACCCGGACTCGCTTCACGGTGAAGCTCGATCTTGCCGGCACGCGATTCCAGAACAGCGTCTGGAATGCGCTGCGCACCATTCCCTTCGGGGAGACCCGCAGCTACGCGCAGATCGCCGGGCAGATCGGCAGAGCCAAAGCCGTGCGTGCCGTAGGCGCCGCCAATGGCCGCAACCCCATTCCGATCATCGTTCCCTGCCACCGTGTCATCGGCGCCGATGGTTCGCTGACCGGATTCGCGGGCGGCCTTGGGATCAAGGCCCGGCTGCTGGCACTGGAAGGCGGGTCGGTCAGCCCGCGGAGCGCGCAGCTGGCGCTGGGTGTCTGATCATGTCGCTGCCGCGGCGCACGGCGATGCTCGCGATCAATCCATCGCGCAGGCGGTAGCTCACCAGCACCCGCCCTTCTATGTACTCTCCCTGGCTGAGGGCCCCCACCACGAAATCGGGAGCGTCCCGCACGGCGGTGAAGCGCGTGATGGCATCCAGTTCGATGCTCGAATCCGTACACCGGACGCTGTTGATGGTCAGGCTTTCGCGGACCGACCGGAACATCGGCCGGTAGAAGTCGATGATGCCCTGACGACCGAGGATCGGCGGCACCGAATTCAGTTCCAGGCGCACATCCTCGGTATAGAACCTCGGGAACCGGTCGAAATCGGCATTGCTGAAGGCTGATACGTAGGCCCGGAATGCCGCCTGCTGGCTCGCGTGGGCGCCCAGGCGCGGCAGCTGGGTCACTCCCCGGCCCGGGGGCCAGGTCATGGACTTCAGTTCGATGATCCGGTCGTCGCGCAGCCTGTAGGTGACGAAGAACTTCACCGTCACGAGGTCTCCGGGATGCAGGTGCCCGAAGGGGAAGTCCTGCCGTTCCTTGGTCGCATGAAAATCCATGTCGACTTCCACGAACGTCAGATCCTCCCGCTGCAGCAGGTTCTGCGGCCGCATGACTTCGCGGACGCCGTCATGGGCCCAGTCCAGGAAGGACTTGAGGGCCGCCCTGCCGCGGTAGTCGCGCGCGCCGCCGGTGAACAGCACGTCATCGGCGAAGAACTGCTGCACCAGGGCCGCATCGTCGCCGCTGTTGAATACCGCGATGTAGTCGTCGTAATTCAGCATGATTTGACACCCAGCATGCGATCCGCCGATACTCGTTGTCAAGACAACGTTGTTGCAGCAACACGAAACCGCGATGCGCCGCAACCCCCCCCCAGCGAGAGCGGCACCGCTCGAGGATCTGATCGCGGTGCGCATCGTGCGTATCGCCGAGGTCGTGGCAAGGCTTGCCACCACGACCATCGAGGCCAGGGTGGGCCTGCGCAACACGGATCTGCGTATCCTCAACCTGCTGGATCGCGCCGACGGCGTCACCGTGAACGAGATCGCGCGCCGGGCCCACGTCGACAAGGCCTGGGTGAGCCGTTCGCTGCGGCATCTCGGCGCCTTAAGGCTCGTCACGCGCAGCGGCCTCGCGGGGGATTCGCGGGCCACGGTCATCCGGCTTACCGCCCACGGGCGGGCGAAACTGGCCCGGGTGCGGCCGCTGGCGGCCGATCATGAACGGCGCCTGCTGGCGGGCATCGACAAGTCGGCCTTCAAGGCCCAACTGGAACGTCTGCGGCTCAATGCCGAGGAATTGCTCGGGGGTGGCCCTTGCGCATGAACCGCCCCTACCGCTTCCGCCAGCCCCTGAACTCCCCGGAGCAGCGTGGCGCGCGTCCCCGCCAGTACAGCCGCGAGATCGCCCACGGCATGATCATCGAACGGGACGTGCAGATCCCGACCCGGTTCGGTCATGTGCTCTTTGCCGACCTGTTCCGTCCCCTGACGCAGGAGCGGCCCGTGCCGCCGCTGCTGGCCTGGACCCCCTATGGCAAGCATGATCCGGCGCCCCTGGCGAAGATCTATCCTGCCAGCGGCGTCCAGGCGCACTGGATGTCCGAGCTGACGATTTTCGAGGCCCCCGACCCTGAGTTCTGGGTGGCCGCCGGTTACGCGGTCGTCACCATCGATATCCCGGGCGTCTGGCATGCGCGCTGCCCGGCAACCTACCTGTCCCCCGAGGAGGCCGAGGCCTTCGCCGATGCGGTGGAATGGGCGGGCGTGCAGCCCTGGAGCAATGGCCGCGTCGGCCTGTCCGGCGTGTCGTATCTCACCAGCGCCCAGTGGCGGGTCGCCGAACTGAACCCGCCGCATCTCGCCGCCATCAATCCCTGGGAGGGCTGGTCGGATACCTATCGCGAGGTGGTCCGCCACGGCGGCATTCCGGACACTCATTTCTGGCCCTACATCCAGGTGCGCTGGGGCGCATCGACGCAGAAGATAGAGGACCTGTGGGCCGAAACGGCCGAACACCCGTTCTTCGATGATTTCTGGGCATCCAAGGCCGCGGCGCTGGAACGCATCCGGACGCCTGCGTTCGTGGTGGCCAGCTGGAGCGACCACGGCCTGCACAGCCGCGGCACCCTGGAGGGGTTCCGCCGCATCTCCTCCAGCGACAAGTGGCTGGAAGTGCATGGCCGCAAGAAGTGGGCGCACTACTATGACCCGCAAAGCCGCGCCCGGCAGCTGGCATTCTTCGATCATTTCCTCAAGGGCAATGCCGCACGCCCGAGCTGGCCGCGGGTCGAAGTGGAAATCCGGGACCGGGCCCACCAGGCGCGACGCCATGCCTCGACCGACTGGCCGCTGCCGGAAATCCACTACCGGCGGTTTCACCTGGCCGGTGACGGCACGCTGCAAGCGGCGCCCGTCTCAGCCCAGGCCGCGATCGGCTACGACTCGCTCGCCGAGGATTCAGCGGCACTCTTCGATCTGCGCTTCGCATCGGCCACCGATCTCGTCGGACACGTGCGGCTGAAACTGTTCGTCTCGAGCGATGAGGCCGATGACCTGGACCTGTTCGTGGCACTGGAGAAACTCGACGTTCGGGGCCAGCCGGTCGGCTTCATTCATTACGCCATTTTTGACGATGGACCGGCAGCGCTGGGGTGGTTGCGGGTGTCGCACCGGACACTGGACCCGGAACGCTCCACGGACTACCTGCCGGTACTGGCCCATGCGCTCGAGACGAAGGTCCGCCCGGGAGAGATCGTCGGGACGGACATCGAAATCTGGCCGACCGGTACCCACTTCGACGCCGGTGAGACGCTGCGCCTGCGGATCCAGGGCCGGGATGTGTACCCGGCCCCCAAGCCGCTGCTCTATGCGCGCCATGAGGCGACGGTCAACCGGGGCAGGCACCGCATCTGGACGGGAGGCCAGACGCCATCCTGGCTGCAGCTGCCGGTGCTGCCGGCTTAGCTTAGGCCGGTGCGGCCCCCGGGAACTTCATCTGGATCGACCCGCGACGTTCCAGGAACTTCCAGACGCCGTTCTCGCGGATGAACCGGTCCTGCATTTCACCGAACCAGACCGGTCCCGCGGACACGAAGGGCGGCGCCGCTGCCTGCGGCGGCGTAGTGGAGATCATGGTGAGATAGGACAGGCCGCGCGCGGCATCGCGGCTCTCGACATCGATCATGACGTTGGTGCTGAGATGCTTGGTCAGCAGCGTCTTCGGGCGCGTGATGAGCGATGCCCGGATCGCCTCGCGACCCTGGATCACCTGGCCCGGATTCATGGGCCGCGCGAAGGAGCCGTTCTCGGCGAAGCAGTCGGCGGCGGCATTCATGTCGCCCACGTCCAGTGCCCGGCTGTACACATAGGTCAGTCGCTCGCAGGCCCGCTCGATCTCGGCCCGCTCCGCCGCACTCAGTCCATCCGCCATCGTAGGTTCCCCTGTTCGCCTTGAGGCCGCTGGAACCGGATTGTAACGCCTTTGCGGGTGTCCGCCGCGGCCTTCGGCCTTTGCGCGCAACGGGCGTCGTCCCTGAGCGCAACCGCGGTTTCGAGCCGGAAAAGCGCGCGATAATGGCCTGACAGCAGCGGGAGCCGCACATTGAAATCGGTACAGGACAAGACGGCGTTCATCACCGGTGGCGCGAGCGGCATCGGCCTGGGAATGGCCCATGCCTTCGTCGACGCCGGCATGAAGGTCGTGCTGGCGGACTTGCGGCAGGACCACATCGAAGCGGCGCTCGCGGAATTTGCCGTTCGCGACCAATCCGGCAAAGTCCACGCCATCCGCCTGGATGTCACCGATCGGGACGGCATGGCCGCCGCCGCGATCCAGGCCGAGCGGGTGTTCGGCAGGGTGCACGTGCTCGCCAACAATGCCGGTGTCGGTATCCAGGGTCCGTTCAAGGGGATCACCTTTGCGGACTGGGACTTCGGTCTGGCGGTGAACCTCGGGGGCGTGATCAATGGCATCCAGACCTTCCTGCCGCGCATCCGGGCCCATGGCGAGGGCGGCCATATCATCAACACGGCGTCCCTGGCGGCACTGGTGCCGATGCCGGCACAGTTCGTCATCTACCAGACCGCCAAAGCCGCGGTCGTAACCCTGTCCGAAGCCATCCACGGAGAACTGCGGCAGGAGAACATCGGTGTCAGCGTCCTGTGCCCCGGCCCCGTGCGGACCAATATCCACGAGCTGTCGAAGAACCGTCCGCCGCAGTTCGGCGTCGGGGAGGCGTTTCGCGCCACGGAAAATGCCGGCGGCACCCAGGTGCACTTTCCCAGCCAGCTGCAGCCCGCGCAGGTCGGGCAGCGGGTTCTGCACGCGATGCTGAACGATGAGCTCTACGTCATCACCCACGGCGAGTGGAAGGCCGCCGCCGAACAGCGCCATGCTGCATTGCTCGCCGCGATGCCGGCACAGCTCGACCCCGCCCTCCTCGCCATGCTGCAGGGACGCAACTGAGGAATCGACATGCTCAAGCTCTATCACGCCGAACCGGCCGCCAACTCGCTCAAGACCCTGATCGATATCAAGGAGAAGGGCCTGCCGTTCGAAAGCGTCTATGTCGACCTGCACAAGTTCGAACAGCACGAGCCGTGGTTCGTCGCGATCAATCCCGAAGGCCAGGTGCCGGTCCTGGACCATGACGGACGCATCATCACGCACACCACGGTCATCGGCGAATATCTGGAAGATGCCTTCCCCGATGCCCCGGCGCTGCGTCCCGCGGATCCGCTGGGAAAGGCACGCATGCGGTACTGGAACAAGTTCTGCGATGAGCACGTGATGAACTACGTCTCGATGCACGGCTGGCACCGCCTGGTGAGCGTCATCGCACGCTCGATCGAGGCCGGCGAATTCGAAAAGCTGGTGTCGCGCATCCCGCTGTACGAGCAGCGCGAGAAATGGCGTACCGCGCGTTCCGGCTTCAGCGAGTCGGACCTTAACAATGCCACGCGCAAGATCGAAGTGGCGATCGACAAGGTCGAGCGGCAGTTGCTGCAGACACCATGGCTCGCCGGGGACAGCTACTCCCTCGCCGACATCAACTTCTTTTCCATCGGCGGCATGGCCCTGGACCGGCTGTTTCCGCAGCTCAGCGTCGCAACCCGTGCCCCGCAGCTTGCGAAATGGGTGGCCCGCATGTACGAACGCCCCGCCGTCAAAGCGGCATTCGCGATGCCGAACCGGACCAACCCCGCCTTCCGGACCTTTACCGGCGAGGCGCACTGATCATGAAGATCTTCCAGGACCGCGTGGCTTTCGTGACCGGTGGCGCCAGCGGCATCGGCCACGGCATGGTCCGCAACTTCCTGAAGCTGGGCATGAAGGCCGTGATCGTGGATTTCAATGCGGCGTATCTCGCCGAACTGCGTGCGATGCTGCAGGGGCGCTCACAGGTCCATCTGATCCAGGCGGACGTGGGAGATCGGGACCAGGTCCGGGCTGCCGCTGCCGAGGCCGTGAAGGTCTTCGGCAGGATTCATGTGCTGTGCAACAACGCCGGCGTCGGCGGCGGCGGTGACACGCACGACCCGGATTTCGATGCCTGGGACCGGGCACTGCGCGTGAATCTCGGCGGTGTCGTGAACTGCACCAAGATCATCGCGCCCCTGATCGTCGGCCATGGCGAAGGCGGGCACATCGTCAACACCTCGTCCATGGCGGGGCTCGTGCCGCTGCCCTTGCCGGGCCTGGGCGCCTACCAGACCGCAAAGTTCGCGGTACGCGGCTACACCGAATCACTGCGCATGTCGATGGCACCGTATGGCATCGGCGTGTCCTGCCTGTTTCCCGGCGGAACCCGCACGCGGATCATCGAGTCGGGCGCGCGCGACGAGGCGGCGCGCGT
>Ga0335075_10003686_pt1 | contig 24185 bp, 21 predicted proteins | sample Lox_Sample_24_FD_206723 | JGI IMG/M metagenome (GOLD analysis project Ga0335075, IMG submission 206723) | Soil microbial communities from Loxahatchee National Wildlife Refuge, Florida, United States - Lox_Sample_2.4 | ecosystem: Environmental > Terrestrial > Soil > Wetlands | place: USA...
CTGCCGGGGCCGGCATGTACCTGGCCGCACGCAGCTTCCTCGATCACGATCCCCATTTCCGCATCGAGTCTCCGGCGTCGATTCAAACCGTCGGCAACAGCCAGTTGACTCGCGACGATTTGCTTTCCGTCTTTGGCAGTGACATCGGACGCAATCTCCTGCTGGTTCCTTTGGCCACCCGCCGCGCGCAGCTCGAGCGCTTCTCCTGGGTGGAGCACGCGACGGTGATGCGCGTGCTGCCCAATCAACTGCGCGTCTCGGTCACCGAGCGCGTGCCCGTCGCCTTCGTGCAGGTGCATGGCAGGATTCAACTCGTCGACGCGGCCGGCGTGATTCTCGACATGACTCCGCAGGAGATGGCCGAGAAGCACTATTCCTTTCCGGTGGTAAGCGGGATCAATCCCGGCGATCCGCTGTCGGTACGCGGCGCGCGCATGCAGGTGTATCAGCGCTTTGTCGGCGAGCTTGATTCCAGCGGAGAGCACTTTTCCGCCCGGCTCAGTGAAGTCGATCTCTCGGACCCTGAAGATGTTCGCACTGCCGTCGCTGACAAAGATACTGAGGTTCAGCTGCAATTTGGGCAGGAAGACTTTCTCGCGCGCTGGCGCAACTACGAGTCGCACATCGCGCAGTGGCGCGCGCAGTATCCGCGTCTTGCCGCAGTCGACCTGCGCTATGAGCATGAAGTGGTGCTGAAGATGGCGCCCGATCCCGCACAGGCGGCCGCTCCGAGCGCGCCGGCCGCCGCATCCCCGAAACCCGCGCCTCCGGCGAAAAAGAAGATCGCCGCGAAAGCGAAGAAGCCGATCGCCAAACCGCATCCGGCGAAGCACTCGAGCCAGGGGGCGCGATGAGCCAGCAGCCGGAGAATATCCTTGCGGTGCTCGATGCGGGCAGCGCCAAAGTGCGCGTCCTGATCGCAGAGATTCACGATGGCGCCCTGCGCTACCGCGGTCACGGCGTAGCCAATGCCGCGGGCATGCGCAAAGGGCTCATCGCCGATCTGCGCCCGGCGGCCGAAGCCATCAACGCCGCAGCGGTGATGGCGGAAGACCGCGCGGATACGACCATCGAGCGCTGCATCGTCGCCGTCGGCGGACCGCACATTCGCGGCGTCAACAGCCGTGGAGGCATCAGCCTGGGCACGCGCCTGCGCGAAATCACCAAAGAGGATGTGCGCGCCGCCGTCGATCGCGCCCGGTCCATCTCCCTGCCGTCGGATCGCGAAGTTCTGCATCTGCTGCCGCAGCAATTCATTCTTGACGAGCAGCCGGGCATCCACGATCCCGTGGGCATGGTGGGGAATCGGCTTGAGGTGAATCTGCACATCGCCACCAGCTCCGCCAGCGCGCAGCAAAGCATCATCACCTGCTGCAACAAGGCTGGACTTGAAGTCACGGATACGGTCTTCGAGGGAATCGCCGCCGCGGAGGGAACGCTTTCCGCTGACGAGCGCGAGCTGGGCTCGTGCCTGCTCGACATCGGCGCGTCGACTTCGGAATTGGTCGTCTACTTCGAGGGATCGGTTGCGCATACCTCCGTGGTGCCCATCGGCGGCGATCACTTCACCAACGATCTTGCCGTCGGCCTGCATGCCACGGCGCCGGAAGCCGACTGGCTGAAGATCAATTACGGGCATTCCGTGGTCACAGCGATTCCGCAGATGAATGAAGTGGAGGTGACCGGACTGCCGGGGTACGAGCCGCGCGTGGTGCGCCAGCGCATGATCGCGGAGATTCTCGAGCCGCGAGCCAGAGAGATGTTTCAGATGCTGCGCGACAATCTGCGCCAGGGCGGAGTGCTCGAGGCTCTCGGAGCCGGATGCGTTCTGACCGGCGCCGCATCGCGCCTGCCGGGCCTGCTGGATACCGCGGAGAGCCTGCTGCGCGTGCCGGCACGCATCGCGTCCCCGGTGCCGCTTTCGCAGATGCCGGCGGAACTGGCTTCGCCGGAATACGCAGTGCTGACGGGGTGCCTTTTATATGCGCACCGGACGAGCGTGACGCGCGCCGCCGAGAATGCCGGCCTTCGCGCCAAGCTGCGCGCGATTTTCGCGGGCAGCGTGTGAAGCAGGGTTTGAACGAAAACGAGCAGCAGACAGCAGAAGGAATCACCCCAGGGAGTGAAGGAGAAGAAGCCGATGAACCAGCCACAAGAAATTCGCATTCAGTATCTCGAAGAGCTTCCGCGCGGCGCGAAGATCAAGGTCATCGGCGTGGGCGGCGGGGGCGGCAATGCGGTGAACCGGATGATCGCCGCGAATATGGAGGGCGTCGAATTCATTGCCGCGAATACCGACCGGCAGGCGCTGCAACTGTCTCACGCTCCGGTGAAGATTCAGCTCGGCGTCAAACTCACCAGCGGGCTGGGTGCGGGCGCCAATCCTGACGTCGGCCGCCGCGCCGCGCTCGAAGACTCCGAGAAGATCATCGAGGCTCTCGAGGGCGCGGACATGGTTTTCGTCACCGCCGGCCTCGGAGGCGGAACGGGCACTGGCGCCGCTCCGGTGATCGCGTCGCTGGCCAGCGAAATGGGCGCGCTCACCGTGGCCGTGGTCACGCGTCCGTTCGCCTTCGAGGGCAAGCGGCGCATGATGCAGGCTGAGCGCGGGATGCAGGAACTGCTGGAGAGCGTCGACACGATGATCGTGATCCCGAACGAAAAGCTGCTGGCCGTCGCGAAGGACGCCGGGTTCTTCGAGTCCTTCCGCATTGCCGACGACGTGCTGCGGCAGGGCGTGCAGGGGATCTCCGACATCATCACGATCCCGGGGATCATCAATCGCGATTTCGCCGACGTGAAGACCACGATGGCCGGCATGGGCTATGCCGTCATGGGTACGGCGGTGCGCAGTGGTCCCACGCGGGCGGTGGAAGCCGCGCAGGCGGCAATGGCGTCGCCGCTTCTCGAGTCCGGCGCGATCGATGGGGCGCGCGGCATCCTCATCAACATCACCGGCTCCAGCACGCTGAAGCTGACGGAAGTGAATCAGGCCTCGACGCTGATTCAGAGCGCGGCGCACGAAGACGCGAACATCATTTTCGGCGCAGTTCTCGACGAGAACATGGAAGACGAAGTCAAGATCACGGTCATTGCCACGGGTTTCAAACAGGGGTCGGCGGAGCGGCGCGAACACATGCTGACCGCCGCGATGCGGCCTGACCTTGCGGCGCTTCCGATTGAGGTGCGTCCGGTGGTTCCGCGCTTCGCCAGCGAAGACGAGGATATCGAGGTTCCCGCGCTTTTCAACCCGCATCCCCCGGTTTTTGTCCCGGTGACGGCTCAGGAGGTCATTTCGGCCTTCGCTCCGGAGCCGCTCCGAACGGAACCGGGGTTCTTTCGGGCCGAGCTGGAGCCAGCCGCCGACCACGAAGAGGCGGTCACCGTCGCCGTGGCCGCGGAGGAGCCGAAGCCTGAGGTTTATAGAGAGTCGCCAGCCCCACTTTTTGAGCCTGAACCGGCGGAAGATCTGGATATTCCAGCATTTATGAGAAAAGGCGGTCTGTAGCAGGGATCACTGAAAAGTACCATTCGTTGCATGTAAAAATGTACTTGATGGGCAATGGTTTCCGGTTATAGTGAACCCAGCGTTTCTGTCCGCCATCCAGGCACATACATTGCAAGCGACTCGCCCGCGAGTCGCGGGTTCAATTAGTTGGTTGGATAGCAGGAAACGCGTCGGTCCCAGGCGGTGCACGATGTGCCGATTTGGGAACGGTGGGAATCGGCAGTAAGCATGGCAATGCACCACCAGGCGGTTTTCTGCGGCACGATGGGAGCAGGGTGTCTGGATTTTTGAGGAAGAGATTCTCCTGATGAAGCGCGTTCTAATCCCTCTCTTCGTGGCTGCGCTCAGCGCGCAGTTGCCGCTCCACGCGGCGTCCGCCACCGGATCTTCGACAACCACGACGACCCACCACCCCGTTCATCACACGCGAACGCGGATTCACGAGTCGGCGGCGACCCGGCGTCATATTGCTTCGCTGCAGCACAGCGAGCGCGTCACCAGGACGCATGTGGTGGCCGTCCATACTGTGACGACGGTGCACGGCGGCACGACCGCGCATCTGCGCCGCGCCAGCCTGCATCACCGCTACTACGAGCGATTCACCGCCAGTTCCTTTGCCGACAGCGATGTGACCGTGGGCGACGTCACGACCGGTGAAGATCCTGTGGTCCGCCAGGCAGCCATCAACGCTCTGGGAGACATGAACGGAACGGTGGTGGCGATCGATCCTTCCAACGGCCGCATTCTCGCCATGGTGAACCAGAAGCTCGCGCTTTCCAGCGGCGCCGAGCCATGCTCGACCATCAAGCTTTCGGTGGCGCTGGCAGCCCTGGAAGAAGGCATCATCACCAAAGACACGCCGGTCAACCTGGGCGGAAACTATCATCTGAACCTCACCGAAGCGCTGGCGCACTCGAACAATCTTTACTTCGAGACGCTGGGCCGCAGGCTCGGTTTTGAACGCGTACGGCACTATGCGACGGAGTTCGGTCTCGGCGAACTGGCCGGCTACGACATTCCCGGCGAGAAACCCGGTCTTTATCCCGACGCGCCGATCCCGGAAAGTGAAGGCGGCGTCGGCCGCATGTGCTCGTTTGGCGAGGGCGTTTCGATGACGCCGCTCCAACTGGGAGCGCTTGTGGCCGCGATCGCCAACGGCGGAACTCTTTATTACCTTCAGCATCCAACCACTCCCGATGAGGTTCTGAACTTCCAGCCGCGCATTAAGCGCACGCTGAACATCGGTCCGATCCTTCCTGAGATTCAGGACGGTATGGACGCCGCGGTTCGCTACGGCACCGCGCGATCGCTGCGCGCCAATTTCAACGAGTTTCCCGTGCTGGGCAAGACGGGCACCTGCTCCGATGAGGGCACGCGCTTCGGCTGGTTTGCTTCCTACGCCGACACGCAATACGGGCGCATCGTTGCGGTCTTCTTTCTCGAGGGCGGACGGCCTACGTTCGGGCCCAAGGCGGCTGAGCTGACCGGAATTTTTTATCGCAATCTGCTCGACAGCAGCTACTTTGCCGCCAGGCAGCCAACGGATGTGCCGGCGCCGGCCACCACCGAGGTGGGAGCGCCTCAGTAAGCGGCCTCCCTTTCCTGCACAGCCGCAGTCGCCGATAGCACGGATCAGGCGGCCTTCCGTCCTCTCGAAGGCCTCTCCTTATGAACGGCGTTGTCGTCGGAGCGCAGCAGCTTGTCCCGGCGCTTCGCCAGTTCCGCGCTAAGCTCCGCTCCGGTCAGAATCGCCAGCGCCATCAGGTAGGTCCAGAACATTAACCCGATTACAGCTCCCATTCCGCCGTAGAGTTTTGAGTAGCCGGAGAAGTGGCGGAGATAAAAGCTGAGAATCGCCGATCCGACGAACCACACGGCAATGGCAAATACCGCTCCGGGCAACGTTGAGCGGAAGCGCTGGCGCACGTTGGGCCCGAGGAAGTACACCAGCTCGAGGCCAAGAACGAAGCACACAAATACCGCAGCAATCCGGATGACCGGCCACAGTTTTTCCAGGATTGGGGGCATCGCGATGAATTCGCCCAGGTAATGCGCGAAATGGGGTCCGGCGAACAGGGCGAACATGGATACGGTGAGCAGGGCGCCGCTCGTGAACGTGAGGATCACAGCTTGCAGCCGGTCCCGCAGCCACGAGCGCTCCCGCTTCACGTCGTAGGCGATGTCGAGCGCCGCAATCAGCGAGGTAAATCCTCCGGTCGCCGACCAGATATAGCTCAACAGGCCGAAAGAGAAAGCACCCCGGTGCGGCGTCAACAGCGCGCCCACCATTTTCACCACCATGTTGAGCGAGTTGGGCGGCACCAGCATCGCCAGAACGCCGAGCAACTCCACGGCGAGGCCAGGAAGCCGCAGCAGCGACAGGAACGCCACGACCGTCATCAGCAGCGGAACCAGGGACAGCATCGACCAGAAGGCCAGTCCCGCCCCCACGTCGAGGACACGCGTTCGAATCAGTTCTCGGCCCACGATCGATGCGAGGGCCCGAAACTCCCGCCACCGCCGCCGCCACGGCCGACGACGACGGCATCCGTGGCGTTTGCTGCCCCTGGAACGTGCGTTAACCTGCGGGGATGCGCCTGCCTCCAGGCTCGGGCTGATCCTGATTTGCCGCACGACCGGGCCCCCCAATCGAATCGCTTCCCTTGTGCGATGGCAAATCACGAAACTACGGATGTTCCTCCCCCGCAGATTCTCCCCTGAATGCTTGCTCGCATCGCGGTTTTCTGCGATACAGGTAAGGATTTGCGCGCGGAGGTGCCATGAAGCGCCGATTGATTATTCCGGTTTGCCTTTTGTCGATCTGCCTTGCCCCGTCGTCCATGCCTCTTTTTGCCCAGAGCGGGCAGGAGGTTTCGATCCCGAGCGGCAGCGAGACTGTCAGAGCGCTGGTCTATCAGCCGACAGGGCCATTGGCCCGAGGTTCCGGCAAACATCCCGGGCTCATCGTGATTCACGAGTGGTGGGGGCTGAATGACTGGGTGAAGCAGCAGGCGCAGCAGTTCGCCGCCGAGGGCTATGTTGCGGTGGCTGTGGATCTCTATCGAGGCAAGGTCGCCACGGACGCGGAGACTGCGCATGAGCTGATGCGCGGCTTGCCCCAGGACCGCGGCGTGCGCTCGCTCACCGCCGCCGCCGCCTGGCTGGCGCAACAGTCCGACGTCGATCCGCAGCGCATTGGCGCGATCGGCTGGTGCATGGGCGGGGGGTATGCGGCGCAGCTCGCGATAGCCGATCCAAATTTGAACGCCGTGGTGATTAATTACGGTTCGCTCCCGACCGACCATGCCGCGCTGGAGGAGATTCATGCCGCGGTGCTGGGTAATTTCGGCGGGCTCGACCAGGGAATTACGCCCGACGATGTGCACGCGTTTGCCGCCGCCATGCAGTCCCTGGGAAAGCCGGTGGACGTGAAGATCTATCCCGACGCCGGCCATGCGTTTGAGAACCCGAGCAACAAAACCGGATACCGGCCGGCAGACACCGAGGATGCGAGGGCCCGGTACGAGCATTTTTTGTCCGACCATCTGCGGCCCACGATGCGGTAGAGAAGCCGCGCAAGTCTCTCCGAATGGCCGGGTGTGGATTACTTTAGTAATTCTATTGTTCGTGCAGGACGAACGTGAAACCCCTTTTCAATCATGGGGCAGATAGAAAAGCCAGCGGAAATTTACCCTCGTTGCTGTCGCTGGAGTAACCTGGCTCGGCGTGGCTCAAGTACCTTTAGTTTGAGCGCCGGTTACCAAGTTTTTGAAAATAGTTGTTGCGGAGGCCTTCGCGAACGTGTTAACTATGCAGCCAATAATACAAAAATTCCTGCCTTGGAGTGCATGGAGAAAGTGCAGAAACACGAGCAACACGTATGAAAATTGGAACGACGATTCGGGGTTACCGGTTGCAAAAAGGCCTGTCGCAGGGGGATATCGAAAAACGCACAGGTTTGCTTCGCTGCTATTTGTCGCGGGTGGAAAACGGGCACACGGTTCCGTCGCTGGATACGCTGGCCAAGATCGCCGGCGCGTTGGAACTCCCGCTGGCGCAATTGTTTGCTGAGGATACGCTGGGCCGCCAGCTCCAGTCGCAAAAGCTCTCTGACGACGAACTCCGCTTCCTGACGCAGATTCGCCGCTACTCCACCAACCTGAACGACAGCGACCGCAAGCTGCTCCTCGCGATGGTCAAGAAGTTCGCGACCACGGCCGCTCGGTAGATTTCCGGCCCCATGGCGCCGCGCCACCCCAGCGCGGCGAGCTGCAGAGTTTTCCATAAGGCATGAGTCCAGGCACGCGCTCGGGGCGTTCTATGCTCCGGTGGGTGCGTAGGCTGCCCGCAGTCCCCACGCGATCAGCAGCAGGATGAACGCGGCGACGCCGATGGCGGTCGCTCGCCTGCGCAGAAACGTGGTGCGCGGCGCGCCGATCCGCGGCACCAGCGGGAGCCCCAGCGCGATGCCGCTGAGGAAGCCGCCCAGATGCGCAGTATTGTCGATCTGTATGGCGGTGTGGGCGACCCACAGGCCGGCGTCGATCACAAAGTTGATCAGAGCAAATTGCCATACGCTGCGCCGCAGCTTCTTCAGGTCGCTTTGCGGAATCGGGAGCAGCGGCGAGCGCAGCAGCATCAGCAGCACACCTGCGATGCCAAACACCGCGCCCGATGCGCCTGCGCTGAGAATCCCGCCGGGCTGATCGTAGAAAGCGGGGTGAAAGGTCACGCTGACCAGATTTCCGGCGACTCCCGTTAACAAATACGCGGCAAACATGCCGAATTCGCCCAACAGGGGCTCCCCCAGCAGGCCGAGATTCCAGAGGCACCACATATTCGCGCCGATGTGGATCCATCCAAAGTGCACAAAGATCGACGTAACGATCCGCCACCATTCGCCATCGTGCAGGACAAGGCCGCCGTTGCAGAGCAGGCGAAACGACGACGGGTCGCTGAACGTGGGGCCCATGATCGAGCCGCTCTGATAGAGCGTGTACAGATAGACCGCGAGATTGATCCCCACCAGCCAGTACGTCGCCGGCGCATGCGCCCAGTGGCGCCGGCGCTGCGGTTGCGGCGGGCGGTATGCCGTGTCCGGGGGCGGATACCATCCCTGCGGGCTCTGCGGCGTCCCGGCTCCGGGCACTGGTCCGGGCGGTAAGATTTCCGGTTGAGGTGCGCCGCCGCGTGAGTCCATGTTCTTACCCTATCGTTCCCGGACCATCGTGACAAACAATTCCCGGATGCGCGCTTGCCAGACCCGGCACGGTCGGCCAATTCGCGCCCGCGCGCCGGTCGCGAGCAAAGGTTGCGAAGCGTACACCGCAGCGAACCGGATCTCAGCAGCCTCGCGCGCGCCTCGTTAAAATTCCTGTGAGGGCACAAAGCAACTTCAGCCCATCTGCAATGCTGCAATCCGGAGAAGAGAATTGAGCGGAGAAAAGAAGATCGCCCGTGCGCTGCTGAGCGTGACGGACAAGACCGGCCTGGTGGATTTTGCGCGGCAACTGGCGGGCTTCGGCGTGGAACTGGTATCGACCGGGGGCACTGCGCGTACCCTGCGCGAAGCAGGCCTTGGAGTGCGCGATATCGCCGATCTCACCGGCTTTCCTGAGATGCTCGACGGCCGCGTGAAGACGCTCCACCCGAAGGTGCATGGCGGCATTCTGCATCGCCGCAGCGACGCGGAGCATCGGGCTCAGGCCGCCGCTCATGGCATCGAGCCCATCGACATGGTCGTGGTCAATCTCTACGCCTTCGAGAAGACTGCCGCGAAACCTGGCGTGAGCGCAGCCGAAATCATCGAGAACATCGATATCGGCGGACCGTCGATGGTTCGTTCGGCCGCCAAGAATTTTGAAGACGTCGCCATCGTCACGGCGCCTGCCGACTATCCCGCCCTCGCCGAAGAATTGAAGGCGCACGCCGGCGCCCTCACCCTCGCCACGCGCTGGAAGCTCGCGCAGAAGGCCTTTGCCGCAACTGCCGCTTACGACACCGCGATTGCCAATACGCTTGAGCGGATGGCTTCGACCGATGACGCGCATCAGACAGCCGCGTTCGCCGATGAGTTTCCGGCCGCTCTGCGCATCGCTTATCCGCTGGTCCAGTCTCTCCGTTACGGCGAAAATCCCCATCAGCGCGCTGCGCTCTACGCCGACGGTTCAGGCACGGGCATTGCCGGGGCCGAGCAACTCCAGGGCAAGGAGCTGAGCTATAACAACCTCGTCGACCTCGATGCGTGCTGGGACCTGGCCCAGGAATTCGACGAGCCCATGGTGGCCATCATCAAGCACACCAACCCCTGCGGAGCCGCGACTGGCGTTGACGTACTTGAGGCCTACAGGAAGGCCCTGACCTCCGATCCCGTTTCCGCGTTCGGCGGAGTGATCGGCGTCAATCGCGAAATCGACGGCCCCGCCGCCGAGGAGATGGCTGCGCTCTTCGTCGAAGCCATTGCCGCTCCCGGTTTCACTGCCGAAGCGCGTGCTCGCTTTGCGGCGAAAAAGAATCTCCGCCTCGTCGTCGTCAAGCCCGCGAACACCGCGCGCGTGGTGAAGCAGGTTTCCGGCGGCCTTCTGCTGCAGGACGCCGATCGCGGCCGCGTCGCTGCCGGCGACTTAAAGATCGTGACCCAGCGCAAGCCCACGCCCGAAGAGCTGGCCTCGCTCAGCTTTGCCTGGAAAGTCTGCAAGCACGTGAAGTCAAACGCCGTCGTTTATGCGCGGAACGGCCAAACCATCGGCGTCGGCGCGGGGCAGATGAGCCGCGTCGACGCTGCGAAATTCGGCGCGATGAAGGCTGTGCTGCCGCTCGCCGGTTGTGTGGCCGCCTCCGACGCGTTCTTTCCCTTTCCCGACGGATTGGAAACGGTGGCGCAGGCTGGCGCAACGGCCGTCATCCAGCCCGGCGGATCGGTGCGCGACAACGAGGTGATTGCCGCGGCCGACCGCCTCGGCCTCGCAATGGTCTTTACCGGCATGCGTCATTTCCGCCATTAGAAATTTTCTGCGCGGCTGTCCAAAGCGAGGGTTGGCCGCGCGTCATGGTAGTGGCGGAGGGAAGAGCCGCCCAATTCATGACGGAGGAAGAACAATGCAATATCTACTGATGTTGTACGCGGATGAGAGCGGCTGGACCCGGATGTCGAAAGCCGAGCAGGAGCGCGGTGTCGCCGCCTATGCGGCTTATACCGAGGCGCTGAGCGCAGCGGGAGCGTTGAAGGGCGGCAATCGACTGGCCCCCAGCGGCTCGGCCACGCGTGTGACCGTTGCCGACGGTAAGACGCAGGTTCTCGATGGTCCCTACGCGGACACCAAGGAGCAACTAGCCGGCTACTATCTGATTGACGTACCGGATCTGGATGCCGCGCTTTCCTGGGCGAAGCGAAACCCGGGCGCCAGCCACGGCATTGTGGAGGTGCGCGCTCTCTGGACCGACCCAAGGTAGGCTCCGCGTGCCGCTGAATGCAGCAGTGAGAGAAGGCGAAGCCGAGACCAAAGTTGTGGCCGAAATGGTCGTCCGCCGCAGCTACGGAAAACTCGTCGCCTTTCTCGCTGCCCGCACCGGCGATGTAGCCGGCGCTGAAGATGCGCTTTCAGAAGCCTTTGCTGCGGCCCTCGAAACGTGGCCGCAGCAGGGTTGTCCTGCAAATCCCGAAGCATGGCTGCTCACAGTCGCGCGCCGAAAATCGATCGACAATATTCGCCGCAATGCGCGGATCGACGACCATGCCGAGCTTGAGACGCTGCCATCGTTTCCCCATGCTGCGGAAGACTCTGCGCAGATTCCGGACCGACGGCTGGCATTGATGTTCGCCTGCGCTCACCCTGCCATCGAAGCCTCCATTCGCTCGCCGCTGATGCTGCAGGCGATTCTCGGACTCGATGCGAAGGCCATCGCCTCGGCATTTCTTGTATCGCCTGAAGCCATGGGCAAGCGCCTGGTGCGCGCCAAGCAAAAGATTCGCCAGGCCGGAATTCCGTTTCGCGTGCCGGAGCGCGCTGAAATGCCGGAACGCCTGGCGGCCGTGCTCGAAGCCATCTATGCCGCATTCACCGAGGGCTGGAGCGATCCCCTCGGCAACGATGCAGCGCGCAGCGACCTCACCGGCGAGGCCCTGTTTCTGGCCGAACTGGTGAACGAGCTGCTGCCCGGTGAACCGGAAGCTCTCGGGCTCCTCGCGCTCATGCTGCACTCGCAGGCGCGGCGTCCGGCACGCCGCAGCGCCGAGGGCGAGTACGTTCCGCTGGCGCAACAGAATCAGGACCTGTGGGATCTCGCCATGATCCGGCGCGCCGAATCGCTGCTGGTTGGCGCGAGCAAGGCCGCATCGGTGGGGCGCTATCAGCTCGAAGCCGCCATCCAGTCGGCTCACGTCGAACGATGTCGCACGGGCAAGGCAAACTGGGATGCTGTCGTGCATCTCTACGACGCGCTGCTGGCTCTGACGTATTCGCCTGTCGTTGCCATCAATCGAGCGCTGGCCCTCGGCGAACTGCGCGGGCCCGCAGCGGGAATCGCCGCGATGCCGCTGCCCGCTAACGACGCGCGCCTGGCGGAGTATCAGCCCTACTGGGCGGCACGGGCAGAATTGCTGCGGCGATCGGGCCACGCGCAGGAGGCGCGCCAGGCCCTGGAAATCGCGATCGGACTCGCTGCCGATCCGGCCGTGCGACGTTATTTGGAACAACGGCGCGCGGAATTTCCTGTGGAATGAACGCAAATAACAAGGCCACGTCAGCCGGCGTTCGAGCTTCGATGCAAAGCTGCTCGGCCGCACCCGAAAAGAGCGACACCGGCGGAGAAGATTCCCCGCCGGTCCCGGTTAGCTGACCTCGACCCGCTCCAGCTCGCGAATGTACTCGACAACCGTCTCACTCCAGCCGTCGATGTGCGTCCACGGGCCGTAGCCAACGCCGTTGCGGTAGCTGGCTACGTTGATCACGTAGCCGCGGCCGCGAGGCGCGGGCACGCGATCGTGCGTCTGCTCGTCGGTGATCACGATGAGCCGGTCGTACGTCTCGTCGATCCGGTTCAGCGCCTCACCCAGCAGAGTGCCGCTGTGCGGCTGGCTCTGGTCGAGCGCGTCGCGCAGAGCAAAGCCGCGCCGCGCCGGCGCCCGCGCCAGCTTGTCGGAGAAGGTGTATACGCTCACCGTCTCCGCAATCTCGCGCAGCAGCACCGCCAGGCCGTACGCCGCATCCGTGCGCAGCATCTCCGAACGGCGGGAGAGCTGCGCCACCATGCTGCCGGATACGTCCACCAGCAGCACCGTGCGGCCGGGCAGCTTTTCGCGACCCGCCACCGAGCGGAACATCGCCTGCTCCAGCGCCTCTTCCCACTGCGGCGCATAGCGCGCCGCCGCGAGAAAGCGGAAGGGCAGAACGCGATCCGTCCTCATGGCCGCCAGTGCGCTGAGCACGAGCGACTCGTCCACCGCGGCATCCTTCATGTTGCGAAGGTTGCGCAGCAGCGCCAGCGCGCCCAGCTTGCGCTCCGCGAGCAGACGCTCCCAGCTGGCGCGCTTGTCGCCACCCGCGGAGAGCGCCACCTCCCACGTGTCCGGCGTCGCCAGCGCGCCGTCGATCAGGCGCTTCCACACCGCAGCCTGCTCTGCGTCGCGCGGCTTTGCGTGACACAGAAACAGCACGTCGCGCAGACGCACCACGCCGGCGCGGTCGTACTTCGCCAGCGCATACTCGTCGAAGCGCGGAAATGCCGCGGCGAGCCCCTTCTTTACCTGGCCGGAGAGCGGCGCGCGCCCATCGGCCCAGTAAATCGCGACAAACTCTGCCAGCTCATCGGCGCGCTGGATCACGCGCGCGAGCGTCTCAGCCACCCGCTCGCGATGCGTCGCGTGACGCGCCATCTCGCGTACCAGCAGCAGCGGCGCGTGACGCAGCTTCATCGCCGCGCGTGCCTCCACGGCCAGCGCTGCTACCTTCTCCGCGGCAACCTTCGGCACCAGCTCGCGGATGCGGCCGGCGATCTCCACGCCGTCCTCGTAGAACTGGTTCTCCCACAGCAGGCAGGCGAGGACGCTGCGCCGCAGGGCCAGCTCTGCGCTGATCGCGCGCGCCGGCGCCCCTTCGTGCGTGCGCGGCTGTGCCAGGTGCCCCAGCTTCAGAATGTTCAGTCGTGCCATGCTTCTGCTCCTTTCGTGAAATGCAGCGCCGCCGGGGAATGAGCGACCGCGGACGAGCTACATGCGCTTGCGCGCATGGCAGGAATCGAACCTGCGGTCTCCGCATAATGCGGCGCTCTACCGTTTGAAGTACCCGCAATCTGCGCCACCGGCGGCGCAGGGTTTCTGTTGAAAGCGTTGCTCGTAAAATCGAGACGCCGGGGAATCAGCGACGACGGTCTTTGAGGTGTCCTGACCGCTGGACGACGTGAACTTCCGTTCACGGCAGGATTCGAACCTGCGTCACCCGCGCTCAAGGCGAAGTATCCGTTGTCTGCGCCACCGGCGCGACGTTAGCTGTCGTCGAAGTCGTCGTCCTCGTCGTCGGCATCGATACAGACTGCCGTCTCGCCAAAGCCGATCTTCCTGCTCGTCCGGATCGGCGGAGCGACGTGGATCGCGAGCTTCTTCATTTCCTTCCAGTCCGGCTTAGCCTTGTCGTTGTAGCCCGAGCATTCGCGCACGACGAACGGCACCTGAATCTCGGGATAGGTGGCCCGGCAGACGACCATCATCTCCGACTCCCGATAGCCGCTCATGATGTGCCCGTTGCTGCACGTGCGGCAGAGCGGCGCCGAGCCCAGCGGAGTTGCTCCCTTCATCGATATCTTGCCCATGGCAAGCCTTTCTATCCGGCAAAACCGGAGGTAAGTGGCCGGGGAATAAGTCGACAACAGCACAACGGTGCTCTATCCAGCTGAGCTACACGAGATCGCTCCCGTGGCGGGATTCGAACCCGCGACCACCGGCTTACCAGGCGAAGTATCTGTTGTCTGCGCCACCGGCCAAAGAGGTGGACGCGCGCGAAGTTGCAGCACCGGGGAATGATCGAAGAGAGTTCAGAGCCATTCCGGTTGCGGAACCTTGCAATGCAGGGTTAAGCCCCCGTCCCGCCGTCTTCCTGGCTTGCCGGGTATCCTGTCCCGGCGCTTCGTTGGCAGGAAGTAGCTCTCTTCTGTAGCCACCGGCGCCAGATCATCGCTGAGGGATCAAACGAAGGCAGTACGTGGTCGATTGTCGAGTCGAAGGAACTGCCTTCTTCGCCACTCAGCGGCGATTCTGTTGTTTTTACGAGTGCGCAGGAGTTTGCCGGCTGAGGTTACCGGAAATTGAGATACCACGCCCGGCAGCTATCGGAGCCGACTGGCTTCGCTAGCCTTTCGATCGAGTTATGCGTTATGGATCGCATCGGGCGTTCTCCTGTGCAGTTGATAATGTGCCATGCTCTGTGACAAAAAGCAAGCGAGTTACGGAATATTTTTGAGTTATCGTTCGGGATCAGTCGACGGGCGCCTCATACGCACACACGCGAGCGTCAAAGCTGCAAGAATTGCGAGCGGGCGGCGCCCATTCAGCGCTCCAGTGGCGCGGTCCTGATGTCAGAGGGCGCGGCGGCCTGCGAGCCTGCCCCTTTATACTTAAGGTCAGAGCTTCAGCCCATTCAGCGAGACTGCATTCCCATGGCTCGCGTGTGCGCTGGCCGAGCAGGACCTTATGTTTGCCATGCTGCGATTCATATGGAATGCGACCAGCGGCCACCGCTTCCGGCCGTGGCGCAGCGAATATCTCAAGTGGCGCATCGAGACCTATTCCGGCATGAAGGCGGAGGAACTGCGCGCCGGAGATGTTCTCGGTTTCGTGTGGCGTGAGAAATGGAACCTCCTGCGCTATTTGCGCTGGACGGGAAAGATGGAGTCGCTGAAGCGCCAAAGTAAGGATCGCGAGCAGGGAAGTGGAGCGTAAAGATGACTGCAAAGCAGAACTCACGGCGGGACTTTCTGAAGAGCGCATCGACTACTCTGGCCGCGGCCGGGCTGGCATCGGCAATGCCCAGGGCGATGGCGGCGTCGGGAGCTCTCGACGCACAGCCGCAGCATCAGGGTTTCACCGGGCCCGATTCGCTCCGCTCCCATGCCACGCCGCGCGGCCTGCTCGTCGGATGCGCTGTCGTGCCCGAACTGCTCAGCGGCAACGCACAATATGCGGGCCTGGTGGCGGAGCAGTGCAGCATTCTGGTACCTGAAAACGCGCTGAAATGGCAGGCGCTGCGCCCTGCGCCTGACAAATATGATTTTCGCGGTGCGGACGCCATCATGGCCTTCGCTCAGGCCCACGACCAGCGCGTGCGCGGCCACAATCTCTGCTGGCACGAGGCGCTTCCGGCATGGTTTGCGGCCACCGTGACGAAGGAGAACGCGCAGCAGTTCCTCACCGAGCACATCCACACGGTGGCGGGCCGCTACGCCGGCAAGCTGCAGTCATGGGACGTGGTGAACGAGGCCATCGATCCGAAGAGCGGCCGCGCAGACAATCTGCGGAAGTCGCCGTGGCTTGAGATGATAGGCCCCGGGTATCTCGACATCGCTTTCCATGCCGCGCGCAAGGCCGATCCGACTGTTCTGCTGACCTATAACGATTACGGCATCGAGCTCGACTCGCCGGACCAGACCGCGAAGCGCGACGCCGTGATGGCTTTGGTGCGCGGGATGAAGACGCGTGGCGTTCCCATCGATGCGGTTGGCGTGCAGAGCCATCTGGACGCCAGCGCCGGATTGCCTGGCGCCGGACTGCGGACGTTTGTTCGCGAGTTGCACGGCATGGGGCTCCAGGTCTTCGTCACCGAACTCGATGTCAACGACCGCAAGCTCACCACCTCTGTCGCAGAGCGCGATCTCGCGGTCGCCGGAATCTACCGTAATTACCTCACGATGATGCTGGCAGAGCCGAACGTGAACGTTGCCCTTACCTGGGGCATCACCGACCGCTACACATGGCTGCGAGGCCCGAAATACGGCCGCACCGACGGCCAGCCGAATCGGCCATTGCCCTTTGATGCCGATGACAATCCCACGCCCGCGTTTTTCGCCGAGCGCGCCGCCATCGACACCCGCAAGGTGCAAAGTTAATGCTGGATCGCGTCCTCGCGCGGAAACCCAACCACGCGTTGGTCCGTCAAACCAGGCAGCGTTGGAGAGGGAAGCGAGCGGACACAATGCGCGGCCTGGCATGGAGCGGAATTCTGATTGCGGCAACGGCCTGCCTCGCCCAGCAGCCGGCGCAGTCAACGCCTCAATCCGAGCAGCAGGCGAATCCGTTTCCCGAGAGTCAAAGCGAGGCCGCACAAAAGCAGGCGCAGCAGCAACAGCAACAAGCTGCGCCGCAAACGCAGCAGCCGGCAACGCAGCCCGTACCCGGCACGCCGCAGGTGCGCCCGCCGCAGTATTTCGCAGCCGATCCAAACCAGGAGCCGCCGACGTTTCACGTCAGTACCAGCGTGGTCGTGGTGCCGACGCTCGTCGAGAAACGGGATGGCGACGTGCTCTACGGGCTGAAGCCATCGGACTTTTCCATTTTTGACAATGGCATCGAGCAGAAGATTCACGTCGATGACGATCTCGACACGCAGCCGGTGTCTCTGGTGGTTTGCGTCGAGCGGGGACGCGACGCTCGCCTTGAGTTCGACAAGATCCGCAAGCTTGGGCCGCTGCTGCAATCGTTCATCGGCGACGGCCACGGCCAGGTGGCGCTTGTCGCGTTCGACTCTACGCCCATGTGGGTTGAACCCTTCAGCGGCGACACGGATTCCATCACCCACGACCTGAAGAACATGCCGGGCGGCGACGGCGGTGCGGCGATCCTCGATGCCGTCGGCTACTCGGTGAATCTCCTCGAGCAGCAGCCGCGGGATCATCGCCGGGTGCTGCTGCTCATCAGCGAGTCGCGCGACCACGGCAGCCATCGTTTCAATGTGCCCGAACTTGTGGAACGGATTGGCACCAGCAACACGCTGGTCCTCAGTCTGGTGTTTTCGCCGTCGAAGGCGGAACTGATCGACTGGGGCCGGGGCAATTCCGCCGGCGGCACGGAGCTGAACATGCTCGCGCCGCTGCTGATGACGATGAACGCGATGCGACGCAATACCCCGAAGACCCTCGCTGCGCTCAGCGGAGGCGAATACGCACCGTTTACGCGCGCCAGGGCTTTCGAAAATCGCGTGGAAGAAGAGGCGAGCCACGCTCGCAATCGATACATCCTCAGCTTTCACCCTTCGGATCTGACGCCCGGGCTGCACGCGATTCAAGTCAAGCTCACGCAGGATTACGGCGCCCGCGTGGTTGCGCGCAACAGCTACTGGGCCATTCGCCGCGACGACACAGCGCAGCCGTAGTGCTGCACCAGCGGTCGGACGTCGCGCATCCAACAATCAGCCGAGCAGGACATGCAGAGGAGAGCGTATGGGTGAACATGTAAAGCTGCGGGCCGATGACGGGCACGAACTCGACGCGTATGTTGCGCGTCCCGCGGGCGCGCCCGTTGCGGGCCTGGTCGTGGTGCAGGAAGCCTTCGGCGTGAACAGCCACATCCGCTCAGTCACCGATGGATGGGCGAAGGATGGATTCCTCGCCGTTGCGCCCGTTCTCTTCGATCGCGTCCAGCGCGGGGTGGAGCTGGGCTACAGCCAGGAAGATCTGCAGAAGGGGATGGCATTAGTCCGTCAGGGCAGGCCCGACGATCGTGTGAGAGACGTCGCTATCGCTCTCGACTACGCGCGCCGGACGACGGGGGAGAAAGCCGGCGTCATCGGCTATTGCCTCGGTGGATCCATGGCCTGGCTGGCTGCCGCAAGGCTCGATCCGGACGCCGCGGTGGGTTACTACGGCGGCCAGATTATCGGTTATGCGGCGGAATCACCGAAGGCTCCGGTCATGCTGCACTTCGGCCTGCAGGATGCGCACATTCCGAAAGCCGAGATCGACAGCAAAGTGGCGTCGGCGCACCCCGAGATTCCGATCTTCTGGTACGACGCCGGCCACGGCTTCAACTGCAACGACCGTGCAAGCTACAACGCCGACGCGGCGAAGCTCGCGCGCGAGCGATCGCTCGAATTCCTCAGGAAACATCTGACTGCATGACGGAGCCGCGCGCAGAGCGCCAACCGGAAGGCGCTTCGCCGGCACCGGTACCGGCCGACGCCGCACGAGCCTCCGGTTTTTCTCACGCCTGGCGCGCTCTGCGGCATCGCAACTTCCGGCTGTTTTTTGGAGGGCAGACCATTTCGCTGGTCGGCACGTGGATGACCCGCATCGCGACCGCGTGGCTGGTCTACCGCCTTACGCACAATGCCCTGCTGCTGGGCACGGTCAGCTTTGCCGGCCAGATTCCGACATTTCTCGTCGCGCCCTTTGCCGGGGTCTTTGTAGACCGAGTCGATCGCCGGCAGGTTCTTATCTGGACGCAAACGCTGGCCATGGTGCAGTCGCTGCTGCTGGCCGTTTTAGCGCTTTCGCACCGCATTACGATCGGCGAAATCCTGGCGCTCAGCGTCTTCCAGGGATTCATCAACGCGTTCGACATGCCGGGGCGCCAATCGTTCATGGTGCAGATGGTCGACGACCGCGCCGACCTCTCCAACGCCATCGCCATCAACTCGTCGATGGTCAACGTTGCCCGCCTCGTCGGCCCCTCGCTTGCGGGCCTGGTGATTGCCGCCAGCAGCGAGGGCTGGTGCTTTCTCATCGACGGCGTCAGCTACATTGCCGTCATTATTTCGTTGCTGATGATGCGGGTGAAGGTCGCCGGCCTGCGCACGAAAGCAGCGTCGATGTTCGGAGAATTGCGCGAGGGGTGGTCCTACGTTTCGAGCTTCACGCCCATTCGCACGATTCTCCTGCTGTTCGCGCTGGTCAGCCTGATGGGCATGCCCTACATGGTGCTCATGCCGGTCTTCGCCGGAAATGTCCTCCACGGCGGCGCGCACACGCTCGGCTTTCTCATGGGTGCGGCCGGCGCGGGCGCGCTGGTTTCCGCGCTTTCGCTGGTTCTCCGTCGCTCGGTGCGCGGGCTCACGAAGATGATCCCCATCTCGGCCATCGTTTTCGGCGCCAGCCTCGTGCTTTTCGGATTTTCGCACTGGCTCTGGCTATCGCTGGCGCTGATGCTCTTTACCGGGTTCGGTATGTTGCAGGGGCTGACCGCAAGCAACACCATCATTCAGACGCTTGCGCCCGAGGACAAGCGCGGCCGGGTGATGAGCTACTACACGGCGGCTTTCGTTGGGATGGCGCCTTTTGGCAGCTTGCTGGCCGGCTCCATGGCCCAGTGGATTGGCGCTCCGCGGACGGTGATGGTCACCGGATCCTGCTGCATTGCGGGAGGCTGCTGGTTCTTTACCCGGCTCCGCGCCATCCGCAAAGAGATGCGGCCGATCTACGAGCGCCTGGGTATTATCGCGCCGCTGCCCCAGCCGGTTCAGGAACCTGCCGCGAACTGAAGCGGCGTTTTGCAGGCAAGAAAAATCCCCGGTGTGTCGAAGACCGGGGATTCAGAGGAGGCACTTAAATCTTTTCCGTAGCAAACCCAGAATAGAAATTTCCCCCGAAATCTGTCGTGGGGAGAAAGATCGTTTTTTGCCTCCATCTTTGGATGGATGACCCCGAGGCCGACCGGCCTAGCGGGAACCGTGCGGCTTGGGGCGGCCATTGGTGCGGCTCGGACGGCGATCGCCGTTGTGCCCGTCGCCCTGGCTTTGCGGGGTGAGCAGCACGCGGCGCAGCGCGCGGATCAGCTCCGGCCCGGTTTCCTCGAGCTCTCGTACGTGCCAGGCGGCCAGGGAGGCCAGCAATTGCTCGCCATGCGGCGTCATCCGCAGCAGGATGCGGCGGTGATCGGTGGGATCAGGGCAGCGGCGCAGCAGGCCCTGCTCGATGGTGCGATCCACCAGTTCCACAGCGCTGTTGTGCTTCAGCAGCATGCGCGCAGCCACATTGGCGATCGTGGGATCCAGCTCCTCCGGCATGCCCCATACACACTGCAGCAGCTGATATTGCTGGGAGCGCAGACCGACGGCGCCGGCGGCGAGGCTGGAGAAGTGCAGGAACTTTCTGAGCTGGAATCGAAACTCCGCCAGCCGCCGCATCTGGGCGCGCGTCAGGGGAGCCGGTTCGCCGGAAGTGGAGGGTCTTTGCAGGTGACTGGTGACGGATGAGATGGCTGACGAGTCCGCGAACATCATGGAATTATCGTAGCACGATATATCGTGCTACGACATTTGAGCGTCCGCCTCGCCCTCCGGGGCGCCGGGATCCGCCAGGATCGCCCGCGCGTCGGCCTCGTCCTCGGTACTCACCTGGAGCTGCAGCGGCCCGAGGCCGGGCTCCAGAATGCGTGCGTTCTCTCCGGAGAGAAACACCTCGATCCCCGCGGACTCCAGGCGAAGTTTCGCCATTTCTGCTTCCAGCGGCTCAACAAAACTCGCAACGGTTACGATATCGGACATATCTGAGACCCCTTTCCTGAGCGCGTCAGGCGAACAGCGCGCCCAATGCGAGGTTATACATCGTGGATGCGATGCGCGCGCGCGATGTTGGACGCACCATAACCATCCCCGGGCGCTGCCGCGGATAACGATAAAATGAGGAGTTCTCCGGAGGACATTTGTCTTGATTCCACGCTATACGCGGGCCGCGATGGGCCGCATCTGGACCGATGAGGCGAAGTACCGCGCCTGGCTCGAGGTGGAAACCACGGCCAGCGAGGTGCTTGCCGACGACGGCATGGTTCCCGCCGAGGCGGCGCGGGCGATTCGCGAGCGCGGCAGGATCGACGTGGAGCGGATCCGCGAGATCGAGGCGGAAGTGAAGCACGATGTCATCGCCTTCACCACTGCCGTCGCCGAACATGTTGGGCCGGAGTCGCGCTGGCTGCACTACGGGCTCACCTCCAACGACGTGGTCGACACTGCGCAGGCGCTGCAAATCAAGTCCGCCTCGGCGCTGCTCCGCGAAGACATCGAGAAGTTGATGGCCGTGCTGAAAAAGCGCGCACTCGAATTCAAAACGACTCCGACCATCGGCCGCACCCACGGCATGCACGCCGAGCCCACGACCTTCGGGCTGAAACTGCTCAACTGGTACGCGGAGATGCGCCGCAACCTCGAGCGCCTTACCGCCGCCGCCGAGCAGATGCGCGTGGGCAAGCTCTCCGGCGCCGTCGGCACCTTCGGCCATCTGCGTCCCGACCAGGAAGAGCGCATCTGCGCGAAGCTGGGTCTGGAGCCGGCGCCGATTGCGACCCAGGTGATCCAGCGCGACCGCCATGCGCACTACATCGCCACGCTGGCAGTGCTCACGGCCACGCTCGACAAGATCGCCACCGAGGTCCGGCATCTGCAGCGGACGGAGGTGCGCGAGGCCGAGGAGTACTTCTCTGAGAAGCAGAAGGGCTCGTCGGCGATGCCGCACAAGCGGAATCCCATCACGGCGGAGCAGATCTCCGGCCTGGCCCGCGTGGTGAGGGCCAACGCGCAGGCCGCGTTCGAGAACGTCGCGCTCTGGCACGAGCGCGATATTTCCCATTCCTCGGTCGAGCGCGTGATCCTGCCCGACTCGACGATCCTCGCCGACTATCTGCTGGCGAAGACGGCGGACCTGATCGAAAAGCTCATGGTCTATCCGGCACGCATGACGAAGAACCTGGAGTCGACGGGCGGGCTGATCTTCTCGGGGCAGCTGCTGCTCGATCTGGCCGAGGCCGGGATGCTGCGCGAGGACGCCTATCGCCTGGTGCAGAAGCATGCCATGAACGCGTGGCAAAACGACCTGGTCTTTCGCGACCTGGTGGGCGCCGATCCTGCAATCACCGGTAAGCTGAGCGCGGAGAAACTGGCGCGGACGTTCGATCTCCAGCGCCAGCTCGGCAACGTCGATGCAATCTTCCTGCGGGTGCTGGGGTAAGCAAGCCATGAACGTCACTGTCGCGATCACAGGAGCCAGCGGCGCCGTCTTCGGCAAGGCGCTGCTGCATGCGCTGGATGCCGACGATCGCGTCGAGCGCGTGCACTTCGTCGCATCGGAAAACTCGCTGCGCGTGATAGCCGAAGAACTGAACATCTCCGGCCGCAACGGGCTCGTGGAGAAGCTCCTCGGCCGTACCTCCTCCAAAATCACGCAGCACACCGAGAACGACGTGGGCGCGGCGATTGCCAGCGGCAGCCACTCATCGAGCGGCATGATCGTTCTGCCGTGCAGCATGGGCACGCTGGGCCGCATCGCCAACGGCATGGCCGGCAACCTGATCGAGCGGGCCGCCGATGTATGCCTGAAGGAACGGAGGCCGCTGATCCTGTGCCTGCGCGAGACGCCCTTCAACAGGATCCACATCCGGAACATGGGCCTGGCGGCGGATGCGGGGGCGACGATCTTCCCCGTGATGCCGGCGTTCTACGCGAAACCGGTGGACTCAGCAGAGATGGCGAAACACTTCGTCGACCGGGTGCTCGCGCATTTCGGTCTGCCGCAGGCGGGGGCGTATGTCTGGGGGGCCGAGTAGCCGGCTCAGCCTTCGAAATTCTTTTTTGAGGGATAAGGGTCCGGCTCAGTACCGTGTTTCCAGTTAAGTGCGGAATTCTTTCAAGGCCCTTGAAGGCTGCCTAACAGAAAACAGGGTAGATCTCAGAGGCCCTCAAAGGCGGCTGGGAGCCCGGTGCGATGGAAACAAGGTAGTTGGCCGAGTGCCTTGAACGCACCCTTCCGGGGCATGGAGACCCAGAACCGGCCGCTGGCGGTGCGCCGCCAGCGAAAACGCCTCCTCAAAGCTAAAGCCCACTTGTTTCCAGGACCGTTCGGCAGGAGCAAAGGCCGTGTCCTGCTGCAACGGCCAAAACCCAGCGACAGGCGACAGATCAGCGTCCATCGCTGACCTTCGCGGTCCTCCTGAATTTCAAAGATCTGCCGGATGCCCCGCCTGGGCGGGTTCAAAGAAAAAGCCCTGCTCCGAGGAACAGGGCTTGCCTTGTTTTTAGGGTAGGCGGCCGTGATGACGGAAGCAAGTGTTTTTGCGTGTTCGAGCATGACGTTGGTAACGGCGCGTGAGGAGGCGGGGACGTGCGGCTGGAGCGCTGATTCTCCGCAATCAGGGAACCGTGGAGAGTGAACGGAGGACGGTGAGCCATGGACGACCGGTGCCCCGACATTCCACGGCCGGGGAGTGATACGATTATTTTTCTCCATAGTTCTCGATTTAAATCGTATTGAAGCGGCTATTTCCCCAACCGCCCTGTCGCATTGCCATGCAGCAACCCGCGAAGAGGGCCACCTTTGCCGGAGGCAACGTGATCCCTTCTTTCCTGCGCAATCTGCAATTGCCATTTGGAATAACTCTGTCGAGCGCTGCGGCGGTGCTGGCTGCCGCCGTGGTGGTCGCGACGCCCGCAGGTGCGATGGCGCAGGCTGCGCACGGCGCCGATCCGTCGGTGGCGGCGACGGCAGAGGATTCGCTGACCGCACCCCAGCCGGCCGCAAGCCCGGCGAGCGAGGGAAGGAATGGAGCGACGAGCGGGCCGAAGAGTTCGCTGCTGATTGCGACGGATTTCCCCGTGAAACTGGCTGCCGGGATATCGCCCGCCGCGATGAATTTTGCCGGAACAGCAGGCTACGGCGAGGGGCAGACGCGGGAGACGGCTCCTGCGGCTTCGACGAATCCGGATGCGCT
>Ga0335075_10003687_pt1 | contig 24181 bp, 20 predicted proteins | sample Lox_Sample_24_FD_206723 | JGI IMG/M metagenome (GOLD analysis project Ga0335075, IMG submission 206723) | Soil microbial communities from Loxahatchee National Wildlife Refuge, Florida, United States - Lox_Sample_2.4 | ecosystem: Environmental > Terrestrial > Soil > Wetlands | place: USA...
GACCGGCAACATCGATACGACCTACGCCAATGGGCCGGATTTTGCGGACAACAACTATTTCGGGTTCTCCGTCACCGAGCAGCACCAGTTCAACGACGATCTGTCGTTCAAGTCGATCAGCGGCTACCGGCAGATCACCTGGTCGATCGGCACGGACCTGGACGGCACGCCGGAAACCCTGCAGGAGGTCAGTGACCACCAGCACCAGTGGCAGGTCTCCCAGGAATTCCAACTGAACGGCAAGTCATTGAACGATGCCCTGAACTGGGTCACCGGCCTCTACTATTTCGAGGAAGCCGGCTTCGTGCACGACTACGTGCCCTTCGAATCATTGCTGTATGTGGATGACATCCAGAATGATGCGAACAACAAGCAGGCAGCTGCCTTCGTGCACGCCGACTACAAGCTCAACGATCAGCTCAGCTTCACCGCCGGCGGCCGCTACACGCGCGTGGTGGAAGAGTTCATCGGCGGCCAGGCCGACCTGAACTGCTTCCCGTACGGCTCGGCACTGTGCGGTGTGCTGCTGCCGTCACCCTATGCCTTCCAGTATGGTGGCGGCATCGTGGACCGCTACTTCCCGCCCGGCGACAACCGGCAGACGTGGAACGTGTTCGATCCGACCCTCGCTGCCCAGTACCACTTCAGCGACGATTCCATGGTGTATCTGAGCTGGGGCAAGGGCTTCAAGGCTGGCGGCTGGACCACGCGCCTGTCCGCGAACGACACCGCCGAGGCCGCGCAGTTCTCGCCCGAGTACACCAAGACCTGGGAACTGGGTGAGAAGTCCGAATGGTTCAATCACCATCTGAAGGCCAATGCCGCCCTGTTCTACACGGACTACGATGGCATCCAGCTCGACATCCAGCAGGGCATCTCGCCGGTGTACGCGAACGCCGGCAACGCCAAGATCAGGGGCGCGGAACTGGAGCTGCAGTCGGTCATCGGTGGCGGACTGTCGCTGAACGTCTCCGGCTCCTACATCGACGCGTACTACACCTACATCAATCCCAACGCCAACATTCCGCAGGAAATCCTCCCCGGAATCGGCCTCAACGAGTGCCCCTCGCATGCCATCAATCCGGCAACGGGCGGCCCGGTGTGCGACATCATCGGTGGCAATGGGCTGGATGCACGGCTGCCGAAGACACCGAAGTACAAGCTGAGCTTCTATCCGGAGTACACCTACGTGCTGGGCAACCAGGCTTCGCTGCGGTTCATCGTCGACTTCACCTACACCGCGGAGATGTTCAACGATTCGCTGAACACCCCCGAACTGCGTGATCCGGCGACGCGCATGCTCGATGCGTCGGTACACTACATTTCGCCGAGCGGGAACTACGACCTGGCCCTGGGTGGTACCAACATCAGCAATGACCGCTTCATCACCACTGGTTCGCCGAACATCGGGGCCGGCGAACTCGGCGGCACCTACAACGAGCCGGCTGAGTGGTACCTGCAGCTGACGGCTCACTTCAAATGAACGAGTAGCTCTCGATGGCCTCGGAAAAGGCCGCTGCGAACCAGCGGCCTTTTTCCTGGGCGTCAACCGCGGGTCATGCGCGGATCCGGCGCAGGTTTTATGTTGGCGTTGAGCCGGAACAGGTTGGTCGGATCGTACTGGTTCTTCACGCGCACCAGACGGGGATAGTTCTCCCCATAGGTGGCGCGCAGCCGTGACTCCAGCACCTCGGAATCGCCGTTGATGTAGTACCCCCGGGTAAGGGGCTCGAGACCACTCCACACTTCCCGGTACGCCTTCTGGATGGCCTCGGGCTGCAGCCGCCCTTGCCAGGAATCACCCAGCAGCAAGCCGAAGGAAGCCGCACGGTTCCAGTAGGCCGTCGCTTCCGGGCGCACTCTGGCGACCGCACCGCCGAACTGGCCGAGGCTCGCGAAGCATTCCATGGTGGCTGGAACCGTGGCAAAACGCCGCGCCAACTCGTCGAACAACGCGTCCGTCGGCTCACCGTACACATAGCCGTGCCGCTCGTAGCTGGCGGGAGCCTGCGGGACCGCGAGCGGCGCATTGGTGGGAACGCCCTGCGCCGCAAGGTAGCTTTCCGCGCTCATCCGCTCGCGCAGCGTCTTGCCGAGCTTGCGCAGGGGCGCAAGCAGCCGCTCGCCCTGTTTCGGATCGCCCGAATAGAACCCCGACCAGGTCACCTGGCGTCCGCGTTCGTCGTTGGAGAGTTCGGCGCCCAGGGTCATTTCGTCGGGCATGCCCGCGGCAAGGTCCCGCACCGCCCGCAGCACTTCCTGCGTGCGCTCATACGGATACGAGCCATTCGCCGCCAGCACCGGGTGCGCGAGCGGATGCAGCCGGTACTCGAAGGCGGTGACGACGCCAAAGTTGCCGCCGCCACCGCGAATGGCCCAGAACAGGTCCGGGTTGTCCTGCGCGCTCAGGTGCCGCAGCTTCCCATCCGCGGTCACGATCTGGGCGGACACCACGTTGTCGATCGCCAGGCCGAAGGTGCGCATCAGCCGCCCGATACCGCCTCCCAGCGTGAGTCCGGCGATACCCGTGTCCGTTGCGGTTCCCAACGTCGTGGCCAGCCCGACGGCCTGGCTCTTGCGGTCGATGTCACCCAGCAGCACGCCGCCCTGCGCCCGGACGCGGCTGCCGGGCACGTCGATCTGCACCTGCCGCATCGGCGACAGGTCGATCATCATTCCGCCATCGCAGGCCGTCGCCTTTTCGATCTGGCAATGGCCTCCGGCCTTGACGGCGGTCAGCAACTCATGTGAACGGGCGAACTGCACGGCCTTGACGACATCGTCCGCGTCGGCGGCCAGCACGATCAGTCCCGGGCGGCGGTCGAATGCCGAGTCCCAGTAGCGGCGCGCCTCGTCATATCCCGCGTCGCGGGGCAGCAGCAGCCTGCCCTTGAGGCCGGCGCGCAGGTCCCTGAGGTCCGCGGCACTGAGCGTCAGCGGTTTGCCCGCGCCACTGATGGCCGGCAGGCTGGCCGGGATGGCCCGCGGGGATGCGGGCTGGGCCCACAGGCCACGGCCGGGAACCCACAGGCCGCCGGCGGCGGCGAGCGTGGACTGGACGAATCTACGTCTGCCGACCTTCGCTACCATGGGTGATCCTTGCCGTCATTGTCCATGAACCGGCCGCTGTCCTTCAGGGTCAGCCCGTCGATGGTCCTGATCATCTTGCCGATGGCCTCGGCGGGCGGCACGAAGCCGGGAAGTTTGTCATTGCCGAAGCTTTCCACCTGGACTCCGCCCGGATGGAACATGACGACGATGATACCGTCGTTCCTGAACTGGGCGCTCAACAGGCGCATCGCGCTGTTCAGGGCGGCCTTGCTGATGCGGTACCAGTAGTGATCGGGCACCGGGGAGCCGTTGGGCATGAACGGCGGCACCGAGACCGAGCCGGCGGCCGAGCTGATGGCGATGATCTTCTTCTGCTGACTCGCCTTCACGTTGCCGATGAAGGTCTGGGCGATCATCAGCGGGCCGGCCACGTTGGTATGGATGAAGTCATCGAGCAGCTTGAAGTCCAGGGTGCCGAACATCTGGTTGGTATTGCCGCCCGGCTTGTCGATGGGATCGGTGCGCACCAGCCCCGCGTTGTTCAGCAGGATGTCGATCGGGACGCCCTTGAGCTTTGCACCGAGCGCGGCAATCTGGTCGCGGTCCGTCACGTCCATCCGTTCGATGCGCACCTTCGGATAGCGGGCGGCGAGCTTCGCCAGCTCCTCCGGCGTCGTGGTGCGACGATGGGTGGCGATCACCGTCCAGCCGCGGGCCGCGTACTCCTTCGCGAACTCGAGGCCGATGCCCTGGTTGGCGCCCGTGATCAGCACGGTGTAGGCGCTGGCGCGCTGCGGCAGCACCGCGATCAGCAGTCCGACGGTGGCGAGAACCATGATCTGTCTCAAGATGCGCATGACTAGAATCCCAAATCGCTGAGTGAAGGATGATCATCCGGTCGGCGTCCCGCCGGCCAGAAGTATTTACGGTCGCCGCCGGCGATCGGCGCATCGTTGATGCTGGCGAGGCGCACGCGCATCAGACCGTGCGGGTCGAACTCCCAGTTTTCATTGCCGTAACTGCGGAACCACTGACCGGTATCGTCGTGCCATTCGTAGGCGAACCTCACGGCAATGCGGTTGTCGGCATACGTCCAGAGCTGCTTGATGAGCCGGTAGTCCAGTTCGCGGTCCCACTTGCGCCGCAGGAACTCCTCGATGGCCTGCCTGCCCTGCAGGAACTCGGCCCGATTGCGCCAGCGGCTGTCGATCGTGTACGCCTGTGCGACGCCGACCGGGTCGCGGCTATTCCAGGCGTCCTCCGCCATGCGCACTTTGTGCGTGGCGGATTCGCGCGTGAAGGGCGGCAGCGGGGGGCGGTCCATCATTTGTGCTCCTTGAGCAGCGCGCGTCCGGCACGCCAGCGGGCGATCAGTGCCGGATCGGCCAGCAGGGCGGCAACCGCAGTATGCAACTCCAGCGTGGCATTGTTCAGTCCTTCATGACGTACGGCCGCACTGACGCCCGCCTCCAGGGCCAGAGCCACCGCCTGCAGCCCCTGCAGGGCCACGGTGCCGGAGGGGACCGACGGGTCGCGGAATGACTGCTCGCAGCGCTCCTTGCTGGTGGAATGGTAGGCCGCGCAGGCACTGGGGCGCACTTCGTAGGCGGCGCATTCGCCGTCCACCAGAAACGCACAGGCCCGCGGCCCCGCCGACGGCGTGGCGCCGTACTGCTGCAGCGCGCCGCGCACCCGTGCCGCCACTGCTGCCGGCATCCGCGCCTGCAGATACCGGAACAGGGCGATGGCCTCGTGCGGCAGGACGTTCACGCGCAGATGACAGCAGAAACTGCAGCCGGCGCGGCAGGCCAGGCGGGCGCCGCTGCCTTGCAGGTGGGTCGCGGCCTGGTCCAGCAGGGCGTTGATCCTGCCGGCCAGCGCGGCGCAGGCGTCGACGTCGGTGCCCTGCCCCAGGGTGCTGCGCACGGCCTGCGCCGCGAAGAGTTCTACGGAGCTCACGTAAAGGCCTCCTGGCAGGCGCGCATCATACAATGCCGGCATGAACACACCTGCCCCGCCCCCCGCGGCACTGTCCGACGACGCCGTGCGCGCCTGCATCGATGTCCTGCGCGCCATCGAGGCCGACCGTTCCGTCCTGACCCAGCTCGCACCCGAGCGGCGGCGCGAGCTGCTGATCCTGGCCGGCCTGGTCGCCAAGCCGGAACGTCACGACCTGGTGAAAATGGCCAAGGCGTTCCGCCGCGCCGATCGTGCCGCGGCCCGGGAGCGTGACCGCGAGCTCCTACAGCGCACGGGGCTGCGCCTGCAGCGGCGGGCGGCCCGCTTCACGCCGCTATGGCTGCCCGAACCGCAGTCCGCAGCCGGTTGCGAATCCGGGCCGGCGCTGGACCAGGCACTGAACTGCTATGTCTGCAAGCAACCGTTCCGGCAGCCGCATCGCTTCTACGACTCACTGTGCCGCGAATGCGGGGAGTACAACTACGTCAAGCGCAGCCAGAGCGCGGATCTCACGGGCCACTGTGCCCTGGTCACCGGCGCGCGGGTCAAGATCGGATTCCAGGCCGCCCTCAAGCTGTTGCGGGCCGGCGCGCGCGTCATCGTGACGACCCGCTTCCCGGTCGATGCCGCCGAGCGCTACGCGGCAGAAGCGGACTACGCCCGGTTCAGCAGCCGGCTGCAGATCCACGGCCTGGACCTGCGGCACTCCCCGAGCGTCGAGCAATTCTCGCGTCACCTGCTGCAGGCGTTGCCGCGCCTGGACTACATCCTGAACAACGCCTGTCAGACCGTGCGCCGTCCCGCCGCATTCTTCGCGCATCTTCTCGAGAAGGAGGCGGCGCCGCTCGCATCCCTGCCCGCCGTACTGCAGGGGCCACTGCTGGCCCAGGGCATCAGGCCCGGCGTGCCGATGCGGGCGAGCGGGCTGCTGCACGACGACGAGCAGCTGTTCCCCACCCACCGTTACGATGAAGACCAGCAGCAGGTCGACCTGCGGACCGTCAACAGCTGGCGTCTGCGGCTACATGAAGTGGATACCCCGGAGCTGCTGGAAGTGCACCTGGTCAATGCCATCGCACCGTACATCCTCAACGCCCGCCTCAAGCCTCTGATGCTGGCTACCCCGGGGGCACACAAGCACATCGTCAACGTCAGCGCCATGGAAGGTCAGTTCTACCGCACCACCAAGACCGAGCGGCATCCCCACACCAACATGGCCAAGGCCGCATTGAACATGATGACGCGCACCAGTGCCCCGGATTACTTCCGGGATGGGATCCACATGAATGCCGTGGACACCGGCTGGGTGACCGATGAGGATCCCGCCGTTCACGCGGCCCGCAAGGCCGAACTCGGATTCGCGCCGCCCCTCGACATCATCGACGGGGCCGCACGGATCGTGGATCCGATTTTTGAGGGTCACCGGACCGGTACCCACGTGTGGGGTCAGTTCCTCAAGGACTACAGGCCGGCGCCCTGGTAATGCGGGAGCCGCTACTGCCTGCGCGGCTCGTCGAACAGTTCCAGGAACACCCCGGTATCGGGGTCCCGGACCATCACTTCGCGGGTTCCGCTGCGCATGGTCACGATGCCGGGCCTGGACACCAGGGTCGCTCCGGCGGCCAGCACCTGCGGCAGCGCCGTATCCAGGTTCTGCACCTGAAAGCCGATGTAACCGACGCCGATGTCGGTGATCCGCGCCGGCCGCACCGCCGTCTTGCGGTTCTGGAAATCGACCAGTTCCAGGTTCATCCGCAAATTGGGAGCGATCGCCTGCGGGAATGACACATTGAAGAACCGCAGCACGTTGCCGTGGCCGCCGACTGCGGAATCGTAGAAGTCGCCCTTGAGCCAGGGGGAGTCAGTCTGGGGCCACCGTCCGCCCAGGGTGCCGCTGTAGAAAGCCTTGCACTTGTCCGCATCGAGGATCACCACCCCCAGGTGACTGACCCCCGGCAACCATGCCGGCTGCGCCGGCCGGCCGTTCTGGGCCGGCGTTGCCGGACGCTGGTTGATGAGTTCGATGTCGAGCCCGTCCGGATCGGTGATGTACGCCAGCATCCCCTTGGTCTGGCCCGGCGGTGCAATCAGCTTGCCGCCCCAGGAGCGCGCATGCAGCAGGCCCGCGGCCTGCAGGTTCGCCCACACCTGGTCCGCATCGGCCACGATCAGCCCGAAATGTGTGACTCCCGGGTCCCAGGCGGTGTGCTGGCTCAGATCGTTGCGCTTGATGCCCTTCACCTCCCGCAGGTACACCACGAAGTGCTGCCCCGAATCAGGGTTGACGACGTACATCTTCGCCAGGCGGGTGCTGATGCCCTTGACCCCGTACAGGCCCTGCAGGACCGGATCGGTGCGCCAGGCCGGATTGGCCGCGGGATCCTGCATGAAGCCGAGCATCTTGTAGAAGGCGACTGAACGGTCGAGGTCCCTGACCGCCCTGCCGACGAAACCGAGCCGCGCGCCCTGCCAGGTACTCTCAGTACTAGTGTCCTGCGCACCGGCCACCAGGCTTGACGCGCAGAACATCACGGCGCTCAGCCACGCGGTGGCGAGCGGATTCAATCGCTTCATGTTGAGCCCCCTCGAACGACTTCAGGCCCGTGGCGAGAATACCCACGAGACCATGCGAACCTGACCAGCGGCCGCCACCGTAGTGGCGTGGAAGATCCGGCCCGGGACAAAGCGGGATCGCAGATGCTCGCCCGACGCGAGCGCTTCGCCCATGACCTGCGCCCAGGACCGCGATGGACCGGACTGCGCGAGCGCCGGCAGCAGGTCCGGATGTGCGGTGACGGCGTGCGCGACGCCTGCCGCAGCGGGCGCATGCTCGGCATGGAACGCGCCGGCATAGCCGATTTCAGCCGCGCAGCTGCGCATGACCACGTAGTCCATCCAGTTCGTCAGTCCGGCAATATGTGCGCCGTCGGCCAGCACTTCGGTGCGCAGCCGCGTGTACCAGCGGTTGCACAGGTCATCGAGCGCATCGACGACGTGCGTGCGGGTGGCGCCGACTGCGCGCGCGAACTGCGCCGAGAGGTCGAGCCGCCGATCGATCACCACGTGACCGATGATCGAGCGGGATCGGAGGACTTGCGGGAGCGCGCTGATGCCCGCGATTGCAGCAGCGCCGGTGAGCACGCCGCGCCGGGTCATTGATCCGCTCATTGCTCTCGCCCCTGGATGGATTAGCTGTGCTAAGTTACCAGAGCGTCGGGAGCGGCTCAACGAGCCGGACAAGAACAATTCAAGGGGCGTGAGATGGCTGAACCGATATTTCCACCAGGGGTCTCGGCACGCCAGTTTGATCTGGCGATGGCAGAGTTCGCCAGGGCCATCGGCAGCGAATGGGTGCTGACCAGCGACGCCGATCGCGACTCCTACGCGGATTTCTTCTCCTTCGACAGTCACCGGCATCTGGCTTCGGGCGCACTGGCGCCGGTGACCACCGAGGAGGTGCGCGAGCTGGTACGCATCGCCGGCAAGTACCGCATCCCGTTGTGGCCCATCAGCCGTGGCAAGAATCTCGGCTACGGAGCGGCGGCGCCGCTGCTCAGCGGCTCGATGGTGCTCGACCTGTCGCGCATGAAGAAGATCGAGGTCGACGTGGCCAACGGCACCGTGCTGGTCGAGCCGGGCGTGGGTTTCTATGATCTCTATGATTACATCGAGAGGAACAGAATCCCGTTGTGGCTGTCCGTGCCCGGCAACAGCTGGGGCTCGGTCGCCGGCAATGCCCTCGACCGCGGCGTCGGCTACACCACCTACGGTGACCACACCTCGCGCATCTGCGGGCTGGAGGTGGTGCTGCCGGACGGCGATCTGGTGCGCACCGGCATGGGGGCGATGCACGATGCGCCCACGTGGCAGCTCTATCGCTATGGGTTCGGCCCTGCGTGGGACCAGATGTTCGTGCAGTCCAACTTCGGCGTCGTCACGAAGTTGGGACTGTGGCTCATGCCAGAACCCGAGTCCCTGCGCGGCTTCGACATGGAATTCGACAAGCCCGAGGATCTGGAGTGGCTGGTCGATGTGGTCGCGCCGCTGCGACGCAGCGGCACGCTGCAGCAGTCACCCTCCATCGGCAACTGGTTGCGCGCCGCGGCGGTGCTCACCACGCGCAAGGAGTGGTATGACAAACCCGGGGCATTGCCCGACAGCGTCATCGATGCCATCCGCAAGCGCTTCGATATCGGCTGGTGGAGCATCAGCCTGCGCTTCTACGGCGACGCGGAAGTCACCGCGGCGTCGGAAAAAGTGGCCCTGAAGGCGTTCGCAAACCGGCCGGTGTTGAGCCGGAAGGACGCGAGCTGGACACGCGGCCAGCCCCGCGAACAGACCGCCTGGGCCGGCGTGCCGCTCACCTATCCGCTGCAGAACGTCAACTGGCATGGTGGCCGCGGCGGGCACATCGGCTTCTCGCCCGTGATGCCACCGAACGGACGGCTGGCGCTGGAACAGTTTCACCGCACCTACTCTCGGTACCAGGAGTACGGCATGGACTACCACGCCTCGTTCGCGTTCGGCGAGCGCCATCTCACCAACGTCAACCAGGTGCTGTTCGACAAGGACGATCCGGCCATGCTGGGCCGGGTGCAGCAGTTCTTCCATGCCCTGGTCAACGATGCGACGGCCCAGCACTACGGTGAATACCGCACGCACATCGAATTCATGGACCTGGTCGCGGGCACCTACGATTTCAATCATGGGGCACTGCGGCGCCTCAACGAGCGCGTCAAGAATGCCCTGGACCCGCACGGCATCCTCGCGCCGGGCAAGAGCGGCATCTGGCCGGGCGCCTATGCCGGGGAGCGCGGCAATGCGTAGGCTCGTGCTGTTCACGATCCTGCTCGGCGCCGCGGGCGCCGCCTCGGCCACCGATCCGCCCCCCGCGGGCGCTCCCCCCGCAGGGGCGGGCCGCGATCTGTTCGTCGAGAAATGCGGCATGTGCCACCGCAGCACCGGCATGGGCACGGGCCTGCTGGCACGTCGCTATCCCAAGGGCCAGGAACAGCTCGAGGCCCGCAGCAACCTGAGTGCCGCCTTTGTCACGACGGTGGTGCGCCATGGCCTGAACAACATGCCGGCGCTGTCGCGCGCGGAAGTCAGCGATCCACAGCTTGCTGTCATCGCCGGCTACCTGGCGCGCGGCAACCCCTGAGCACGCAGTGCGGTCCGCAACATGAAACAGGGCGGCTGGGCCAGCCTCATCCTCATCTACCTCTATGGCGTGGTCAGCGCCGCGTCGCTGACCAAGGCCATTCCGCTGCAGGCGCATATCACGCAGTTGCCCGGGGCGGGCCCGGCACTGTTCGGTTTGTTCGTATCGCTGATGGCCATCCTGCCGGCAATCTTCGGTACGCTCTCCGGCGCGGTCATCGACCGCCTCGGCGCGCGCCCGGCGCTGATCCTGGCCGCGCTGATCGGCGGGCTGGTCAACGGCCTCTACACCGTTGCCGGCTCGATCCTGCCCTTCGAAGTGCTGCGGGTGATCGAAGGCGCCGTGCCCCTGCTGGTGTACGCTGCAGCCCCGGCCCTGATGATCGCCACCAGCGCACCCGAGCGGCGCAGTGCGGCGATGGCGCTGTGGTCCAGCTACACCCCCGTCGGGACCTCCCTCGGTCTGCTGATTTCCGCCGCCTTCGCCTCCGGCGGCCAATGGCGCGACGCCTACGTGGCCCATGGGGCGATCTTCGTCCTGCTGGTGATCGCCGGGCTGGCGCTGCCCAAAACCGCGGGCGTGAGGCCCGCTGCGGCGCCGCGCCGGTCGGTGCTGGCGCTGCTCAGGTCCCGTCAAGGGCTCGCGCCGCTGCGCCTCGCGAGTTCCTTCGGCATCCTGATCCTGCTGGGTCTCGGGGTGAGCGTGGTGATGCCTACCTACCTGGCCCACCACTACGCCATCGGCATCGCCACCGCCTCGAGCATCATGGCGGCCACGAATGTCGTGATGATCCTGGGCAGCACCCTCAGCGGTATCATCCTCACCCGTGGCGTACTGCCGGCAACCCTGTTCATCGTTCTCGCGCTGGTGGGCTCGATCGCGGGATTCGGCGTGTTCGCGCCCTGGACGCACATGGCATTCACCATCGCATCGCTCTTGATCTGGCTCATCTGCACGGGAGCCGCGATGGCCGTCCTCGCATCGCTCCTGCCGCGGGTGGCCGGTCCCGAACATCGCGCCTCGACCGCAGGCCTCCTCAGCCAGACCGGCGCCCTGACGACGTTCGTGACTTCGCCGCTGTGGCTGGCGGTGCTGGCGCTCAATCAATGGCTGGCGCTGTTCATGATCATCCTCACGGGCTGGGGCCTGAGTGCGGTGCTGCTGCCGGCCGAATCCCGAAGTACGCCACAGCCGCACCCTGCCCCGAGATAGGCCACCATGCATAATTTTCCGCGTCCGACCACACCGACGGTTTCGGCTGCACGGACTCCGGTCCCGGGGAACTGCCCCGAATGCGGCGCGCAGGCCCTTGCCCGCTACCGGGTGATGAGCGAGGGCGGCTGGTGGCAGGTCACGAAGTGCGGGCAGTGCCTGCATTCGGTCTCCCGCGAACCGGGGCCTTTGCTGGGGGCGTTCGTGCCCCTCGGGGCGCCTTGAGTGGGCCGCACCCTGTTCAGTGTCGACGTGGGCGGCACGTTCACCGACGTGGTCATGGTCCGTGACGGGGCGATCCACGTCACCAAGGTCCCGAGCAACGCCGCCGCAACCCATCTGCCGGTGATCGAGGGAGCGCGTCGCCTGGGCGTGCAGGACGCCGCCGTGTTCAACCATGCGAGCACCAAGGGCCTCAATGCGGTCCTGACCCGCTCGCTCCCCAAGATCGGCTTCGTGACCACCCAGGGCCATCGGGACATGCTCGATGCCGGCCGCTGCATGCGGCCCATGAACAACCAGACCGATGCCCGCTGGCACCGGCCCTTCGGCGATGCGGCACGTCCCCTGGTACGCCGCTATCTGCGCCGCGGCATCGTGGAGCGGATCCTGTCGAGCGGCGAGGTGCTGATCGGGCTGGATGAAGCGCAGGCGCGGGCCGAATTCGAGATCCTCAGGCGCTGCGGCGTGACCGGGCTTGCGATCTGCCTCATCAACAGCTTCGTCAACCCCGTCCATGAGCAGCGGCTGCTGCAGCTCGCCGCCGAAGTCTTCGGTGCGCGGTTTCCGGTATCGGCGTCCTGCCAGGTCGGTCCGCGTGCCAAGGAGTATCCCCGCGCCTCCACCACCGTCATCGACGTGATGATGAAGCTCATCTACGGCGACTATGCGCAGGTGCTGGATTCGCAGCTGCAGGCGGCCGGCTTTGCCGGCCAGCTCAACTTCGCCGACTGCACCGCGGCCCTGATCCCGTGGCGCGATGCGGTCAGTGCGCCGCATCGCATCCTGTTCGCGGGACCGGCTGCGGGCGCCGCGGCGTGCCGGGGTCTGGGTGAAGCGCTGGGCGACGGGAACCTGATCGGCTGTGATGTCGGCGGCACCTCCACCGACGTGACCGTGCTCGTCAATGGCAGCCCGTTCGTCAATGACAGCTTCGAAATCGAGCACGACCTGCTGGTCAACACGCTCTCCACCGAAGTCGCAAGCGTCGGCGCAGGCGGCGGCAGCATCGTGTCGGTCACGCCCTCCGGCGACCTGCGTGTCGGCCCCCACAGCGCCGGCGCCACGCCCGGGCCGGCCTGCTATGGCCGTGGCGGCACGCGCCCGACCGTCACCGACGCCTGCCTGCTGATGGGCATTCTCGATCCTGACGGTTTTGCCGACGGCCAGATCCGCCTGGATCCGGAAGCCGCGCAGCGGGCGTTCGCCTCGCTTGACTGCCGCATGTCGCAGGCGGAGAGGGTGCGCTTTTCCTGGAAGATTGCGCTCAACAACATTGCCGAGGAGATCTCCCGCTGCGCGCTGCGCCATGGTCTCGACACGCGGGACTTCAGCCTCATGGCATTCGGGGCGGCAGGTCCCATGCTGCTGGCGGGGGTCCTGGAGCTGGTCAAGGCGCGCCGCCTCATCGTCCCGCCGCATCCGGGCCTGTTCTCGGCCATCGGACTGCTGTCCACCGACTTCGTCTACGCCAACAGCCGCAGCCAGTACCTGATGCTGACGCCGGACACGGGTGCGCAGGTGGAGGCGATCTTCGGCGCCCTGGAATCACAGCTGCGCGAGCGGCTGCAGGTCGGCAGCGACGGCGCGGATGTCGTGATCCGTCGCAGTTTCGATGGCCGCCTCGCCGGGCAGAGCTGGGAGACGCCGTTCATCAATGTCGACGCCGATGCGCTCGCCGCGCGCGGGCCGGCGGCGCTGATCGAGGAGTTCCACGCCGAATACGCGCGCCGCAATGGCACGTCGTTTGCGCAGATCCCGGTACAGGGCGTGACCTGGCGCGTGCAGCTGATCGTCCCGACGGAGAAGCTCAGCTGGCGGCCACTGCGCTCGGGCAGCGGAGCACCGGCACCGGTCGGACATCGCACCCTGCGCCATCTGGGTCCGCAGCAGATCACGGCTCCCGTCTACCCGCGCGCCATCCTGGGCGCGGGCGACCGGATCAGCGGGCCGGCGCTCATCACCGAACCGCTCGCCACGACACTCATCATTCCCGGACAGGTGGCGCAGATCGGCGCCGTCGGCGAAATCGTGATCACGGAGACGCCATGAACGGCAATGCCCTTCGCGATCTCGACGGGGCCGCCTTTGCGCAGGCCTACGGCTGCAGCCGCTTCGATGCCACGGTGCTCGGCAACCGCTTCCGCTATCTGCTGGACCACGTCAGCGAGCGGTTGCTGGCCTGCGCCTTCTCGCCGGTGCTGAAGGACTTCTACGACTTCGCGGCCACGCTCACCGGTCCGCCACACATCGGATATCCGACGCCCGTGGTCAGCAAGTCCCAGCTGGCCTTCACCGGCACCATGACCGAGTCGATCCGCAACACCATCGAGGAGTATGGGGTCGAGCGGCTGGGGGCGGGCGACGTCATCATTGCCAACGATCCGTACCGTACCGGCACGCACGTCAATGACATGCTCTTCATCCGCCCGGTGTTTCACGACGGCCGGCTGTGCGGCTTCGTCAATCTCAAGGCTCACCAGCTGGACATGGGCGGCTCGGTCGCCGGCGGGTTTTCCGCCCACAAGTTCAGCGTCTATGAAAATGGCCTGGTGCTCTCCCCACGCGCGCTCATGAAGGGCGGCAGTGCCGTGAACGAGAGCTGGACCCTGATCTTCGACAATGCGCGTTTCGGCGAACTGCTGCGGCTGGACATGCAGACCATCATCGCCTGCCTCGACCTCGGCGAGTCGCTCCTGCTCGACAGCATTGCGCGTTATGGCGAAGCGGCCGTGCTGGGCGCCATGCGCTACGTCGTCGATGCCGATGCGGAGCGCATGGCGGAGGCCATCGCGACGCTCCCCGACGGATGCTGGCAGGGCGCGGCGCTGGTCGACTGCGATGCGGTCGACGACAGCGAGGAGTTCCCGATCCGCTGCACCATCCGCAAGCACGGCTCGCGCATCGAGGTGGACCTGTCGGGGACGGCGCGCCAGGCGCGTGGCGCCATCAACGGCACCTACCTGGATGCCAAGACCACGGTGGGAATCGCACTCAAGTATCTGCTAGATCCGGGTGGGCCCTTCACCTCAGGCTGCTACCGCCCCATCGATATCCTCATTCCCGATGGCGCGATCCTTTCGGCGCTGCCGCCCGAGGGCGTGGTGTTCGCCTACGGCGAACCGACCAACGCGCTGCTGATCGCGATCTTCGCGGCCCTCGCCGTGCCACTGGGCACGCGCGCGGTCGGCGGTGACATCAGTGCCCCGAATCTGCACAGCGCCGTGGGACGCCGCGCGGATGGCTCGCCGTGGGTGTCCATCGTGGCCGGCGGCCAGCACGGGCCCTGGGGCGCCACCGACGCCGGCGATGCCGACAGCTACTGCAGCTTCTACCAGGTCAACGGCATGGACACGCCCATCGAGGCGCACGAGGCCGAGATCCCGGTGGTCTTCATGCGTCGCGACTACGTGACGGATTCACCGGGCCCCGGTACCCATCGCGGCGGCGCCGCGGTGTGCAAGGACACCTACTGGCTCGAACCCGTCGATCATCACCTGTTCACGCTGCGCTTCAAGCAGGCCACCGGCATCGGCGTGAATGGCGGCCACGACGGCACGACGGGTGGGGTGTGGCTGTGGCCGGCGGCGCAGCCGGCGCGGATCCATGGCACCGGCGAGGGCGACTTCACCCAGGCGACGGGCGTTGCGGGCCGGCTCGATCCGGCCAGCGGCGCGCCCCGCCCGAACGCTCCCTGGGTGTACTTCGGCCGGCAGCGCTGGCATACCGAACCGTTCGCCACCCTGCGCCACATGACCAACTCCGGTGGTGGCTGGGGTGATCCCCTGGGGCGCTCGCCCACCAAGGTGCTGGAGGACGTGCGCGATGGCTACATTTCCATCGACGGCGCCCTGCAGGACTACGGCGTCGTGATCGAGGGTGACGCCGAATGCGATCCGGAAGGCCTGACGCTGGATGAAGCCGCGACGCGCGCCGCCCGTGCGGCGCGCGCCTGAGGCCGTCCGACCTCTCAGGCCTTGCCCGAGCGGGCGCGCTCGCAACGCCGGTGGTCACGCTCGGCGGCGTACGGGGTCTTGCCGAGAATCATCCGGCCCATGATCTCGCGCGGTTGCGAGACGCTGATGTCGGTCGGCACGGAGGCCAGGATGGCCTCACCCCGGGCGGCGAATTCCGGCTCGAACTCCGGCGTCGTGAGCACGTACAGATCGTTGTTACGCACGGCGCGCAGCACCCGCTGGCCGGCATCCAGCGGGTCCATGCCCGGGGGCACCCCGTGGGACTGGCTCATGGCCTTCTGCATCTGCGCCATCATGGCCGGATCCATCTTGAAGCCCGGATCGACCCGGGGAGCCGCCGCGGCGGTCCCTCCCGGCCGGTTGCGGGCCGAACTGCCGATGTTGGTGTTGACGATGCCCGGACAGAAGACGGTGACGCCGATGTTGGTATCGGCGAGTTCGGCGCGCAGGGCCTCCATCATGCCCACCACGGCGAACTTCGAGGCCGTGTAGACGCCGGCCGGCGCGTGTCCCAGCAGCCCGGCGAGCGAGGACACGGACACCACCTGCCCGCCTTCGCCCTGCGCCTGGATATGCGGCAGGAAGGCGCGCACGCCGTTGAACACGCCGCCCGCATTCACGCTCATGGCCCAGTCCCAATCCTCGTAGGAGGCACGCGACAGACCGCCGATGACGGCGACACCGGCATTGTTCACCAGCACATGGACCTTGCCGAAGACCTGCAGGGTTTCGGTGGCGGCCTTTTCCATCGCCGCCCGGTCCGTCACGTCGAGGTTGATGGCATGGACGCGGTCGGCGGCGCCGGCCAGCAGCTTCATGGCTTCATCCAGGTGCGAGCGGGTCCGGTAGGTGATGACGACCTTCATGCCCGCCTCGGTGAACGCCCGGGCGATTCCGAGGCCGATGCCGCTGTCACCGCCGGTGATGAAGGCCACCTTGCCCTCGACATCGCGCATCGGCGCGGGCACTGCCGGGCAGCGGGACGCCGCCGCCGCCGTGGCGACCGAATCGCCGGTCGTGATCAGCCCGGCGGTAGCCGTGGCCGCGGTCGCCAATGCCGCACTGCCCAGGAAGCCGCGGCGGGCGCGTCCGCGCGGCGTCAACAGGTCCGATTTCTTGCTCATGTGGCCTCCCAAATCCGGCCTGCACCTCATCACAGCCCCCTACCGCGGTCAACCGGGACAAGTGCTTTGCACCCCCGGTAGGTGACGCCCCTTCGGCCGATCAGGCTACACTGCCGGGTGCGGCATCCGCAGGGTTGCAAAACCAACTGCACGCTGTTTTCCCGGACCGTTCGGCCGATTGGCAAGCATTCACGAGGCAGGCACATATGAAGGACTCCCCCCAGAGGCCCCAGGAGACACTCCCGGTGCTGGACGACCCTGCGGCACAACGCCGGCGGTTCCTCGCGGAAGGTTCGATGTATGGGGCCGGCATCCTGGCAGGCCTGGGTCTGAGCCAGTACGTCCGCGCGCAGGGCGCCGCGCCCGCCGCGGGCGGCGCTGCGGCACCGGGCGGCTCCGCCCCGGGCCCGTTCAACCGCCCGCCGCCGCCGCCGGAACCGGCCTTTTCCCAGCGCGCGCCCCTGCATGAGCTGAAGGGCAAGGTGGCCTACATCACGGCCTCCTCCGATGGCATCGGTCTGGGGATCGCCCGCGCCGCTTCGGCGGCCGGCATGAAGGTGTGCATCGGCTATCGCAACGAGGATCGCCTCAAGGCGGCCCTGCCGCTGTTCAAGCCCGGTAATGCCGGTGTGCTGCCGATCAAGCATGACGTCACGGACCGCGACGCCTGGGCGAAGGTCCTGCAGACCATCAACGACAAGTTCGGCAACCTGCACCTGGTGGTCAACAACGCGGGCATCAAGACCTGGGCGAAGGCCAGCACGGTCTCCGCCAAGGACTGGGATGACGCCGTGGCCGTGAATTACACCGCCACCTACGACAGCGTCGCGGTGTGCCTGCCGCACATGCTGCAGCATGGAGAGGGTGGGCATTTCGTGGTCACCTCCTCGATGAGTGGCCTGCTCCCGGGAGGACCTCTGGGGGTGTACACCGCCACCAAGATCGCGGCGGTCGGGCTCATCGAAGCCCTGCGCGTGGAACTCGAGGGCACCTCCGTCGGCACGTCGGCCTTCTGCCCGGGCGGCGTCAACACCGACAACTATCTGGGCAGCGGAGAGGCCAATCCCTATCTGGCCAAGCGCATGGCGAACCGTCCCGCCGGGGCTCCGGCGCGGCCCAACAGGCCCCCGGCCGGCATGGATCCGCTCGAGGCCGGCGAGCGGGTACTCAATGGCGTCATCCACAACGACCTGTTCATCCTGACGCATCCGGAGTACATGCCCGGCACGCAGAAGCGTTTCGACGCGATGCTCGAGTCCGAGCCGAAGGAGGACACGCCGCCGAACCCGGACCGGGTCCGTGGCGAGACGCGCGTACTGACCTGCGGCATCTACCGACGCGAGATCGCGCACCGCCGGGAAAAACGCAGGTCCTTCCGCAGCGTGACGCTCGATACCTGAAGAACCTTCTTAGGACGCACTGCCATGAACAACCGACGCGAATTCCTCGGCACCACCTTGGGGATCGGCACCGGCACGCTGCTCGCGGGCCTGGGCCTCTCCCGATACGCCGCCGCCCAGGGCGCGACACCCGCGGCCCCGGCGGCCGGCGGTGCCCGCTCCCCCTGGGGTCCCCAACCCACCGTTTCCCAGCCGCCACCGCTGAAGGACCTCAAGGGCAAGGTCGCCTACGTGACCGCTGCCTCGGACGGCATCGGACTCGGCATCGCGCGGGCCGCCTCGAACGCCGGGATGATGGTCGTGATCGGCTATCGCAACGAGGATCGCCTCAAGGCCGCACTGCCCCTGTTCAAACCCGGCAATCCCGGCGTCATGCCCTTCAAGCACGATGTCACGGACCGCGATGGCTGGAAGGCCATGGTCGAGGCCGTCAAGAGCAAGTACGGGAAACTGCATCTGGTCGTCAACAATGCCGGTATCAAGACCCTGCGCGAGGCCAGCCAGGCGAAGTTCGACGAATGGGACAACGCGGTGGCCGTGAACTTCACCGCCATCTACAACAGCGTGGCGGCCTGCCTGCCGCACATGCTCGAGCACGGCGAAGGCGGCCATTTCGTCACCACCGCCTCGATGGGAGGCCTGCTGCCGGGTGTCAACGCCGGCGTGTACACCTCGACCAAGATCGCCGCGGTCGGACTGATGGAGGCGCTGCGCGTGGAACTGCAGGCGACCAACATCGGCACGGGTGTGTTCTGTCCCGGCGGCGTCAACACCGACAACTACGTGGGCATGGATGAACCGAATCCGTTCCGCAAACCGCGCCCGGGCATGACGCCGGAGATGATGAAGCGCATCGCCGCCACCTCGATGAGCCCGCTGGAGGCCGGTGAGCGCGTCATGAACGGCGTCGTCAACAATGACCTGTTCATCCTGAGCCATCCGGAATTCGCGCCCGGCATGAAGGAACGGTTTGACGCTATCATGGCGTCGACGCCCGCCATCGAGAAGCCCATCCCGCCGGCACGCAGCCAGGCGGAGCTGGGCGTGCTGACGTGCGCCATCTACCCGCTCGAGATTGCCCACCGCAAACCCAAGCGCAGCAGTTACCGTACCGCCTAGAGGTCGCACATGCCAGGGGACCGGTCCGACTGGATCACGATTCGTTCGACCGGTCTTTCAGCCAGCATCGATCCGCAGGGCGCGCAGCTGTCGCGCCTGCTCGATGCGGACGAACGCGACCTGCAATGGCAAGGAGACCCGGCCATCTGGGCGGGCCGGGCCCCGCTCCTGTTTCCCATCGTCGGCATGCTGGTCGACGGCCAATACCGCACCGGCGGCCACAGCTATTCCTTGTCCCGTCACGGTTTTGCGCGCAACCGACGCTTCACCGTGACCGAGTTCGGTCCCGCCAGCGTGACCTTCGCCCTCAGGGCCGACGCGCAGACGCGGGCGGTCTATCCCTTCGAGTTCGAACTGGATGTGAATTTCGCGCTCGAGGAGGCAACGTTGGGCGTCACCAGCTGGATCCGCAACCGCGGCAGCACTGACATGCCCGCAAGCCTCGGCTATCACCCGGCCTTCGCCTGGCCGCTGCCCTACGGCGAGAATCGCGCGGCCCATTTCATCGAGTTCGAGTGCGATGAGCCCGCCCCGATCCGCTGCCTGGACGGCAATGGACTGCTGACTCCGCGGCATCTGGCGACGCCCGTCGTGAACCGCAGGCTGCTGCTGCGCGATGAGCTGTTCCGTTCGGATGCGCTGATCTTCGACCGTCTCGCCAGCCGCAGCGTCACATACGGCAGCGAGGCGGGGCCGCGCATCGCCGTCAGTTTCCCCCACGTGCCCTATCTTGGGATCTGGACCAAACCCGGCGCGGATTTCATCTGCATCGAGCCCTGGCAAGGTATCACGGACCCGCAGGGTTTCAGCGGCGAGCTCAAGGACAAACCCGGAATCCTGATCGTGCCGCCCGGCGGAGCCGTCTCGGTTGCAATGGCGATCACCTTGCTGCCTTGAGGGCGGCGAACAGGGTGGACCGCGGCGCGCCCGCATCGGCCGCCTCGAGCATGTTGATGCTCTTCTTCACGGTATTCACGTGTTCGCGCATCAGGAACTCGACCCGAGTCGCCTGCCCCGCCTGCAGGGCGTCGAGCACCGCGTAGTGCTGCTGATGGGCGTTCCAGAGCGCATCGAACATCGCCGCAAGATCGGTGGCATCGAAAGCGATGGCGGCCGCCGCCGCGAACGGAATGCTGGCGATACGTTCGATCGCATCGGCCGTCACCGGACTGCCGGCGGCCTCGATGATCAATGCGTGAAAGCGCGCGTTCATCGAGCCGTACGCCGCTTCGTCGGATTCGACCAGATGGCCCTTGGCGAAAATGCGGCTGCCCTCCTCGAGGCACTCGCGCAGCCGGGCGAGGAACGCCGGCGTGGCGCCACGCTCGGCGATACGTCGTGCCGCGAATCCTTCGAGCAGGCCGCGCACGTCGATGGCGTCCAGGATGTCCGAGTGGGTGAAGGTGCGCACGAGGTAGCCGCGGGTGCCGGACTCCACCAGCAGCCCCTCCCGGGCCAGCAGCGGCAGTGCCTGCCGGATGGGCGTGCGCGACATGCCCAGGGCCTGGGCCAGCATCGCCTCGGCCACCCGCTGGCCGCCCTGCAGGCGGCCGCGCAGGATCATCTCCCGGATACTGACGGTCGCCCGTGCAAGCTGGGTGTCGGTCACGCTGCGATCCTCTCCCACGGATCCCATAGGGTCAATTTGGATCCAGTGGGCCTCCCAGGCCCGAAATTATGTTAATGAAGTGTGGGGTTGCTTGACCAAATGGGATCCAACCACTATATCAACGGCCGGAACGCCGTGGTGCTTGCGCAAACTTCCAGAGGATTATTGTAAATGGCTACGATCGTCGGCGGCATCGCCACCTCACACACCCCGACCATCGGCTTTGCCCTGGATGCCAACAAGCACAACGATCCGGTGTGGGCACCGATCTTTGCCGGCTACAAGCCGGTGCAGGAGTGGCTCGCGCGCAAGCGGCCGGATGTGCTGTTCCTCATCTATAACGATCACATCACCTCGTTTTTCTTCGATCACTACTCCCAGTTCGCCTTGGGGGTCGGCGACCGCTACTGGCCGGCTGACGAGGGCGGCGGTCCGCGCAAGTTGCCCGCCATCGACGGCCATCCCGACCTCGCCCGCCATATCGCGATGGGGCTGGTCGCCGATGAATTCGACCTCGGTTATTTCCAGGCCAAGGGCCTCGATCATGGCGCCTTCTCGCCGCTGTCGCTGCTGTGGCCGCGCGAGGGGGGCCGCTGGCCGGGGGCCATCGTCCCGCTGCAGGTGGGTGTCCTGCAGTTCCCCATTCCTTCGGCCAAGCGCTGCTTCAAGCTGGGTCACTCGCTGCGCAAGGCCATCGAGAGCTACCCGGCGGACCTGAAGGTCGCGGTCGTCGGCACCGGGGGTCTGTCCCACCAGATCCATGGCGAGCGGGCCGGGTTCAACAACACCCCGTGGGACATGGAGTTCCTGGACCTGATCGAAAAGGACCCGGAAAAACTCACCGAGATATCGATCGCGGACTACGCCCGGCTCGGGGGCTGCGAAGGGTCGGAAGTGGTGATGTGGCTGGTGATGCGCGGCGCCCTGAACCGGCGCGTCAGGAAACTGCATCAGGCCTACTACCTGCCTTCGATGACGCCCATCTGCACGGTGATCTTTGAGAACGAGCCGGACGAGGGCACCGGTGAATCGGTGGACGCCTACCGCAAGCGCATCGGCCACGAATGGGCCGGCATGAATGAGATTCCGGGCACGTACCCCTTCACGCTGGATCGCAGCGTCAAGGCCTACCGGCTGAACAACTTCCTGCATGATCTGATCAAGCCGGAGACGCGTTCACGCTTCCTCACCGAACCCGAAGTCCTGTTCGAGGAAGCCGGACTCACGACCGAAGAGCGCAACATGCTGCGCCAGCGCGACTGGCGGGCGCTCATTCATTACGGCGTGATTTTCTTCCTGCTGGAAAAGCTCGGTGCCGTCATCGGCACCACCAATCTGCACATCTACGCCGCCATGCGGGGCCAGTCGCTGGAGGATTTCCAGAAAACCCGCAATTCGCAGATCCTGTACTCGGTGGCGGGAGATGTGGCGCCCGCGAAGGCCTAGAGCGCATCGCGTACCCGGGCCGCGAGCTCGAACGATCTCAGGCGCGCCTGGTGATCGTGGATATGGCCGCTGATGATCAGTTCATCGGCGGCGGTGCGCTTGAGGAAATCCCGCAGGCCGCGCTCGATGGTGGCGGTATCGCCGACGAAAGAGCACTCCAGTGCCTGCCCCAGGCCTGCGAGTTCCGCTTCGCTGACGACGCTCGCGATGGCGCTCACCGGCGCCGGCAGCGGCCCGGGTTGGCCGCGCCGCAGGCGTACGAATGCCTGTTGCAGCGAAGTGAACAGGTACCGCGCCTCGGCATCCGTCGGGGCGGCGATGACGTTCGCCGCGACCATGGCATGCGGCCGTTGCAGCTGCTTCGAGGGTTTGAATCTCGATCTGTAGATCTCCAGCGCCGGCATCAGGGCATCGGGCGCGAAGTGCGATGCGAACGCAAACGGCAGGCCGAGCGCAGCCGCGAGGCTGGCGCCAAAAAGGCTCGAACCCAGGATCCACAGGGGTACCCGGGTGCCCTCCCCCGGAATCGCACGGACCGCCTGCCCGGCTACCGCAGGCTCGAGATAGGCCTGCAGTTCCATGACATCCTGCGGAAAATTCTCCGCACTGGTCGCAAGATCGCGCCGCAACGCCCGCGCGGTGAGCATGTCGGTTCCGGGCGCACGCCCCAGCCCCAGGTCAATGCGATCGGGATACAGCGTCGCCAGCGTTCCGAACTGCTCGGCAACCACCAGGGGCGCATGATTGGGCAGCATGATGCCGCCTGAACCGATGCGGATCCGGCCGGTTCCGGCCGCGACATGCGTCAGTACCACGACGGTCGCGGCGCTGGCGATGCCCGTCATATTGTGGTGCTCGGCCAGCCAGAAACGTTGGTAGCCGAGCTCTTCGACGTGCCTCGCCAGCTCGAGCGTATTGCGCAGCGCCTGCGCCGCGGTTCCCCCGGCGACGATCGGGGAAAGATCAAGTACCGAAAACGGAATGCCCACCGCGCATGCTCAGTTCCAGGGGAACCCGACTATGAATCAGAGCTGGCACAAAAGGTAGGGTGGCGAGCTGATCCTGAGGGTCGCAGGCGCCGGGCAGCCGCCGGCGTCACGCTTGATCACGACATTGTGAATGCCGTTCCTTCGCGCATACGCGACGAAATCCTCCGGGCCGTGCAGTTGCCTGACCGCGAGCAGTCGTGGCATCCACTGGTTATAGAAGGCCGGCAGCCACATTACCGCGGCGCCCTGGTTTTCGCCGACCCAGACCATTTTCCGCGCCTGCAGCTGGAAGGTCTCGAACTCGTCTGCCAGCGGCACCAGGAACACCCCTTGAATGTCACTGCTTCTGATCCTGTCGACGAAGTTGAGCCAACGGGTGTTGGTGTCGGTCGAGTAGAACTGCAGTGGATAGGTGTACTGGCCGGGCCACAGGATCGAGCCTGCGGCAATGGCACAGGCCACCCCCAAGGCGCCCAATCCCAGCGCCCATTGTTTTGCCGACGACGCGGCGCCGGGCCACCACACCACGCCGAATGCCGCGGCGACCGCGGCAGTGATCGCGCACCGCGCCAGGGCAAAATGCTGCTGGGCCAGTTCCCTGATCAGTTCCAGCGCGAACAGGGCGATACAGAGCAAGGCGAGTTGGCGGGCGTGGCGACCGATCGGAAGCAACCAGCGCCGCAATCCCGGCGTCTGTGCTTCGGGCGTGTCAGACACGGCGATCAGCAATGCCAGCAGCAGCACGAGTAGACCGGCGACGCTTTCGCCCGTGAACGCCAGGCACAACAGGATCACCAGTCCGAGATTGCGCTTGCCGGTTCCGCCCCCCAACACACGCAGGACGCCGGCGGCGATGATCAGTACCACCGCCATGGCCTGTTCGACGCCGGAGGATCTCAGCATGTGCAGATTGAA
>Ga0335075_10003688_pt1 | contig 24171 bp, 16 predicted proteins | sample Lox_Sample_24_FD_206723 | JGI IMG/M metagenome (GOLD analysis project Ga0335075, IMG submission 206723) | Soil microbial communities from Loxahatchee National Wildlife Refuge, Florida, United States - Lox_Sample_2.4 | ecosystem: Environmental > Terrestrial > Soil > Wetlands | place: USA...
AGGACGAAGGCTCCTGGAAGACCACCAGGTCGATAGGCCGGAGGTGTACGTGTGGCAACACACTCAGCTGACCGGTACTAACAGCCGAACGCTTCGCCGCATTGATCCTCTTCTCGGCCCCCTCAGGACCATGACGGAGACAACTTCTAACGCTGCCAAACAATACAAGGATTAGCCGCGAGGTTTATCGTTTCGCGCGTTTATCGTTTCGCGCGAAACGATAAACGTCGCGGCTAACCAGCAAGCTTTCTCGGTGAGCATACCTGGATGGTCCCACCCGTTCCCATTCCGAACACGGCCGTTAAGCATCCAGGGCCAATGGTAGTCCTTCGCGGGCGAGAGTAGGTCATCGCCGGGAATTACAACGGCCCCAGGGCGAAACCCTGGGGCCGTTGCCGTTTTCACATCCATATGGCATTATCGCCAGTAAGCTCGATTAGAGACAAATCACTCGACTCTTGACCAACGGCTCGGAATCGACGACAGTAAAGTTTGCCCACTTCTCTGGAGATGCTCCAATGCCGTGTATCAATTCCCTGGCCGCCGTTCGTCGCCTCTTGTTGCTCCCCACCGGAATTCTTCTCGCCGTCTCTTCGGGACTTGCCGCCGAGCCACCGCTCCTGAAGCGGCTCACGCCGGAGCTGCGAGCACGCATTGATCGCCTGGCCGAGAGACATCCGCTCGACACGGTTCGGCAACAAAAACGCAACGTAGCCGGCAATATCTCGCTGTGGGCGCTCGGGCATCTGGCCCTCGACCCCGAAGACGAACGAGAGCACGCCGAAGCCGTCCACAAGCAAATCCTCGCGCACGAGCACAAGCTGGAGACGCCGGCCGCGGCACAGCGCATACTCGAGAAATTGCTGGACAAGCTGCCGCCATATCTCAAGCCGGAGGCATTCGAGTACAAGCTGATTGTTCTCGATCAGCCGTCACCGAACGTCTTCACGCTCGGCGGCGGCTTTATCTACCTCAGCCGTCCGCTGCTTGACGCCGTGCTGTCCGACAAGGAACGCGGCGAAACGGCCCTGGCGTTCATTCTCGCGCATCAGCTCGGCCACATGGGTCTGCAACACACACGCCAAGGCTGGCAAGCGCATGAGCTGGAGCAGGAGCTTCAGAAAGGGATTGATATGAAAATCGCCCGTCCCCAGCTCCGCGAGATCCTGCACACCGGAGTAGAAGCGGCCGGCGATCACATGAAATTCCTGTACTCCCGCCAGCAAATGTACGAAGCGGATCTGTTTGCCTGGCAGCTGTGCCGCAATGCCGATCTTTCGCTCGATGCCGCGCTGGATGCTCTCCGCTGGCTAGCCGTCGTCGATCATCCTCGACTGCTCACCGAGAAGGACTATCGACCCGACGACGACGATTCGAGCCGCGATGTGCCGCCGGCGCTGTTACGTCTTCGCCGTCTCTTCATGGAACGCGAAGGTCAGGTTCACGACAAAGACGACAAATACGGTCTTTTGTTGTGGGATCCGCGCAGCGACACCTTTCAGCGCTGTGGCCGGCAATCGATTGCCGCCAAGGACAGGCCAATCGTTTTCGTACACGGCTTTCGCGGCAGCATGCGGACCTTCCGCGATTATTTGCAGGCGTTCACCAAGGATGATCAGCTGCGCCGGCGCAAGCTGATCGTCTTTCGCTATCCCAACAATGCCAGCCTGGGGCGCTGCGGGCAATTCCTGGTCAGCGAGATGCGCCGCGTCGTCGTCGCTCCGGAGAAGGCGTTCTTCGTCTGTCACAGTGCGGGTGGGTTGGTGTTTCGCTGGTATGCCGAACGGAGCAAGCTTCCTTTCGATCGAGCCGTCTTGCTCTCGACACCAAATGAAGGGACCGGCCTGACCTCGCTGCGATACATCGCCGACCTCAGCGCCTTCATCGACGAATTGAAAATTAACGGTCCCGGCGCCCTGGCGCGCATGCTGCCGGAGGGGGAAGGGCAGATAGTGTACGATGTGCATCCTGATAGTCTGTTTTTGCGCTACCTGGGCCACAACGCCGATCTAGCCAAGCGCTATCACGTCTTCTCCGGCGAATATCTGCGCGCAGGGCAGGTGCTCGCTCTGGGCCTGGGCATCACTGCGGCCAAGCGGATCATGATGAACCGCCTGCTGCCGCACATTGATTCACCGGTATTACGGCGGCAGGCGCTGCGGCGCGTCGAGCGCTGGCATTTGCCGCGTGAGATTTCGCGCGGCGATCTCGTGGTTTCGGTGCGAAGCGCTTTGCTCAAGGACGCCGGACACGCCACGCGAACCGCTGTTAGTCACGAGGGCTTCAAGACGGATGAAAATGTGATTCAGGATGTCATCAGCTCGATTAAGGGCAAGTGAGCGTGCCTTTCATTCACGGACATCAAGGGAGCTGCCCATTCGTGGAGGGAATGGCCATCTGGTGCAGCGCCCAGCGACAGGCGGCACGGACCGAGAGATCGGGATCGGCAAGCGCGTCCTGCAAGATCGTTCGATGCTGGGGATCGCCGCTTCCGAGCTTGGCCAGCGCCAGGGCAGCGTTGCGACGAATGATCGGCGATAGCGATTTCTCGGCGATGAGCTGAGCAAGAGCCTGAACGAAAGCGACGCGATGAAGTCCCGGATGAACACGCTGGAGCCGATACAGGCTGGTCTCCAGCTCCAGAGGAGGGGCGTCCGGCCCGCGGAGGACATGCAAGTCCGCTTCGAGTGTGGACCGCGAATAGGATGCGGAATCCATCACCTTTTGTCGCGCCAGATCGAGCGCGGCCAAGAGTGAGGCGAAGACTGGCGACAGACCATTGGGGATGTTCGTCTGTAGCTGTTGAAGCATCTGCCGCTGCTCGGCCACCTGGATGCTGGTCAGGGTGTCGCTGCCGGCGTCGAAGAGCAATTCCTTCAAACGTTCGTCGAGCAAGGTCATCTGTCTCGGCAACGACGTGTCCGCGGCGAAAAACTCCGCGCCCAGCCCCTGCTCGATCAGTGACAGCAGCTGCACCTTGAGGGCGCGCACGCCGCGCGCCAGCGAACGCACCAGCTCCAGAGGCGTGCGTTGATGGCCGGAAGCAACCAGCTCACGCATCAACCAGCGTGTGTTGCTGCGCGCCAGGTCTTCAAGGATGGCGATGCTATAGGCGCGCGTCTCCTCGCCCTCAAGGGGCGGTCCCGGTAGGCCAGAGCGCAGCCAGCTCAGCGTCCAAGCGAGGTCGAGCGAGGTACTCAATGGCGCGAGGGCGGCGCGGACGCGCTGCTCTACCTCGACGAACGGCAACCGACACTTGGTCGATTCGCGAAACAATGCCTCGAGCGTCGAGCTTTTGACACCGCCCCAGTTGAGCGCCTGGCCCGGCAGATAGAGGATGCCGAGGCGGTGCAGCACGTCCTCAACCTTGGGGACGACGGCGTTGTTGGCTCCCTCGGCGATCAGCTTGACGCGCAACCGAGCGGCCATTGCGGCATCGATCACGTTGGGAATCGCGGCCGGGATGAAAACGTCGGCCTCCTGAACGATCATCTCGCGGCTGTTGCTGCCGCGAAAACCCGGTCTTTCTTCATCCCGCGCCGCCGGCGTCGTGATCCACAGTGCATCCACTGAGCCGGTGTATTCGATGATGGAACGACGAGCGGCGCGGAGGCGGAGCAGGGCAGGGACGTCCAACCCCTCCGCACGGTAGACGGCGCCGAACTCGTCGGCCACTCCGCTGATTTGAAAGGCGCCGTCGGATGTCTCCTCGATCAGCAGCCGCGCCACCGAGCCGCCCACGTCGCCGAAGCCCTGAATCAGAACGCGGATCGGCTTGCGCTCGGCCAGACCGTAGTGGACCATGCCGGAATGGCGCAGCGCTTCTTGGAGCGACGCGGCCACCGTTCGTCCTGTCAGCTCCCAGGCGTGATGGGGAAAGCCGCCCATCTCGGCGCTCAGGCCGGTCACCGGCGGATGTAATCGCATGGCACGCGACATGCCAATCTCCCGCGCCGCCGCATCGATCCAGGCCATCTCCGCATCGCCCATGCGCATGTCCGGCCCGGCAATATAGCGCTGAGCCAGCACGCCGGCCAGCAGCGACGATGCTGCCCACCGCTCCAGGGCCGTGCGTTTTTCCGCGTTGGAGACGGGGGCGTTCGAGTAGTAGCGCAGGCCGCCTTTACCGAGGATGAACAGGGACATGCCCAGCGTGCCAAACAGGGCAGTCACCGCCTGAAAGCGCGAGCCTTCCTGAAGGAGGATCGTTTTGCCGCCGTCGAAGGGAACTTCACCAAAAGGGTTCTTGTCGTGCATCGCCTCCGCGAGGCGGATTACTTCGTCAAGCAGCCGCGCCCGCGCCGGTGAGGAGCTGACCCAGCCGCCATCGGTGTAACACAGACGCCAGGCAGCCTCGCCAATACGCCCGTCGCCCTCGAAATAGCCAGGATGGATTCGCGCGTAAAAAAGGATCGTCACCGGCAGATCGCGCTGGATTCGCAACGGATCGAAGGCGTTGGTATCCGCGGCGTCGTCAAGCAGATCGATCGCCTCAGATGGCCGTTCCTCAGCCGGCAACAGCTCGGCGAAATGTTCCAGGGCCGTTAGGACATCGCTGGTCCCACGCCGCAGGCGATCCATGTCTGTAAGTTCCGCGGCGAGACGGAATTGCTTGCGCATCCTCGACAGTACGTTCTCCAGGGCCATGATCGCGGTCACTCCCGATGCGGAATCATTGAATGGCTTCTTGTGAATACGCTCGCTCCAGCCGGTTCAGCAGCGCCGCGCCGGCAGCGGCGAGTGCGGTAGCTCTCTCTCCAGGGGAGAGCTGGAGCAGCGGCAAGCACGACGTCAGGAAGCTTTGCAGATCCCGCAGCAAACGCTGTTGCTCGACGAGCCGATCGTAAGCCACGCACGCCTGGCGCAGCACGCCCAGGAGCTCATCGGGATCCCACGGCTTGGTGATGTAGCGATAAATGTGCCCCTCATTGACGGCATCGATAACGGCTTTGATGTCGGCGTAGCCGGTAAACACGATGCGGATAGCTTGCGGATACTCTCCGGCCACGCGATGCAGCAGCTGCACACCGGTCATGTCCGGCATGCGCTGGTCCGTCATGATAACATGGATTGCATGCTGCTTAAGCACGTCCATGGCCTCGGTGCCGCTCTCGGCCGTGTGGATCTCGAAATCGCGGCGCAGCAGGCCGCGCAGCGAGAACAGAATCTCCGGCTCATCGTCCACTAGCAGAATCGTATGTTTATTTGTTTCCGTCATCGCCATCTCTCCTGGTAGGAGGCCGCAACGGAAGGCGAATGCGGAACAGCGTGCCGCGTCCGACCTCGCTCTCGACCTCGATGCTCCCTCCGTGATCGCGAACGATCCCGTAACTCACGGACAACCCCAGCCCCGTGCCTTGACCGATCGGCTTCGTGGTAAAAAAAGGATCGAAAATGTGCGGTAAATGCTCTGGAGCGATCCCACAGCCGTTGTCCCGAACGTCGATGTGTACGCCGCCGCTCGGCAGCGTTTCGTCCGACCTCGTGGACACTTCCACCGTCCCACCCCGTTGGCTCGCCTGGATGGCGTTCAAAAAAACGTTGAGGAACACCTGATTGATCTTGCCGGGATGACAGAGGACCGGCGGCAGCTGGGCAAAATCGGTCTGCAAATCGATGCTCTTCTTCTTGATCTCGTGCGCGGCGATTTCCAAGGTCGATTGCAGGGCAGCGTTGAGGTCCACATCTTTGAAGCTGGATTCGTCGAGGCGAGCGAAGTCGCGCAGGTTCCTGACGATGTCGCGCACGCGCGAGAGACCGTCCAGTGAGCGCTCGAACAGCCGCGGCAAGCTCTCGCGAATGTATGGTAGGTCGATGTCTTCTTCCATGCGCTCCGCCTCGGCAACGATGTCCGGGACGACACGACGGAGCTGCTCGCGGCCTTGCCGATAGATGTCGAGCACGTGCAGGGCGGCCGGCACGTCGCGGCGCAGCACGGCGACATTGTTGGCAACGTAGGCGATGGGGTTGTTGATCTCGTGAGCCATGCCGGCCGCCAGCTGGCCGAGACTGGCCAATTTCTCGGTCTGCACCAGGGCCGCCTGGGTCTCGCGCAGCGCCCGGTTCTGAGCGGCCAGCTCGCGCTCCAGCTTGATGATGCGTTCCCCGGCACGCAAACGCACGCGCAGCTCGCCGCGGTCAAACGGCTTGGTAACAAAATCGTTCGCTCCTGCCTCAAGCCCCGCGATCACGTCTTGCTTCTGGGCGCGAGCGGTCAGCAAAATGATGTACACGTAGGGACCAACTGGGCAGCCGCGAATGTGGCGGATCAGCTCCACGCCGTCCATCTCCGGCATCTCCCAATCGCTGAGGACGAGGGGAAACTCCTGGTCCTGAAACAGACGCCAGGCGACCGCTCCGTCCGGGGCCGCGACGACCTCGTGCCCCCACTGGTGCAGGTAGCTTGTCAGCAAATGCCGGGAAACGGCTTCATCCTCGGCGATCAGGATTTTCACGCTCGCGCTCCTTGCCCGCGGCCTCGCTGTTGTCTGTCTGGTTCGCAAGCTCTGCTTGGGAACCCAGGTCGCGAAGCTCTGCTTCGCGGCTCGTATCGGATGCGAAGCAGAGCTTCGCGGACGGCGTTCCCAAGCAGAGCTTGGGAACGAGGAGAGACGGCTTCATCCTCGGCGATCAGGATTTTCACGCTCGCGCTCCTTGCCCGTGCCCGCGTTTGACCATGACAATCTCATTGCCCTTGTCGTTGTGATACACTTCATCCATGAACGTGCGAATCAGCAGCAATCCTCGGCCGCTGATCTTTTCCAAATTGGCCGGGTCCGTCGGGTCGGGCAAACTGCTCGGATCGAACCCGTTGCCTTCATCACGGATAGAGTAGCGCGCTTCGGTTGGCGATTCGCAAGCGAGAACATGGATGCGCCGATCCGCATAAGGCGAGCTGCCGCGCCGCTCCTCCAGCAGCCTTCGATAGGCCTTCTCGTCTTGCTCACGCAGCTCCGAGCCGACCTCCAGGTTGCCGTGATACATGGCATTGAGCAGCGCCTCGCTGAGAGCGACCGTGACGCGCAGCCGTTCGTTCTCGCCGCAACATTTCAGCCGCCGCAGGTTCTCGCAAATGTGGCCGATGAGGGCCGGGATCAGCGCCGGATCGTTGTCGAGCTGAAATTCCGATTCGATGCGAGAGACGCAGGCCATCAGTCGCTGCTGTCCGCGCTCGGCGGAGCTGAGGCGCAAAACATCCTCGACGGTTTCCAGGAGATCGCGCGCCAGGTTCTGTTTGGGGACATAGCTGGCTGCTCCCTTCTGCAATGCTTCCATTGCGAGCTCCTCGCTGCCGTGCGCCGTCATGAGGATGACCGGCAGCAGCGGATAACGTGCCCGGATGGTTTCGACCAGCTCCAGGCCGTTCATGCCGGGCATCATCATGTCCGTGAGGACGAGATCGATCGTTTGCTGTTGCAGCATCGCCAGCGCCGCTTCACCGTCCTCCGCCTCGACCGCGCTTAGGCCGGTGCGGCATTCCAAAGCTTCCAGCCCCGGCCTTCGCTCCAGCAGTCCTTTGGCCAGAACGCGGTCGGTGCGGGTGTCATCGACTACCAGTATCTTCCCCATTGATTACCTCCGGAAAAATCGCCATGGATGACAAGGGATAAGCCCCGATTCCAACGTTGCAGGAGAGTCATCCCTGTGCATCCGTGTTCATCTGTGGCTCTTGTATTGTGGATTGTTTAAGCTCGCGCAGGACCGGCTTGAGACGCTCCAGCTCGGTTTCCAGCTTGCGAGCGGCCTCGATAGCGGGCATGAGATCGCCCTTGCCGGCCAGCAGCTCCAGCTGCTGGGCTGCCTCGCGCGCGGCGTGCGCTCCGAAATTGCCGACCGAACCTTTGAGAGTGTGGGCGGCCCGGCTCAGCAGGTGGGCGTCGCCTTGCGCCAGGGCGTCGCGAAGGTTTTGCCACAAACGCGGACAATCCGTGAGAAACACGTCGATCAGCTCACGCAACAAAACCATGTCGCCGCCGACGCGGTCTTGAATCTCTTCACGATCCAGAACACCATTGATCGCGGACGTCTCTTCTGGCTCTGCGGTGTCGTCGGGTGGTATGAGCCTGTCGATGGCTTCCCACAGCTCGCGCGGCTGGACGGGCTTGCTGATGTATCCATCCATGCCGGCATCCAGGCAGCGCTCGCGATCGCCCTTCATGGCATAAGCAGTCATGGCGAAGATGGGGAGGTGCCGTCCGCTGCCGCGCTCACGGGCGCGGATGGCGGCGGTGGCCTCGAGGCCATCCATCTCCGGCATCTGCACGTCCATCAGGACCAGATCGAACGTCTGGCGCTCGATCGCCTCGACCGCTTCGCGCCCGTTGCTGGCGACCACAATCGAATGGCCCCGTTTTTCCAGCAAACGGACGGCCAGCTTCTGATTGACGAGATTATCCTCGGCCAGCAGCACGCGGAGCATGCGGCTCACGCGCTGCGGCGGCGGAATGGGCGGCGACTTCGTTGCCGTGTCCGAGCTGCCCAGCGCGGCCAGGATGGCGCGATAAAGCTCCGTCTGCTTGATCGGCTTGGTCAGATAGGCGGCGAGGGCCAGCTCTTGACAGCGAGCAGCGTCGATCGACTGACAGGCCGACGACAGCATCATGACGGTCGCCCCGGTCAGGTCGGGGTGCTCCCGGATGCGCTCCGCCAGGGTGAAGCCGTCCACCTCCGGCATGTGGGCATCGAGCAGTACCAGGGTGAACGGCTCGCCGGCTTGATGGGCGGACTCCAGCGCTTGCAGCGCGGCGGCCGCATTTTCGACCGTGGAGGGCCGCATCTGCCACTGCGTCAGCGTTTCGGCGAGGATAAAGCGATTGGTAGCGTTGTCATCGACCACCAGGACCGACAGTCCGCGCAGCCTGCCCGGCTCCTGGGGCGGAGGCCGTTTCAGGGGCGCGTCATGTCGTGCGAAACGCGAGGTAAAGTGAAATGTGCTACCCTTACCCAGCACGCTCTCGACCCAAATTCGGCCCTCCATCCGCCGCACTAACCGAGACGAGATCGCCAGGCCCAGCCCGGTGCCTCCATAACGCCGCGTTGTCGAGCCGTCTACCTGAGCGAACGCCTCGAAAATCATTGCTTGCTTCTCGATCGGAATGCCGATGCCGGTATCGCGGACCGTGAAATGCAGGATGCAAACATCCGCATTCTCTTCGGTTAGCCGCGCCCCGAAGGGGAGCGCGTTCGTGTCGCGCGCTCCGCTGCGCGTCGCGGCTAACGCCGAGAAGGCGACGTCCACCACTACTTCGCCGCGTTCGGTGAACTTGATGGCGTTGCCGACCAGGTTCAAGAGGATCTGCCGCAGTCGTAGCGGATCGCCGATCACGGTCTCGGGCACCTCCGGAGCGATGTGACAAGCCAGCTCCAGTCCCTTTTGATGGGCGCGCAAGGCGAGTGTGTTCAGCATGTCGCCAAGACTATCGCGGAGATCGAAGGGCGAATACTCCAGCTCCAGCTTGCCGGCCTCGATCTTGGAGAAATCGAGGATGTCGTTGATGACCGACAGAAGCGCGTCGGAGGATTTTTTCACGGTCTCCAGGTAATCGCGCTGCTCGGGATTGAGCGGCGTATCGAGGAGCAGCTCCGTCATGCCGATGATGGCGTTCATGGGCGTGCGAATCTCGTGGCTCATGTTGGCGAGGAACTCGCTTTTGGCCTGGCTGGCCGACTCGGCGGCATCGCGCGCCTTGCGAATCTCCTCCTCGGCCTGCTTGCGTTCTGTGATGTCGTGAAGGAAGGCGCTGAAGATCCATTCAGCGCCATAGCGTATCGGTGAAATGGTTATTTCGACGGGAAATTCACTGCCGTCGCGGTGAAGGGCGGGGACTTCCAGACGACGATTGAGCAGCGGTCCCTCGCCGGTCTTCAGGAACAGCTCCACTCCGGCGCGGTGCGCCGCGCGGTAGGGCGGTGGAATAAGCAGCTCGTGGAGCAAGCGATCGACGGCCATCTCGCGCGGCCAGCCGAAGGTCAGCTCGGCCTGGTGGTTCCAGTCGATAATAACGCCGTCGGCGTCCATCGCGACGTAGGCGTCGTAGGCGCTGTCCACGATGAGCCGGGTCCGCTGCTGGCTGGCCTCGGCGCTGTCCTTGGCCTGGCGCAGCGCACTCTCGGTTTGCTTGCGATGCGTGATGTCGCGCGAGATCCCGAAGGTGCCGATGATGGCGCCGTCGCGGTCGCGCAGCGGCAGCTTCGTGGTCGAGGCCCAGGTGACGCGGCCATCCGGCCAGTATTCCGCCTCCTCGCGCGCGATCAGCGGCCGGCCGGTGCGGATCACGTCCTGTTCATCGAGATAAGCCTGGCGCGCGTGGGGCTCGCTGAAGAAATCGAAGTCGGTCTTGCCGATGGCCTCGGCGGGGTCCGACAGGCCGAAACGTAGGGCTACACTTCGATTAATGCGGATAAAATGACTTTGTAAATCTTTGAAATAGATCGCGTCGGGGACGTTGTCCATCAGCATGTGCAGCAGGTCGCTCTCGGCAAGAGTTGTCATCGCTTTCTCCTGATGCATGGTCCCCTGCGGCGGCGTCACAAGCCCGAAGCGCTAGCGCGGAGATGGGTATCCCACGCTGTCGCTTCGGGTCTGTGAGACAGCGTCCCCTGGCAACGTTATCGTGAACGTGGTCCCCTGTCCGAGGGTGCTGTCCACCTGCACCGTACCACCATGCAGGTGGACGAAGGCGCGCACCAGGCTTAGACCAAGCCCCATGCCGCGGCGGCCGAACTCGAACTGTCCCGAGCTGTGACGCGATACGTCCACTTCGGTGAAAAACGGCTCAAAAATGTGCGGCAAATCGGCTGCCGCGATGCCCACTCCGCTATCGCGGATTTGCAAGCACACCACGTCGCCGTCGCGCCGGCCGCGAACCTCAATCGGGCCCTTGTCGGGTGTGAACTTGATGGCGTTGCTGAGCAGGTTGTCGAAGCAGATGCGGATTTTCCCCGCTTCCACGTCGATCGTGCCTAGATCGTCCGCCAGGTCTACCGTGAGGCGCTGCTGTCGTTGCTCCACGAAGGGTCGAACATCCTCGACGGCCTCGCGGACCAGGCTGGCGCAGCTCGTCGGCCGGCAATCGAGAGGTCGCTCGAAGCGGCCCGCGCGCAGCATGAGCAGCATTTGCTCAACCAGGCGATGGAGCCGCGATCCCGCCTGCTGGATGCGCTGGAAGCAGTCGGCTGTCACGGGATGCAGATCCTTCATCCGCAAGGCTAGCTCCGGCAGGGACAGAAGGATGGTCAACGGCGTCCGCAGCTCATGGCTGGCGACATTGATAAAGGCTTCTTTCAGGGCGTTGGCCTGGCGCAGCTCGGCGTTGGCCTGCTCCAGCTCCCGATTCTTGCTGCGCAGATCATCGAGCAGCCGCTGGCGTTCTTGCAACAGATCGTACTGTTCTGCGGCCTGGTGAAGAACGGTACGCAGCTCCTCGGGATCCCACGGCTTGGTGATGTAGCGGTAAACGTGGCCTTCGTTGATGGCACCGATGACCGCCTTGATGTCGGCGTAGCCGGTGAAGAGCAGGCGAATGGCGTCGGGACAATCGCGGCGAACCGTGCGAAGGAACTCGACGCCGCTGATGTCCGGCATGCGCTGGTCGCTCATGACGACATGAACGGGCTGCTCATGCAATAGGCGCATCGCCTCCCGCGCGTGCGTGGCGCCGAGCACGTTGTATTCCCGGCGCAGCAGATCCCGCAGGCTCTGTACCACGTCAGGCTCATCATCGACAATCAGGAGAGTGTGACGCTGGACCATACCCCAAGCTCGCAAGGGTTGACATGCGTCATCGCCGCTGAAACACTAAAAGGATTATCTCCGATTCGGGGCGGTTTGTCTCGCATTATCCGCCAGCTCCAGGAGGCATCCCCATCATGACAGGGTTGACGACCGCGGTGCTGAAGCGGGCCTGCCGGATCTTTCTCGACCGGGCCTACCCGGAGGGCCGGGACACGATTCCGCCCCCGAAATGCCGCTTTCTGGATCTCGATCCCGATCAGCCCCTGGAGCTGCTGCTGACACTCCCGCTATGCCAGCCATTGCCCCGGCGCGAGGGCGGCCTGCGGGGCTATGCTCTGCGGCTGGGCTGTGCAGGGCATCCTCATCTCAAGATGCAAATCGTGGAGCACGAAGGCGTTGGCTGCGTTTTCAGCGTTGACACGCACGATGGATTCTGTCCCAGCTCCTCCGGTCCCGACGCCGAGCGCTGGCGAGAATTGCAGGCGGCCAACCGCAGGCTCAAAGAGGAAATCGAACGCGCCTGGGAAGAGGCGGGGCTAGTAACGTTCAACGAGCTGCTTCGCCGCGAGCTGGCACAAAAAGCCTGATCGCCGTCGCTGCACGCTTGTGTCAATACGGGCCGCGAGGACTATAATAAGTTAGGGACGCCGCTGAAACGAGGTAGGACATGCGCGTGCTTTCTTCGAGCAGAGGAGCGAGACGAGCATGACACCTGAACAAATGGCAGACCTGCGACGGCAGAAGTACAACGCGACCGTCGCACGGCTGATCCGGGTCCACAACGACCTGCTCATCATCCGTGTTCGACCGGACCGCCATCTCCCTCTCCACAAGCCCGGCCAGTACACCGCGCTGGGCCTGGGTTTCTGGGAGCCGCGCTATCCCGGCACGGCCGAAGAGGACTTGCCAGCTGCCGACATGATGAAGCTGGCCCGTCGTTCCTACTCCATCAGCTGCTCGCCCCTTGATGAGCAAGGACGCTTGCTCGATCGAGGCGAGGTGAGCTGGCTGGAGTTTTATATCGTTCTGGTCCGCGAGAGCAGCAAAGTGGTGCCGCCGGCCCTGACGCCGCGGCTTTTCCTGCTGCAAGAGGGCGACCGTTTGTTCATGGGCGAGAAAATTACCGGCCATTTCACGCTGGATCCCGTCAAGCCCGACGATACTGTCGTCTTTTTGAGCACCGGCACCGGCGAGGCGCCGCACAATTACATGCTCTGGGAATTGTTGCGTCGCCGGCACACCGGCCGCATCTTATCGGTCTGCTGCGTCCGCTATCGCCGCGACCTGGGCTATCTCGCCATGCACCAGGAATTGATGTGTCGCTATCCCCGCTATAGCTATCTCTCCCTCACCACTCGGGAGGCCGAAGACAAGGACCGTAAGGTTTACATTCAAGACCTTATAACGAGTGGACAATTGGAAGAATCGCTGGGTCAGGCGTTGGATCCGCGACGGACACACGTTTTTTTGTGCGGCAATCCCAACATGATCGGAGTCCCGGAAAAGAATCGCGAGACTGGGGAGCGCCGCTTTCCCAGCCCGCCCGGCGTGATCGAGATTCTGCAACAACGCGGCTTCGCGATCGACGTGCCCAGTCAGAGAATCAAAGGCAATCTTCATTACGAGGAATATTGGTAAGTGATGCGAAATGCCTCGCGTCGGGTGGGCCGAGTCATCGAGGTCCACTCGACGCGAGCCATGACGAGGGAGGAGCAAATGGCGGAAGAAATCGTCAGCGGTTATCGACTGCTTCGACACATTGTAACGGGGCAGACCAGCCAGGTCTGGGAGGTCGTCGAGGCGAACAGCGGCAGGCATTTCGCCATGAAATTGCTATTGCCGGAAAAGGCCCGCGAAGGGCCTCACCGCACTTTTCTTTTTCATGAGGCGGAGGTTGGCCAGCAGCTCGCCCACCCCAACATCATCCGCATCGTTAAAATCGACCGCAGCATGACCACTCCCAATTTCGTGATGGAGTATTTCCCGGCGGGCAGCATGAAGGTCCGGCTCATGCGCAAGGAATTCGATTTCCTGCGCGAGAAGGGGCTAGACATCCTCAAGCAGGCGGCCACCGCTTTGGCCTTCATGAACGCCAAGGGCTGGGTGCATCGCGACGTGAAGCCGGAGAACATATTGGTCGCCAGCAGTGGCGATGTTCGGATCATTGACTTCGCCATTTCTCAGCGCATCCCAACGGGCCTGTCCAAGTTTTTCTGGCGCAAACACAAGCCACAGGGCACACACAGTTACATGTCGCCTGAGCAGATCCGCAGTCAGCCGCTGGACGGCCGGGCCGACATCTACAGTTTTGGCTGCATGTGCTACGAGATGATGACAGGCAGGACGCCCTTCCGCGGGGCCAGCTACCAGGATTTGCTGACCAAGCACATCGTCGAGAAGCCCATCACGCCAAAACAATACAATCCGGAAGTCACCGACGACTTTGCCGATTTGATCTTGCGTATGCTGGCCAAGAAGAAGGAGGATCGGCCGCGCGATTTTCATCAGGTCCTCATGGCCCTGCGCACCCTCCGCCTTTACAGTCCGAAAAAGAGCTGACGATCGGGGCTTACGCAGCCTGATGCATCGGACTTTGCGTCGGGGCAGGGCAGGGCACTAGCGTGGAAGCACCGACCCGTTGTTGCCGATAGATCAGCAGGCATCCCCCCAGGAGGAGCAGCGTCTGCCATGTCACCACACCATACCACAGGCTGAGCGTGTAGAGCTTCTCGCCGAGAGGATCCTTGTTGGCGAGCAAACCGAGCAGGACCGTGCCAGCCAATATTCCCATGAAAAGCCGGCTGCGCGAAGAAAGGGCGGCGCGGGCAAGGCAGAACCCAGGCACCACCAGAGTCCCGAAATGGGCCTTGCTGGACATCGGCGACAATAACAACATTAGCATTAATACCATGCTGCACTCTAGGGCCTGGAGCGATCCCTCACTGTTGTCGATAAGTGTCCGGAACGGTCGGCGGCAGATCCAAAGGATTGCCGCCAGCAAGCTCAGCTCCACCCCATAGACACAGACACGAAGTGTCAGCGGACGGAGCAAAGGCGATCGCGGCCCAATGGTGCAATTGTTCGCGGCCCACGTCCATTGCGTCGTACAGTAGCGTTGCGCCAAGCCGGTGAACGATTGATTGTATATAGGATCACTGGCCCAGGTGCCGATGTAATGATCCGAGGCTGTCAGGGGTTTGAGAAATCGACAAGTATACTCTTCAAACCACGATCGACCCGCCGGTGGTGTACTGACCAGATCCGGCAAAAGGTTCACGGCGACGGCGACTACCAGGAGCCAGACTGCGGCCAGAGGCCGGCCGCGCCAGACTAAATACGGCGCCCAGAGCAGGGCGGTACACTTGCAGGCTGCCGCCAGACCGAGCATGCCGGCCGCCAACAGCGGGCGACCGCGCCACAGCAACAGACAGCCGCCTGTCAACATCGCGGCAATGACGATGTCTGTCTGCTGGTGTGCCAGACAATTTTCGATATAAGAAATGCCGCAGAGACAACCGAGCAGGGCGGCCAATCGTTCGCGAATTGGGCTGTCTTGGGACCCTTCCAGTCTGCCGCCCCCCGCCAGGCGCCAACCCCAGCGGAGTAGAGCGAGCAGACAGGCCGCATTGACGAAAAGCCAGACGAAGCGAAGCAATGGAGAGGGCAGGGCGAGGAAGGGCAGGGCGGTCATGGCCATGAACGGCGGATACAGGTAGCCATTCTGCAGCCGATACATGTCCTCGCCCTGCCACAGATGGGCGGCCGCCCGCACATAGACTTGCTCCCATTCGGAGTCCTGCCGGCGACAAAAACTGACCGCCACGACCACAAGCAGCACGCTTCCCAGCGCCGTGAAAGGATGCGCCTTAAGCCAGGACCACGACTTTCGCCGCCAGGACAACGCGGATGTGCTCATCTCCAGCCTCCAGAGCTATCGGCGCGGGACGCCCGCCGCGGTCGGTCAGGGATAGCATGGCAAGGGTTAACCGGGCAAGATCAGTTGGCCGCCGCACGCCGGTTCGGTATCCTTTACTCCACAACGCACTGGCGTCTATCGATCGTCGAGAGCCGAGGAACGGACCATGCCTCCGCGCAATCGTTTGCCTTTTGAGTCCGATATTTACGAGCTAGAGGATCTGCTGGAGCGCCTCGAAGCCGGAGCGAACGGCCAGCTCGGCAGCAGCGAGGAGATCCGCCGCATTCGCCGCGAGCTGGTCAACCTCAAACGCAAGATCTACAGCAGCTTGACGGCCTGGCAAACGGTGCTCGTCTCACGGCACCGGGAGCGTCCTCAGATGATGGATTATGTCCAGCTCATTTTCGACGACTTCGTGGAGCTGCACGGCGATCGTGCCATCGGCGACGACCGCGCCATTCGCTGCGGCTTCGCGCGCCTGGGAGACTTCCGCGTTATGCTTCTCGGCCATCAGAAGGGGCACACGTTGCCGGAACGCACCGAGTGCTTTTACGGCTGTGCGCATCCGGAGGGCTATCGCAAGGCGCTGAAGAACATGCGGCTGGCAGCCAAGTTTCGCTTGCCGATCATTTGCCTTATCGATACCCCTGGCGCCTTTCCTGGCATCGGCGCGGAGGAGCGCGGTCAGGCCCAGCTCATTGCCACGAACTTGTTGGAGATGTCTCGACTGGAGACATCGATCGTTTGCGTGGTGATCGGCGAGGGCGGCTCCGGCGGCGCGCTGGGCATCGGCATCGGCGACCGTGTCAGCATGCTGGAACACGGTTATTATTCCGTAATCAGTCCCGAGGGCTGCGCTGGCATCTTGTGGAAGGTGGCCACCGAGACGACGACGCCACTCGCCGCCGAGGCGCTGCGCATGACGGGAAAGGATCTCAAACGATTGGGAGTCATTGACGACATCATTCCAGAACCACTCGGCGGCGCCCATCGCGATCATCGCGAGATGGCCAACACCCTGAAGTCTCATCTGCTCCGCTATATCCGTGAATTGCGGCCGTCGAGCATGGACGATCTCCTCGCGGCGCGGTATCAGAAGTTCCGCAAGATGGGTCATTTTCTGTCCGGTCCCGACGTGAACGGGGCCATCGGAAGCGTCTCTTGATTCGTTTCAGCTCGGGCCGCTCCTGCGGCCGCTACTTGCTGTCGGCGGCGGCCATTTCTGCATTTGCCGGCAAGCGATAGATGAGAAATGTTGCTGTCCGATCAACCGGCTCAAGTCGGCGGAGCGCGAATGCCGCCGCCTTCAGGTTGGGAAAAATCTCACTTACGCTGCCGTACAGGATGGAGGTACTCACAGCGAGGGTCCGTCCCTGTGCCTCGATGGGCAAATCGTCCGGTCCCAGCTGCAACACGTTCACCGGAAGGGGGCGCATGGGCATTCGGTGTATGATTGTATCTGTCCCGTAATACAACACAAGGAGATCATGCTCCTGATGCGCTTTCTGCCACTGGGACAGGTCTTTTAGACCCTGGCCCCAATCATAATTGGAATCGCTCAGACAGCGATATCCATTCGCTGTCCCCCCCCACAATTCATTGGTGTAGCACAATCCATGCGGCCAAACAGATAACGACGCCCATAACAGCCAGGCAGCACTGCCGACGCCGCTCACGGTCAACAGGGGGCGCCAGCGACTCAAGGCAAGATGTTGCCATCCGAGAACCAGCGACGCGGCCAGACCTATGACGGTGAATGTCAATAATGGCAATACCAGGCGAATCCCGGTTTGCACGCGACAGGCCAACGTGAACACCAACAGGGCCAGGGTGACGAGGCAAGCCCAGCTCCCGAGAGCGCGGCGGCACATGACGGCAAGTAGCAGGGGCAGAGCGAGCAAGGGCAGGGGAGACTTGATCGTCAGGGCCAGGGGGAAGTAATACCAGATTGCTCGTTTCTCAACCTGGTCCAGTAGAAAAACGCCGTGGCCCCGCACGTTATGGCGTACCTGGCGCACGAGAGCCACACCCGCATTGCTAAAGATGCGCAGATGCTCGGCCACCCACACCATTCCGTTTCTGAGCGGGCCTTCCGGCAGCTGCCGGCCCCAGGCGATGAAAGACGGCGACGGGAGCCGATCCGAGCCGCAAAAGCAAAAGACCGCCAACAGCCCGAGACCACAAACCTGGAACAAATCCCGTCGAACAGATTTCTGGAACATCCCCCTCACCGCCGAACGTAGCCGTAATCGGATGTTCGGAATCTCCGGCAAGGCCGACCATTGATGTTCCAGCTCGATCATCGCCAAGCTGATGATGCCGAACACGAAGCCGGACGCCTTGGCCAGCACAGCCAGGGCGAACCAGACGGCAGGCACCAGGACGCGCCGCCGCCACGGGCCGGACCTGCCCGCGCGATAGTGATACAGCAAGGCGAGAAGGCACGCCGACACAGCGACGTCGGTTGTCGCCAGGGTTGCGTGGGCGAGCAGGTTCGGCTCGCAAGCGAGGAACGCCACCGCAACTCGACCGCCCCAAGCTCCCGCCATCTGCCGGCCTGCCAGCCAGCCGTACACGAGCAGCAGCCACCAGAAGGGCAGCGCGGCCAAGCGCGCCGCCGGCAGCAGGCGATCGAGATCCTGCACCGGATCGAATGTCTCACCGCTCCAGCGCTCCCAGAGATGAAGCGGGAACGTCTGTATGCGAGGGGGCAGAGGCATGGTGCCCAGGTCGAGCAAGCTTTTGTAGCTCCCGGTCCGCCAGCTCTCCAGTCCGAGCCGGATGTAGGTCGGCTCGTCGAAGGTGGCGCTCAGGCGAGCGGACGCTGAAATACACCAGGCGGAGCTGGCGATGATCCAGAATAGCAGCCAGCCGCTTTCCAGGAGCCTTCTCTTCCATCGGTCCGCCATTCGCGCCTCCGCTTCCGTCCCTCTCGCGGCATATCTATCGCTTTCCCTGATCTGCCCGTCAAGGGCAATTGTGCAGAAGCCGGAAGCTCGCGACTTTGCGCGACCCTTTGAAGCTGCGTCACTGAAAACGGCCCAAAGCCCACCGAACTGAAAACGGCCCAAAGCCCCGGAGTAATTAAACATAAGAGCTCTTATCGGACGTTAGCGCTATTGGTGCATTTGTTCAGCGCGGGGCGCGTGGTTTTCCGTTGCGTCCGATAATGAATATTATGTTTAATTAATCCTGCCGAATAACGTTCGAGAGGACGAAGCGGAAGGCGTTTTCCCACAGGGCGTTACGTTACGGAGAGTGTGAATCCGAGGGATCCCTTGATCGCGTGACCGATCGCTCGAAGATGACGGCCCAGTCGTCGCGGTAGCGTTCGCACCAGACGTGCGATTGTTCAGCGAGCCGGAATGTCAGCGGGGCGTTGCTCTGCACACAGATAAGCTGCACGTCCGCTTGGTCGAGATTGTCGCACCAGCCTGGCTCGGTGCCCAGGATGGAGAAGTACTCCTGAATGTGCTCTTTGCCCTGGACCTCATTGCGGTCGTCGATCCAGTTGCGGAAGTCGGGGCCGCCGTGCCAGGTTAGGTAGCCGCCCCAATCGTAGGAATGGAAGACGACCGGGCGTCGGCCGTTCTTCTGTCGCCATTCCACATGGAGTCGCAGGAAGCGGTTGAGTGCGTCCGTTGGCAGGATGTCCGGCTGATGTCTCGCGAGACGCCCTTCCGTGCATCGCGCCATAGCCAAAAGGAGCACCGCACCGAGGAGGCTCCCCAACCACGAGGCGCGGGCAGGAGAAACCGTGAGCAAGCAGCCCCCCTCCCCCGCCGCGAAGAGACGTTGGGCTTGTTCTTGCAACCAGGGCATCTCCAAGCTCGATCGCGCCAGAAGGGGTACAGCGATGACAACCCACAGCGGCACGTAGCGGAACCCTGTCAGGGCAAAGTGAAACCACATCAGAGCAAGACCCAGCTCAACGAGATTTGGTCTTCGCTTGCTCACAGCCAGGAGGAAGGGAAAGAGAAGCATCAGCCACTCAAAACGGATCGCGCCCTTGCCGTGGAAGTCCGGCGATCTCCATTCCTGGTGCAAGTCCATGAAGAAAGGGTCGCCGAGCAGCTGGAAGATCCAGCGATAGAGCCTCAAGCAATAGGGATTGATAAGCGTGGCGAGAATTGCGCCGGCCAGAAGCAGAAACAGGTGTAAGGACCGATATCGCGCGGCAGCTCTCGCGTCGGACCGAGCAGAGAAGAGGGCGAGCGCTGTTTCGATCACAAGGGTCGCCCCAAGTATCGTCAAGCCGGCGACGAATCCGCCGTGGATGTTTGCCCACACAGCAAACAATGGCAGAAGCCAGAGCGTCGCTCGCCGGCTACACCGCCCTTCATGAAAGAGAATACAGATTCGTGCGGTGAGCAGGACAAACAGCAGAGTGAACAAATTGGGGCGAGCGACCCAGGAACAGGACACGCCCATCGCCGCTTGTGAAGTCCAGAAGACGGCGACCGGCCACGGCGAACCGTCGCGGAGCAGCATGCGATACAAACAACGCATCGTGAATGCGATGATGAGGGCCGCGACCGCGGCGATGCCTTCCAGACCGGCCCAGCGTTCGCCTAACCAGAATGGAATTTCGCCGAGCCATTGATTCGTCAGCCACGGCTGCGGCTTTCCGTTGCGCGGCTCGCTGAAAGGATCCACGGTAAGCCAACCGCCCTGCGCCAACATGGCATCGATATTGCGCAAGTGCCAGCCCAGACCCGGATCGTCCAACAGGCCCTGTCGCGCCGTCAGAAAAACGAGCAGTGCGACAATGAGAAAAATCGCATCCGCGCCGCTGAATCGATACCAATGTAATGTTGCATCCGTGGTCGGTGAAATCGACGCGGAGAGCTGCGAAGCGTGGCCGCATTCGGTGTGCGAGCAGGTGAGGCTATGCATCAGATGTCCTTCGCACCGCGCTGATATCGAGATTCATGACTTGCAGAGGGCGGAAGGATGACAAACGAGTGTCACTTCGGCCTCCGCGGGCTGCAAGCTAGGAGAGCGGCTGACGGGCATTGCATACTCGATGACTCGTTCTACGACAAAGAGAGGCCGGCGCTGGGAATGGCGATGCGTTCGGACCACGTATTCGCCAAGCATGGCGAGACTCAACAACTGAACGTTCCAAAGGACGAGGAAGCCAAGCGCCGCCCACATCCATCCTTGTAGCGCGAACACTCCGCAAATCCAGAGGGCAAGGATCCCCGCGATAAACACGAAGCTCAAGCCCGCCGCGGCAACAGCCAACAAGGTGATGCACAGGGCGGGCAGGGTCGAGAAAGCGGTGATGGTATCGAACGCGAGCTTGACCAGGCGACCGTAACGATACTTCGTTTGCCCCCCTGCCCTGCCGTGGCGAACAAACGGGATCCCAACCTGGCGGAACCCGATCCAACCGATGAGGCCCCGAAAAAAACGAGGATCCTCCTGAAACTGGCGATAGACATCGAGGACGCAGCGATCCATCAGGCGAAAATCGCCGGTATCCGCGGGAATGGGCACATCGGCGATTCGGGACATCAAGCGATAAAAGAAAAACGAGGTCGCTTTTTTCAGGAGGCTTTCGCCCTTGCGTTCCTGGCGGATGCCGTAGACGACTTGATAACCCTCGCGCCACTTGGCGAGAAACGTCGCGATCATTTCGGGCGGATCTTGCAAGTCCGCGTCCATGACGACCGCGGCCTGGCCGCGCGCATACTCCAAGCCGGCCGTCGTCGCGATCTCATGTCCGAAATTACGAGACAGCGCCACGATGCGCACCGCGGAATCCCGCATCGCCTTGGCCGCAAGGATGGCCCGCGATTGGTCCGTGCTGCCGTCGTCGACGAAAACCAGCTCGTAACTCTCGCCCAGCTGATCGAGCTGGGCCTTGAGCCGATTATACGTTTTCTCGATTACCGCTTCTTCATTCAACAACGGCACGACGATGCTGAGCACCGGCTCGGACTCGGATGGCAACGGAGAGACGCTCATGGATGCCGCCTTGCGATCGGGCCGTATGTTGACTGTAGTCCGCGAGGCAAGAGCAATCGCTGCTCTCCTCACAGGGTCTGTTTCAACTATAGGTCGGAATCCTGGAAAGGGAGGAGCTGGTCGTTTTCCAGCGCATGACATCACGATGCAAACATCCGTGAGCTTGAATTCGCATCGCCTTCGCGCCGGCATGGTTGGTCTCGGCATGATCTTCGACGAAACCTATCGTCCTCTCTTCGAGCAGCTGCACGCGGAAGGAATGTATCGCCGCGATTTTGGCTTCGTCAGCGTGGAGCTGTCCGCCCTGGCGAGCCGGACCGGCGTTCGCGGCGAGCGCTTGGGTCAGAGCACGGCCGGGCGCCTGGGACCGTTCGTCAATTGCAGCGGTAACGATGCCGTCGATCAGCTGCTCGCCGAGCCGGTCGATGTCGTCTGTGTTGCCTCGCCGGACGACCGTCATTTTGACGCTGCCCGCCGCGCCCTCCGGGGCGGCAAGCACGTTCTCATTGAAAAGCCTTCGGTGTTGCGTGTACAGGAGCTTGACGAGCTGCAAGCTCTGGCCGAGCAGAAGGGCGTGCTGGCCAAGGTGGTTTATCACAAGTTGGCGGATCCCGATCACAAAAAACTTCGCACGCATGTTGTCGATGGCGTGCTACGTCACATTAATAATGGTTATTGCTCGCTGCTGGAGCCGAAGCAAATCAGCGGACACCAATTCGCCGAATGGATCACCGGACGCAATCCCGGCACGTATGTCGCTGTCCACTACGTCAAGCTGATCGATTTCACTTTTGGATCGTCCTTGCCGAATGGCGCGCGCCTGTCGCGAATCCAAGCCACGGGGCAGCGCGGCCTCGTGGGACCGGCGAACGGTCCCACCTGGGATTCCGTCCAGCTGCAAATGGTTTATGGCTACGGCGACGGCCGCGAAGCAGCGTTCGACATTCACACCAGCTGGGTGACGCCCGATAATTTCCCCGGCTATGTCGAGCAGGAAGTGCAATTTCGCTTTGATAACGGAGTTTGGACCGCCCATCAGCGCAAGCGCGGCGTCGAGGTCACGGTAGAAGGACAATCGCCGCATGCTATGAAATACACTCCCAATCACCACTATAATGCGACGTTTGTCGAGCCGTGGGGCGAGCGGAGCCAGCGCGGCTACGGTGTCGAGATATTGCGTCGCTTCTTCGAGGAAGTGGCCTACGTGGAATACGGCGGGCCTTCAACGGATCGCCTGAAACGCTTGCGGGAGATGCGCGCGCTGGCTTACAACGATCTCTCCGCCGACCGCCCGACGGTGGCCACCGTTCAGGCGCTGGAGGCGATCTTGCAGCGCCACGCCGATGGGCAACCAGGCTGCGTCGTGAGCGTGAACGATCCACGAGGCGGCCTTGTTCTGCTCGTGCCCGGTCAGAGCGAGGGCGTCGTCCTCTATCCCGACAGGGTATAGGAAAAAGTCGCCAATTACCTCTTGGCGTTCTTGACGCCTTGGCGGTTCAATAGGATGATTTCAAACTCTGAATCGTGTCCGGAGATCCCATGACAGAACCGCTGCATCATCCGCACGAATCCAGCTCCAACGTGATCCGCGATGACCTCGCGCAGCTCGAGCCGCGCACCTTGCGCACCTACACGCCGACGCAAGCGGTACTGGCTCGCAGTGCCGGGGTGTTCCACTGGACGCCGGAGGGACGGCGGCTCTACGATTTCACGTCCGGAGTCCTCGTCGCCAATCTCGGCCACAATCCGCAGTCGTGGATGCGGCGCTTCCTCCAGCACATGAGCTGGTCCGAGCTCTCGCAGCCGGAGAACGAGGCGGCCAACGACTACTCCCCTGCCCTGCCCTTGACGGCGTACAATGCCGTGACCCCGGTGGAGATGGAGGCCACCCGCCGCTTGACTGAGCTGCTCCAGGGGTGTCGCGGGGGGAAACGATTACAGCAAGTGATGTGGGCGGCCTCCGGTTCCGAGGCGATTCAAAAAGCGCTGTGGGCGGCGTTGGCGCGCGAGCGCTCTCGCGACGTGATCCTGGCCACGCGCTACGGTTTCCACGGCAAGAAAGGCCTGGCCGGCGCCGTAACCGGATGCGAGCTTGACCACGATCGCGACCCGCGCGTGCGCTTCATCGCTTTCCCCATGAGCGAATGCGCCGACATCAGCCAGCGCGGGCAGCCTTTCGACCCGGCCCCCTATCGACGCGAGCTGGATGCATTGGTCCATCAATTCGGCCGACGTTTGGGTGTGCTGATCACCGAGCCGTACCTGGGCGGCGGCGGCTCCTATCATCCGCCGGCGAGCTACTTGCAGATGCTGCAAGAGTTTTGTCGCGAGCACGACCTCGTGTTCATTCTCGACGAGGTGCAGGCCAACTTCGGCCGAACCGGCGATCTGTTCGCTTTCGAGACCTATGGCCTGGAGCCAGACATCGTGGTTCTGGGCAAGGGTCTCGGCAATGGCGTGCCGGTCGCCGCCGCCGTCGGTCGCGCCGATGTGTTCTCCAGTCTCAATTACGGGGAGGGATCGGATACCTGGAGCGCCAATCCGTTGT
>Ga0335075_10003689_pt1 | contig 24170 bp, 27 predicted proteins | sample Lox_Sample_24_FD_206723 | JGI IMG/M metagenome (GOLD analysis project Ga0335075, IMG submission 206723) | Soil microbial communities from Loxahatchee National Wildlife Refuge, Florida, United States - Lox_Sample_2.4 | ecosystem: Environmental > Terrestrial > Soil > Wetlands | place: USA...
CCATCGACCTGTTCGTCGTTCCGACCATCAAGTTCAAGCTTCTGGAGCGCCGGCGACCCATCTGGACCAACGTCACGGTACATCCGGCGGCCAAGTGGCTCGCCCAGCGGATCACTGAGGCGTTCCCTGGGGATCAGGCACCGCGCTACCCAGTGAGCCTTTTGGGATTCTCCGCAGTCGTTCGGGACACTGTGCGCTTTTTGAGTGTCGTCGCAACCGCCTACTCTCCGGTTATGCGATACAAACCAAGCTATACCGCGCTAGCTTGCACACTGCTTGTTGCGGCTTGCGCGCAGACCCCGATGGGACCGACCGTTCAGGTCTTGCCGGGTCCCAACAAGACGTTCTCAAGCTTCCAGAATGATCAGGCCGTTTGCAGGCAGTTCGCTCAGCAAGTGGTGACAGATCAGGCGCAGGGCGCCAACCTGCGCGGGTTCGGCACGGCCGCATTGACAACAGCGCTTGGCGCAGGGCTGGGGGCAGCGATCGGCGGCGGTAGCGGCGCAGGGATTGGCGCGGCTGCTGGCGCGGTTGGTGGTGCCGGCCTGGGCGCGATGAGAACCTCGAACGCCCAGAGCTCCATCCAGGCACAATACGACAATGCCTTTGTCCAGTGCATGTTTGGCCTCGGTAACTCGGTGCCGAACACCGGTCCGATGATGGTCCGACCTCAGGCGCCGGGCCGGAGCTGACCGGTTGAACGGCCGGCCGCCAGTCATCTGCCCTGTGTGCTTCGGAATCAGCGGACGATCAGCGTCGTCGCACAAAGCACGGGATCACGTAGCGCGCGGTCATCGCGGCCGCAGGACTGCCAGCACAAGGATTTGTTCCTCGTGCTGCTGATGGCCGCCATGAGAATCGTTATCAAACCGGCTGCGTTTGCGGCTGGCATACCTCTTGCCTAGGACGCTAGACGCGGTTGGCTCTCATTGCATAAGTTTTGATGCCCGCATCGAGTGCGGCAGGCCAACCGCGATCATGGCAGCTCAATGCTTCACGGCGCCTTGGTCGGCATGGTCTGCGCGGGCGCCTGAGCGGGCGAGCCATGCTGGATCGAGGCCAGTTCCTTCGCATTGAGATCGTCCGCGCTCTGGTCGGGATGCACGGCTGTCATCTTGGGCATCTTGTGGGCCGGCGCAGGGTGCGTAACGTGACGCGGCCGAACAGTGCCTGGAGCGGGGGTAGTGGTCTGTGCGAACGCGGTACCGGCGACGAAGACAAGCGCCGAAAGTCCAACGATGAGTTTGGAGCGAGACATCGGGTATTCCCTTTCGAGTGACGATCAGCTTCGCTCCGGCTACCAGCCCCGCTTCCAAGCAGGATCGGGCCTTTGGCATGTCCGTTGCGCCAAGCAGGTTAACATGCCGCTCGCCCAAGTAAAGTGCATCGATGCGCTCGTGGCGCCAGGAGGGCGGAGCGCCATGCGGGCGACAACGCTTCGCCATGGTTCTCCAGGCAGGCGACCGTGCGGTCGCCACCCGGGCGAACACCGCTGCAAAATAAACGATAATCGCTCCCGCAGGCTCGGCCGCAGCATAGGCCAGAACGTCAGTCACCCGGCTGTCGGTCCTTCAGCCGATTAAAAGCGACGCCAGCAATCCGGACATCGCGCCAATCAAAGGGGATGCTGGCGGACTTCGCAAATCGACGCTGAGTTCATGCCCGGCAAGTGCGCCGATCATCGAAGCTAATGATGGCGTTCCAAAGACCACCACGGAGCCCAAGGCGAGCGGGGCATGTTGTCCAAGGATCACGCGACCAACGACCAGGGCCAAGAGGACGGCTTGTCAGTACGCTGGCCAGTATGAGGTCCATCAGTGCGCCGCTGAAAGCGCCTACCAGGACCATGGCGAGAACGCTCAGCGAAACCAGGCCATTCCCACTGGGCGCATCTTCGTCTCCTATTTCGCTTGCGGCTGGTCCATCATACTTCATTCCAGTTGCTTCGATACCCGAGCTAGCCGGCGACGCGCAGGAGCGCAAACACGGCTGCCATCACGATCACAATCGCTGCAGTGGCGAAGACGAGTTTGTCGGCAACCAAACGGCGCATCGGAGCCTCCGCTAGACGAAGCTGTAGCGTTCGGAATGATACTTTGAAAGTGGAACGTTCAACTCGGCGAGCGCCCGTTCGATCGCGTCCATCATCACGGTTGGCCCGCAAATGAAGTACTCGTGGTCGGCGTAGGGCGGCGGCAGGTGGCGCTGAAATATCGCGGCGTTGATGAAGCCCCGCTCGCCCGTCCAGCCTTCCGGCGGGCTCGACAGCACATGGACCACTGTCAGCCTGAGCCGTGGTATCAGCGCCTCCAGCTCCTCCCGGAAGGTGATCGAATCCCAGTCCCGGTTGCCGTAGAGCAGGATCACCGGACGCGGGTCGCCGCGGTCGGCGAGGGTACGTAGGATGCTCATCATCGGCGTGATGCCGACGCCACCGGCGATCAGCACGTGCATGTCGGCCGGGTTGCGGTCGATGGTGAACGCGCCGTACGGCCCATCGAGATAGACGCGCTGCCCGGCCGGCACCGTGCCGATCGTGCTGGTGAAGTCGCCGAGGTTGCGGATGGTCATCTCGACGTGCCCGTCTTCGACGGCGGCACTCGATGAAAACGAGAACGGGTGTCCGGTGATTTTGAACGGAGTCCCGAACACCGTCAGCCAGCCGAACTGACCCGGACTGAAGCGGAAACCGGGATGTCCCTCCGGCTGCATCACCAACGTCCAGCTGTCGCCGCGCTCCTGGCGCAGCCCGGCGACGCGATATGGCCGACGAAGCATGAACAGGGGTTTGACGATGCGCACGTAAAGCAGCAGCCCGATCCAGAACATCGTGAGGCCGATCCACAGCGCCCGTTTCGAGGGGGCGCCCAAGTAGAAGCTCCATCCGACCATGTGCAGCAGCCCTGCCGCGACTGCCATTGCCGCCAGCAGGATGTGGGTGAGGTGCCACGTCTCGTATCGAATATTCCACTTCGCACGCCACAACGCCATCACCACCAGCGCGATCAGCGAATATATCGACAAGGCGGCAAAACGGGCGCGCCAAGGTGCCGTGATGGAGTTAAGCAGCGCTAGCAGTTCCGGCCGGATCGCGAACAGGATGAGCGGGTGCGCTATGACCAAGCCGACCGCGATCAGCGAGATCTGGCGATGAAAGTGGTAGATGACGTCTTCGCCCCACGGCTCGGTGACATAGCGGAAGCGTGCCGTGAGGCCGAACTGCAGGCCCATCATCGCCAAGCCTGCATAGCCGATCGCGACCGAGAACTCGGTCCAAAAGTCGCGCGTCGGCGGCAGCGGCCCCACCAGAAGAGCGAACAGCGGGGCGAGTATGAAGAACAGGTAGATGATGATCCAGACGGTCCCACGCACGGCGAAGGAAAGCTGCATGGGTTGTCCGCTCTCACGATGCCGACGGGCCACTCGTGTCTTTGCGCAATCCGCTGTCGGCGTTCAAGCGCGACTGCCGCGGGTTGGACTCTCCGGTCATCAGTTCCGCAGGAAAGGACTTTGCGTCATGGGTCGAATTTCCGCCTGCACTCGCGGTGCAGTTGTCTGTTTCGTTCGATCAGGCGCTACTGCATCACGCGGGCACGCAGGCGAGCGTACTCCTGATCTGAGATTGCGCCAGTTTTCTTCAGCCGCTCAAGCTTTTCGATCTCGTCGGCAACGCTGAAGCCCACGACTTGACGAAGCTCCTCACGCGCCCGTCGGGTCTGACTTTCGTTGCGTTCTGCCATGCCGCGGCCCTGGATCAAAAGGTAGGCAAAGATTCCGATGTAGGGTAGTACGACCAACAGGATCACCCAAAGGATCTTGCCGAACCCGGACACATCATCACGGCGGAACAGGTCACTCAAGATGGTGACGAGCAACCAGAACCAAAGCACGAACACGAACACGGCAAAGACATCGGCCACGAAATTGCCGAAGCTGAATCCACCCTGGAACAACATGTCCCGTTCTCCGACTGTTGCGCTAAGACCAACCAGCTAGCTGACTCTGGCGGTCCTTGCCATGAGCTAGCAGGCCAACGGCTAGACCCGGCGTCCCATCGCGCCGCGCTATTCGCGTCCTATGGAGAGGTTCCTACTCCCAGAAGGCCTCAAGGATCGTGTTGTCATCATCGAGGATCAGGGTGAGACGGTTGGGATCTTGCTCGGTGTCTCCGACACCGTCGGAGGCTTTGATGACTCGAAGAAGCTTCGGGAGATCTTGCTGGCGGACGCCACCCTGTTGCGGCGGCGCCGTGCCGCCTTCGGGGATAAATTTTTTCCCGACGCAGTCCCCGCAGCCATTGACGCTGAGTGTCGCCTGGCTGGTGCCAGGAATCTGCTTGACTGCAATCGCGTTCTCCGAGCCACGGACCCGGACGCCCTTGACCGAGTCACCGTGTTCGAGCTCCAGGATGGCGCTCACCGGAACGAAGCCGTCGGCGTTCTGGGACTGATCTGGCGGGGTCGCAATCAGCTCCAGATCAAGGATGCCGTCGAATGGCTTTCCGGCGTATGTGGGAACCAGTTGCGGCGCACTCCAGCCCTCGGATGCTGCGAGCCCGGTCACCCGCACGATGTCGACCTCGGGCTCGGCGGAGGTCCGCAAGACCTCTACACTCGTCACGTAGAGCACGGGCAGGTCCGTCGGGGCTGTGCTTTCGGGCGCCGGGGCTGGCTCCTCTTCAGGCCCCCACCCGGGACCGGAGTACGACGGCGGCGCTAGGCCAGGGACCGACGGATGAGCCGGAGGAGCATTCTGGGCGAAAGCAAATCCCATCGTGCTTCCCTGCATCAGCGCGGTGAAGGCGAACATGGCCAATGGCCGGGCTAGCGCGTGCATTCTGGCCTCCGAGTAAACCTCGTCACTTATCCCACCCCTATGCCCCCGCAGGCAGCCTGGTCGCGTGGTTCCAAGCAGCAACTGTCGGGGCTCTGGTTACCTTCGCCGCTCTGCTGCGCACGTTCGATCGCGTCGAGCACGAGATCGGTTGCCCGCATCTTCGTCAGCCGGCAATATCTCGTCTCGGTGCTGGCAAACGTGCCATTCTCAGCCAGCTTATTCACTGGCTCTCCGCCGCCACAGACGCTGAAATACTGGCAGGTTTCCTGGCACATTCGCACGCCTGCCTGGATGTCCTTCAACATGCGTGCGAGATTCGGATGATCCGGAAGATCGATCAGGGCGTCGTGATTGATATTCCCCAGCAGGTAGTCGCCGTAACCGGCATTCTTGAGCCCGAGCAGTTCGGGAGAGAAGGTCGAGATGTTTCCGGCCCAGTCCATGCTGGTCACCGCAAATGGCTCAACAAGCTGATTCGAGAATGGAGCATCATTTGGCCGGATTACCTGCCTGATGGCGTGCTCGATCTCGCGTATGAAGGAAATACGGCCGGGTCGGCTGGCGGACAGCCGCCAGAATTCGCTCAGGAACTGGTAGTACGCCGCCTCGATTCCGGGATTGGCGAAAGACCGGGAGACGTGGTCTCCTTCGGATTCCTCCACATTGAAGCAAACCTCCTCAATCCCCTCCCCCACATAGAAATCGAACATTTCGCGGGGAGCTGCCATGCTCCGCGATGTGAGAACCGAGATCACGTGGAACGGGACTTCGGTCCGGCGCAGCAGACGAATCCCGGCGATCGTTCTGTCGAAAGTGCCGCGGCCGGCGCGTGTTCGCCGGTTCTGGTCGTGGAACTGCTGCGGTCCGTCGATGCTGACGCCGACATTGACCTGTTCCTCGGCAAAAAAGGTGCACCACGCCTCGTCAATCAGCGTCCCATTGGTCTGGAACGCATGGGTGACCGCCAACCCGGCGGGTTTCAATCGGTCGACGGTTCGAAAAACATCGCGGTAGAACTCTCGGTCAAGCACGAGAGGTTCCCCGGCATGCCACACCACCGCGAGACAATCCCGTACCCAGCCTGATGCAAAAACCTGCGAGAACAGGTTGACGAGAGTTTGCTTCGAGACGACAGCCTTCGAGCTTCTATTGGGTAGATAACAATAGCTGCAGTCGATGTTGCAGAACGGCGTTGGTTGGACGACGAGCAGTTCTATCGTGGGCATGGCAGACTTTGCCGACCGCCGGGCATCGGCTACGGCTTCACCAGTTGCGCCAGACATTGTTCCAGTTCGGCCAGCCGTTGCGCCAGTTGTTCCAGCGCGGCCGCCCCCAACCCCAACCAGGCCGTCCCCTCCATCCCCAGTTGTTCCAGCGATTGCCCCAGGTGAGGTGGAAGTTGCGGTTATCCTGCTTGGAGATCTCCCCAGGTGCGACAACCACGAAGACGGCTTCACGAATGGCCGTGAGCCGCTCGGATACCGGCGAATTACGGGTTACCGGCCGTTCGGCCGCGACGGTGGGCAGCACCGAGCCGAGCCATAAACATGCGCCCACCGCTCCCATTGGGACGATGCTCGACATAACCTTGAGGTATCTCTGCCGCATCCGCATCCGTACCCCCTATGCCGTGATCCGATCCCAAATTCACTCGAGACCGACCTGGCCTCGCGACATCAAGAAAGCGGCTGTCGGACCTGTGTCGGCGACGGTCAGCTCAGCGAAAACTGTTGCGGTCTCGCCCTCGGTTGTCCGGGAGCGCAGCAGCATGTTCCCGTCGTGTGGACCAATCACAGATCCCCACCGTCAAGACTTGATCTGCAGCGTAGTCGTATCGAAAGTCACCAGTCGCGTCCGGCCGCTTGCGGTTCTAACCACCGCGATCCCGCGGTTGAAATCGAGCGCCAGGATCTGGCTACCCAGGTGCTTTAACTTGATTTCATTCAGCAGGATGGTCGTCAGGATCTCGCTTACCGTCTGGCCGCCCTGCTTCATTCGGGCCTCGACTTCGGCGTGCGTCTGTGGATTCAGCCCGGCGAGCTCGGCCTGTTCCAGCGTGGTGGCTACTTGCGCATAGCTGGCAGACGATATCATTACCGCGGCGCCAAGTGCGGCGGTGAGCCCGACATAGCTTTTCCTGCGTGGCGTCATGGATCTGTAGCTCCGATTTGCGTTGCCTGTGGCGGCACCGCGCTCACGTTGCCGGGAGGCCGCCGCGCGCAGCCCTCCACTGCGTAACCGCGACGCTAGCGACGTGGGGCGCATCTCGCATCGGCTGCGTGTCCCAGGATTCTGCCAGACGTCCCAATCCGGCGACGCAAAAGAAACAGAAAGGACACCTTGACGACGGCTCCTGTCCCTGTATCTTTGCAGAAAAATCCTTCTCGCGCTTCCAATGTGTGGGCCTACGGGTCATTTTCCTCGGGTAGGACCACCACATGACAATGCCCGATACGTTCACGACACAGCGCCTCGAACCATCGGATCAGCACGAAGCTTGGCGTCAGTGGTTCGGGCCGATGTTCGACATCACGCCCCGCACCCCGATCGGGGAGGGTTTCGCGGCAGAGAATACCGTCTGGAAGCTGGGTGATCTGGTTGTCAGCCGGGTCGCCGCTCCGGCCGTGCGCGTAACGCGAGCGGGCAGGCATCTTCGCCGTGATCCGGTGGATCACTGGGTCCTCTCCTACTGCCAGTGCGGCGAGACCGTAATCAGAACCGCCGACCGCACGCTGCAAGCCCGTGTCGGCGTGCCGTACCTATGGTCGCTCGGTGAACCACACGAGTGCGATCGCACGGCTACCAACCGGATTCAGCTTTACCTCTCGCGCGACGCGTTCCGTGACCTCGCCCCGCTGCTCGACATCGCGCGCGGCTCGGTGCTTGATACGCCGCTCGGACGCTTGCTCGGCGATTTCATGCTGGCGCTTGAGCGCCAGTTGCCTCACTTGGAGGTCGGGGATGCACCACGGCTTACTGCCGCGGTGCGCGCGCTGGTCGCAGCCTGTCTCGCACCCTCGGCCGAGCGGGCCGCCAATGCCGCGAACCAGTTCGATTTCTCCCGGCTGGAGCGGGTGCGGCGAGCCGTACGCAAGCATCTGCATTCGCCTGAACTGGGACCCCCCATGCTGTGCCGCGCGGTCGGAATGTCCCGCTCCAATCTCTACCGGCTGCTGGAAGAGGCGGGAGGCGTGAGCCGCTTTATCCAGCGGCACCGACTACTCGAGGCCCGTGCGACGCTATGCGATCCGGCCAACACGCGGTCAATCGCGGATATTGCCGATGACCTCTGCTTTGCCGACTCCTCGACCTTCGGCCGGGCCTTCCGCAAGCTATTCGGATACAGCCCTCGCGAGGCCCGCTCGGCGGCAGCGGCCGGGCTGACGCCGCCCGTACGGCTGCCGGAGGGCACGCCGTCGAATACGACACACTTCCGTAACCTGCTGCGCGGGTTCTAGCCCAGCGCCCAGCCTACAACTCGACCTCACGGAGGGCCTCTACATGGAAAGGCGGATGGTTCTGGCAGGTGCCGCAGCCGCGACGGCGAGGCTCCTCTCGAGCACGGCTTCGGCGGCGGATCCGCCGTCCGCGGATCTTGGCGCCGCGCTGGCTCGTTTTCGCGCCTCGATCCCTAGCAATTTCGACCCCACCTATGTTGAGAACGCGGTCGTCCCCTTCTTCCTAACAAGCATCTACGAGGGCGAGCGTCCCGCGTTGCCGATGATCGATGTGACGCTCAGCAAGGAGAACGCCCTGCCGCACGACCTCTTGGGGTTGGTCTACCAAAACTGGAAACCTTCGCCAGAGGAGGGCGTCACGGTGTTCCTCCAGGGCTTAGAGAAGCGCGGCGACAACAACCTTCGCAAGCGGATCTATATGTCGGCGGTCACGCCTGATCTGTACCGCCCGATGTACGGCGCCAAGGTGGTTGCCTTCTTCGACGGGCTGCTCGACCCGAAATTCGCCGGTAGGCCGTTCATGCGGCACTATCTCGATTACTACTGGGACATTTACTGGGATCTGCACCTCGGGGTGAAGGGTGATGCAATTCCTCCCCAGGTCCGCACGATCGGCGAGAGCTTCAACACCGTTCTTGCTTTCCGGGACCCGACGCAGCCATTTGTGTATGACAACTACATGGCGGTGCGGGCGCTGCACGACTTCCTTAAGTCGTGGATCGACGACCGACTCAACGACATCGTAAGCGGGAAGGTTGCCGATCCCGAAAAGACCATCGCCTGGTACTGGCTAAAGAATGCTGGAAACGGCGAGCATTTCGCCAAGAAGGATGTTGTCTTTGAGTGCTTCCACAACTTCGTCGCGTTCAGCCAATGGGGCAACACGATCTTCGGCATCATGTCGCGCCTCAGCCAGGATGGAGGTGACCCCGACGTTCGCGCCGCGTTCCAGAAGACGATGTCGGGGAATCCGGATGCAGCGAACGGCGCGCCCTACACGCCGCTCGAGATGTTCGTCATGGAGCTGTTCCGTACGATTTCGCCGAATGGCGGAAGCCTTTCCTCGATCATGGATGCGAGGCAGGCGGGCTCGAGCGACAACTATGGCGACAGCGTATCGCCCTTTGTCAGGTTCGGGCTGCCCTACGAGCGAAACGGCTACATGATTACGCCGCACACCTCTACTAGTTTCGAGCCTATGCACTGGACTAATCCGCAGCAATTCGACCCGACCCGTTACACTGGGGTTCCGACAAGTGCTCAGGTGGACGAGGCTAAGAGCAAGCAGATTGGCTTCGCCAAATGCCCGTTCGAACTCACGACGATGAAGGTCAACGACGGCCGTAACGCAGTCATGGCCAACAGCGCGTTCGGCACAGTGTTCGGTGTGGTCGACGACAAGCCGCTTCCAGTCTGCGACTATGCTGGGTTTGCACCCTTCGGGTTTGGCTACCGACGCTGCCCGGGCGAACAGCTCACGATCCAGGTTTTCGAAGACTTCCTGCGCAAGGTCTGGCGCGATAAGATTGTGTTTCGCAGCCTCAATTTGCCAAATCCAGGGCGAGTTCCAATCGGACCGAACGCGGTGATCGAGGACAATTTGAGCTTCAGCATGTCGAGCTGAAGCTCGGACGCCGTGAGAGTAGCTGCGGCTTGAACTGAGCAATCTCATGTATCAGATACGGCCTACGACCATCGGACCTAGTCGTCCTTCTCGTCCGGAGACAATCATCGTGAACCAAACGCCCGCTTGCTTGGTACTGGCCGGGACGCTGTTGCTCGCAGCCTGCGCTGAGACGCCGATGGGTCCGACCATCCCCGTAGCGCCCGGTCCAAATACCTCCTTCTCACAATTCCAGAACGATCAGGCCGTATGCCGGAACTTCGCCCAGCAGGCGGTACGCGATCAAGCTCAAGGCGCCAATTTGCGAGGCCTTGGCACGGCCGCACTGACCACAGCGCTGGGCGCCGGGCTAGGAGCCGCCGTCGGGGGAGGTCGCGGCGCGGGCATGGGCGCTGCCGCCGGGGCGCTCGGCGGCACGGGGCTGGCCGCGCGGAACACTTCAAACGCCAACGTCTCGATCCAGGCGCAGTACAACAACGCCTTCGCGGCATGCATGTTCAGCCTCGGCAACTCTGTGCCATCGACGGGGCCGATGATGAATCGGCCGGCCCAACCGAGGCAGTCCGGACTTCCTTAGACCGGACTTTACTGACATTTTATACCAAAATAATTGAGATCTCCAACATGCCTGAATTTCGTGGCCATATAGGCTGATAAATTTCTCCAGACCCCGCGCGACGCGGCCTGATTCGATGAGGTCCTGCAGTTCGTTGGCGCAAACACACGTCATGCGGCCACCGGCATCCATTGTGCAGGCAGGAGACGGGACCACGGTGGTGAATTCCCGCTGAAGAGGTTCGGCCGCGGAGAAGTGTGGGTGTCGGCAACGCTGCTTTGCGGTCTCGCGACCATAGTGGTATTTCCGGGAGCGGGATTGGGCGGCCCAGCGCGCGACTACCTCAACGCGCCAATCGATACCTGGCTTACATTCTACAATTTTGGTTACCTCACGTCTGTTACGCCCGAAGACGGCCTGGACGTGACGTCGAGTATACGCTCCAATGTCATCGCTCAATCTGTCGTCGTCACGCGAACCATGGACTTCGGGGGGCGTACCGGCGGGATATCTGTGGTTCTGCCCTATGTCCATCTGAACGCAAGCTCCGATGCGTTTCGAGCCCCAAATAACGGTTTTTCGGATCTCGGCTTTCTCTTTCAGGTAAACATATTCAGCGGACCTGCGTTAAGTTCCGGTCATTCGTTCCCCAGACTTTCGCTAGCTCTCACCTCTTTGTGGGGACGCCAGTCGGCACATACGATCCAACAGACCCGTTGAATCACAGCTCGAATCGCTGGACATTCGTTCCGGCCATGAACTGTAGCTATACGCCTGACAAAGGCGGACATGGCTCGAGACCTATCTGTCAACCAGAGTGTTCACGACCAATGCCGATTACCGTGTAGGCGGTGCCTCCAACCTTACCCAAGAACCCTTGGTCGTGCTGGAGGGACATGCGAGCCGCCTCATTCCTTCGCTCTGGGCGTCGATAGATGCCTACTACGACGTTGGCGGCGCGACGAGCATCGATGGCGTTGAGCGACGCAACGCCGCTAATACGCTCCGGCTCGGGGTTGGCATGGGATTGAGGATCTGGTCTGGCGACGACTTGACTCTGAACTACGAGGGAGTCGTCGCCAGACCGGCGGGCCAACCGGCTGCACAAGAGGTCAGCATGACCATCAGGCAGGTATGGTGAGCGCCGGAGGCGTGGCGCGAGCAAGGACGATTCGGTGTGGTCAAAAGAAAGTCGGTGAGTTGCCCACGAGGACCAACACGTTGAGCCGATCAACCGGCACAAGTGTCATGACCGAACCCGTGCGCGAGCCATGCGATGCGGGCCTATTCTTCTTCCAGTCTGAATCCCGCTTTGATCGTCACCTGGTAGTGCGCCACCTTACCGTCCTCGATATGGCCGCGGACCTGTACGACCTCGAACCAGCCGAGATGCCGGACGGTGAGGGCGGCCTTCGCAATGGCGCGATCGATCGCCTTACTGATGCTCTCCTCGGATGAGCCGACGAGTTCGACAACCTTATAAACATGGTCCGGCATGTGCGGCCCTCCCAATGGTGGCAGTCGTGACAACGCCCTGTTTGCTCCCAGGTTCCGGGACCAAGCCTACGGCAGTCAGACGCCCCGCGCGACTCCACTCGCAACCACTACGTCTGGAGACGCCCCGCTGCCGTCCGCGCCCGCTCGGCAGCCTGGCGCGCCAGCTCTGGGCACAGGCCGACATAGGCGGTCGGATCGAGCAGCGCGGCGATGCGCTCCGGTGCCAGATGCGCTGTGACGCGTGCATCCGCGGCCAGCAACGAGGCGAACGAGCCCTTGCCGGTCGCTGCCTCCTGCGCTGCCTCATAGACCACGTCGTGCGCGTGCTGCCGCCCGATCGCCTCGCCCAGTTTCAGCATGACCGCTTCGGCCATGATCAGCCCGCCGCTCAGATCCAGATTGCGCCGCATCCGCGCCGGATCGAGCTTGAGGTCGCTCAGCACGTTCACCAGCCGGACCAGCGCGTCGCCCGTCAGGATGGCGGCGCGGGACAGCGCCTCGTGCATCATCAGCGTGGTGGTGCGGTCCGCCTCGTGCTCGGTCTGCGCCGCCTCCATTGCCAGCGGCACCAGCGAACGCAGCTCGGCCGCCGCGGCGATGATGTCCTGACAGAGCTGCGGATTGCGCTTCTGCGGCATGGTGGAACTGCCGACGGTGCCGGGCGGCAGCGGCTCCTCTACCTCGCCGAATTCGGTCTTCATCAGCGTGTAGATCTCGCGGCCGATCTTGCCGCAGGTCGCGCCGAGCAGGCCCAGCAGCGCGACGTATTCGGCCAGGTGATCCAGGACGGTACGGGCTGGAACTGTCATCGGCCGCATGCCGAGATGCGCTGCCATGCGCGCCTGGATCTCCGGTCCTGGATTGTTGCCCTCCGCACCTACCGAGGCAAAAGTTCCGGCGCCGCCGCCGAACATCGCGACGAACACCCGCGGTTCAGCCTGTTGCAGGCGCTCGACGTGGCGCAGCATCTCGTCGATCCACACGGCGGCCTTGTAGCCGAAGGTCAGCGGCAGCGCGTGCTGGCCATGCGTGCGGCCGGGCATCAGCATGTCCGCGCCGCGCTCGGCCAAGCCAGCCATCGCTTCCAGCGAGCGACCGATCAGCCGAAGGAAGATGCGGTGCGCATGGCGCAAGACGATCAGGTCGCCGGTCTGGGTGATGTTCTGGGTGGTGGCCCCCCAATGCACCCACCCTCCCGCATCCCCGGCGACGCGCGACAGTTCCCAAACCAACGGAACGATCGTGTGGCTGGTGCGTCGCGCGGCTTCGTCGATTCGGTCGCGGTCGAGCAGCTCCAGCCTCGCTGCCTGCGCAATCGCCTGGGCAGCGCTATCGGGAATAATTCCAAGCTCGGCCTGCGCCCTGGCCAGCGCCGCCTCGACGTCCAGCCACGCCTGCCAGCGGGAATCTCGGCGGAACAGCGCACGGATGCCGGGATCGGGCACGCGCGCGGCAGTCGAACGTTCGTCGCTCATCGGGTCTCGTCTCCTCGGTTTTGGGACTGGTCACGCTTGTTGCGGTACTCTACACGAGACTATCAACCCGGCATTGGGAGGGCATGGCGAGCATGGCACAGCAACAACGGCAGCAGGCGGAGATGATGTCGCGACGCCGCGTTGCACTGCGCGTGGCGCTCGGCGCCGGTGCGGCATTAGCGGCTGGCGTTCTGCCCGCGGCCGCGCAGCAACCGGAAGCTCCGTCGGGCACGGTGACGATGGAGCAGACGCAGGTCAGCCTGCTCGCCAATGCCGGCTGGGGGCACGGCACTTTGACGTACCAGGGGCACACTTACCGCTTCCGCCTCCATAACCTCGGCGTGGGCGGGATCGGCTACAGCAAGATGTCGGCGCGTGGCAACGTTTTCGGCCTGAACAAGCTGGAGGATTTCACCGGCCTCTACGGTTCGGTGGGAGCCGGCGCTGTGGCGATCGACGATCAGCTTCGCGGCGGCGTCTGGCTGCAGAACCCAGCGGGGGTGCGGATGCACCTGGTGCCCTCCCGTCGCGGCGTCGCACTCGACTTCGGCGCTGACGGGCTGGTGATCCAGTTCGAGAAATAGCGCCCGTCAGGCCAGATCGACCGCGTAGCGCTTGAGATCCTCGAGCGCGCAGAATTCCAGCGCGCCCTGCTCGGTTGCCCTGAGCACGACGCGCGGCGCGCTGTTCGCCTCCAGCGCTTCTTGCCAGCGCGGCGCACACAGGCACCAGCGATCGCCGGGCCGCAGGCCGGGGAAGCCGTATTCGGGCCGTGGCGTCGAAAGGTCGTTGCCGCGGCTCTTGCTGAATGCCAGGAACTCGGCGGTCATCACTGCGCAGACGGTATGGCTGCCGACATCCTCGGGGCCGCTGTCGCAACAGCCGTTGCGGAAGAAGCCGGTCATCGGCTGGATCGAGCACATCTCGAGAAGGCCGCCCAGCACGTTGCGTGACGATCTGCGCCCTGGGCGTCTGCCGGCTTCATCGAATGGCATCGGCCGCTCCTCTGCAGTTGTCAGTGGTCAGTTGTCAGAAAGTAGTCTAGCGGCGACTGGCCGACAACATGGGAGAATCCGCAGATGGAATACCGCCGCGTTGGCCGATCGGGCCTCAAAGTCTCGGAGATTTGTCTGGGCACGATGACCTTCGGAAATGGGGCCGACAAGGCCGAAGCGGGCCGTATCGTGTCGCTTGCCCTCGATGCCGGTGTGAATTTCATCGACACCGCCGATAGCTATAATGCCGGCGTTGCCGAAACGATGTTGGGCGAGTTGCTCGGAGACCGCCGACACGACGTCGTGATCGCGACCAAGGTGTTCAACCCGACCGGGCCAGGCCCGAACAGCTCCGGCATGTCGCGCCTGCACATCATGCGCGCGATAGAGGACAGCCTGCGCCGTCTGAACACCGACTATGTCGATCTCTATTACATCCACCATGTCGATGTGCAGACGCCGTTGGACGAGATGCTGCGCGCCTTCGACGATCTGATTTCAGCCGGGAAGGTCCGTTATGCCGCATGCAGCAATTACGAGGCCTGGCGGCTGATGGAGTCGTTGTGGATCAGCGACACGCACAGCTTCGCACGCTTCGTTTGCTATCAGCCGCAGTACAGTCTGCTGGTCCGCGACATCGAAGAAGAGATTGTGCCCGTTTGCGAGCTGAAAGGGCTTGGGGTGGTGGCATGGTCGCCGCTCGGCGGCGGGTTCCTGAGTGGCAAGTATCAGCCGGGCGAGACCAGGCGGGCGGGCGCTCGTTCGGCAGAGGGCTGGGCCTTTCCGATCCGCTACTTCGCCCCGAACCGTGACGAGATCCTGGCGACATTGTTGGAGGTAGCGAATGGGCTGGGCCGCTCGCCAGCACAGGTAGCTCTTCGCTGGGTGCTCGACCAAAGCTTCGTGACCAGCGCCATTGCCGGTGCGCGCACTGCGGAGCAGCTTCGGGACAACCTGCATGCCGCCGGCTGGCGACTGCCCGCGGACGCGCGCGCGAAGCTGGACCAAGTCTCCGCACCGCCGCGCCGGTTCCCCCGTTCGATGGAGGACGCGATATACGAGCGTCGGGACAAAGCAGTTAAGATGCCGACGCTGTCCAATTAGGACCCGTCGTCAATTGAGCTGCGCCGGAATTGGCTATGTTTCCGCCACGTGCTGATTGCCGCTGGTAACCTCGGGAAAGCATCGCCCCGGACCTTGTGACGCGCTTGGCGGGCGGCTCTGTCCGGCGCCGCCGCCATCTGTCATGACGGAACGATGCGCGTCCCCTCCTGGCTGCCCGCCCTGCTCGGATTCCTGACCGCCGTGGGACCGGGCTCGACCGACATGTACCTGCCCGCTTTCCCGGCCATCGAGGCGTCGCTGCACGAGCCGCCCGGGTCGGCGCAGCTTTCGCTGGCGACATGGTTCGCCGGGCTGGCGGTGGGGCAGATCACCCAGGGGACGCTGTCGGACCGCTATGGCCGGCGGCGACCGCTGATCGTTTCTACCGCGCTCTACACGCTGACCTGTGCGGCCTGCGCACTGGCACCGAGTATCTTGGTGCTGTCGGGGTTTCGTTTCCTTTCGGCAGTGGCTGCTGCCGCCGGCATGGTGATCCCGCGTGCGGTCGTGCGCGACCTGGCGGACGGGCACGAGGCCGCCGTGTTGATGTCGCGCCTGATGCTGGTGATGGGGGCGGCCCCGATCCTGGCGCCCACCATCGGCGGCGCGGTGCTGGTGTTCGCCGATTGGCGCTGGATTTTCTGGATACTGACGGCGTACGGCGCTGGTTGCTTTACGCTCGTTTGCCTCGCGCTGCCCGACACGCTGCCGCCGGAACGACGCACCCGACTCAGTCTTCGCGAGCAATTCGACCGCTACGTACATATCGTGCGCGACCGCGGCTTTATCACACATGCAGCACTGGCCGGCTGCGGCACCTTTGCATTCTTCGCCTATCTGGCCGGGTCGTCACCGGTGTTCATCGACGGGTTCGGCTGGACGCCGTCCGGGTTCGCGCTGCTGTTCGGCTCCTGTGCGCTGGGCCTGGTGAGCGCGGCGCAAATCAATGCGCGCATTCTTCGGCGAGTCAGCCCGTCCGATGTCCTGCATGTGGTGGCCCGCGTGGATCTGGTCGCCATGGCGGTGCTCGCCGGACTTGCCTTTGCCGGCGTGCACCGGTTTGCCGCGGTGTTCGTGCCGCTGTTCGTGTTCGTGAGCTGCCAGGGTTTCGTCAACCCGAACGCCATGGTCGGGGCGCTGTCGCGGCACGCCGCGCATGCCGGCAGCGCCTCGGCGCTGATGGGTATGGGGCAATTCCTGCTGGGTGCCGTCAGCGGGCTGCTGGTCGGCTTGCTCACCGACGGCACGGCGCGCGGCATGGCTGCGCTGATGCTGGTCGGGGCTGCGGGAATGGTGATTGCCGAGCGACTGCGGCCACGGCCATAGTCGGCGGGGTTTTACGAGGACGCGATCGAATGACGGTGATCGTCGGGATTCCCGCCTGCGAGCGGACCCGCAACGAATTGCTCTGGCACGAGACGCCGGCGCGCTATGCCGCTGCGGTGTTCGGCGGTGCCGGCGCGCTGCCGCTGATGATCCCGCCGATGGGCGAGGCACAGGTCGCGGTGCTGGAGCGGCTGGACGGGCTGCTGCTGCCGGGCAGCCCGAGCAACGTGCATCCTCGGCATTATGCGGGCGGCGAGAGCCTGACGCCCGAGCACCACGACCACCAGCGCGATGCCACCGTGTTGCCGCTGATCCGCGCGGCCATCGCGCGCGGGGTGCCGGTGCTGGCGATCTGCCGCGGCATCCAGGAGCTGAATGTCGCGCTGGGCGGGACGCTGCATCAAGTTGTGCACGCGCTGGACGGCCGGCACGACCATCGCGGCGGCGCCGGCACGTTGGAAGAAAAATATGGGCCGAAGCACAAGGTCATGCTGTCGGGCCGTCTGGCGCGCCTGGTCGGGGCGTCGGAGATCGTGGTCAACTCGCTGCATGGTCAGGCGATCGATCGGCCGGCACCGGGCATGGTGGTTGAGGCCCGCGCCGAGGATGGAACGATCGAAGCGGTGCGGGTCGAGACCGCGCCCGGTTTCGCCCTGGGCGTGCAGTGGCATCCGGAATGGGGCTATGCCGACAATCCGGCCAGCCTTGCGTTGTTCGCCGCTTTCGGTGAGGCGTGCCGGCGCTTTCGGTCGGGCATGAAGGAGGCGGCCTGAGATGGATCTGCAACTCGGCGGCAAGCGCGCCCTGATCACCGGCGGGTCGAAGGGGATCGGCCGGGCGGCCGCGGAGGTGCTGGCCGACGAAGGCTGCGACGTCACCCTGGTGGCGCGCGATGCGGGGTTGCTGGAGCAGGCCGCGGCGGCGATCCGGGCGCGGCGGCAGGTGAACGTGCGGGCGATCCCGGCCGATCTCTCTTCCGACGAGACCGTGCGCCGCGTCGCCGTGGAGGCCGGCGAGATCGATATCCTGGTGAACAATGCCGGCGCCATCCCGCCGGGCGATCTGCTTTCGGTCGATAATGAAACCTGGCGGCGCGCGTGGGACCTGAAGGTATTCGGGTTCATCTCGTTCTGCCGGAGCGTGTATCCCCGGATGGCGGCGCGAAAGGCAGGGGTCATCGTGAACGTGGTGGGCTCGGCGGGAGAGAAGTTTCCGCCTGGCTACATCGCCGGAGCGGCCGGGAATGCTTCGTTGATGGCGTTCACCCGTGCGCTGGGGCGGCAGGCGCCGGCGGACGGGGTGCGGGTGGTCGGGATCAATCCAGGACCGGTCGCAACCAATCGGCTGATCATGCTGCAGCGCGACCGCGCGGCGAAGACGCTGGGCGATGCTGAGCGGTGGGAGGAGCTGTTCTCTGGGATGCCGTTCGGCCGTGCGGCGACACCGGCCGAGATTGGCTATGCGGTGGCTTTTCTGGCCAGTCCGCGCTCGGGCTACACGTCGGGGACAATTCTGACGATCGACGGGGGGGCGGGCTGAAGCACCCCGTCACGCCCTGTTTCAGCCGGCGAGATCGCGTCTTTGCCGGGGAACGGCAGATCCTTCGTCATCGGGTATCCCGACCGGGTGCCGAATTCGCTTGCCGGGGGGCCGGCTTCAACATAACCGGCGGCCCGATAGAAGCGTCTGGCCGTCTCGGTGCTGCTCAGAGTGCATCGCGTATTCCCTCGCTCCGCCGCTCGGGTTTCGAGGGCATTGAGCAAAGCCCGGCTGACGCCGCGAAATCTGGCGTCGGGCGAGACGTAATTCAGTGTAATTCTTCCGGCATCGGTCACTGAACCGACGCCAAGGATGTCGCCACTCTCCACGACCAGCAGCACGGAATTGCCGGGCTGGGTGATCCAGGATGCGACGATTTCGGGTGTCTTGTTCGCCAGCCATTTGGCCAGGATCGCCGGATCGTTTCGGTGATCTGCGGCGCACAGTTCGATGATCGACCGTCGGAGTACATGACACGCGGCGGGCGCGTCCACGACACGCGCATCTCGGATCTTCATGAGTGGACCATAGTGGGGAGGCCGCCGGTCCGCCACCGCGGATCGGGTGACTGGCATCCGCCCTACTCCGCTTCGATCCTACCCATTTGACGGCGACCCAGTGCCAGCTCGGTGACGATGCCGTGCAGGGTGCGCAGCTCCTGCTCGGTGACTTCGCCGCGTTGGAAGAAGTGGCGGATGTTGCGGACCATGCCGGGCCGCTTCGGCAAGTTGCGGAGGAAACCACAGGCGTCGAGCTGGTCCGTCAGGTGACTAAGGAAATTCTCCAGATCCGCCTTGGTCGCGACGCGCGTCTCGTTGGTCATCAGGGTGCGTGGCGGGGTGGGGTCGGTGGTCGTCCACCACTCATAGGCCATCACCATCACCGCCTGGGCGAGGTTGAGCGACATGAAGGCGGGGTTCAGCTCATAGCGGACCAGGGTGTCCGCCGCGGCGATGTCGTCGTTGTCGAGCCCGGCGCGCTCGGGGCCGAACAGGATGCCGGCGCGCAGGCCGCGGCGGCAGATCTCGCGCAGTTCGAAGGCGGCGCCGCGGGCGGTCAATACCGGCTTGATGATGTGGCGGGGGCGCGGGCAGGTGGCGAAGACGCGGTGCAGGTCAGCGACCGCCTCGGCAAGCGTTTCGTGCACCGTCAACTCGTCGAGGATGCGGTGGGCGCCGGAGGAGTTGCGCCATGCCTTCGGCTGCGGCCAGCCATCTCGGGGGGCGACCAGTCGCAGGTAAAACAGCCCGCCGTTTGCCATGGCGCGGGCGCAGGCGCCGATGTTGTCGGCAAGCTGCGGACGCACCAGGATGACCACGGGAGAGTTGGCAATCGGCGCCAAGGGGGCGCCGGACTCGCGGCCGGTCATCAGGATGCGCGGCGCCAGATTGTGCCGGCGGGTCCGTCCTCTAACACGATACCCCGTGACGCAAGCTCTGCCCGGATCGCGTCTGCACGCGCGAAGTCGCGGGCGTGACGCGCCGCTTGGCGTTCGGCGATCTTCGCCTCGATCTCTTGACGCTCAGGACGGGTGGGCTCGATGACGACATTAACGGTCAAGCCGACCGAAGCGAGTGCCTCCACTTTAGCCGTTGCATAGACACTACCGCGGAACCAACTCTCTACATCCATTTGCAGCAAGCCCAGTAAGCCTCCAGCTGCACGCAACCCGCCGGCCGCCGTCGGGTCACCCGCAATGGCTCGGTCCGCTAGCTCATGCAACGCCGAGATGGCGAGCGGTGTATTCAGGTCGTCGCACAGCGCCTCCAGCACCGCGACGGGTACGGCGTCAGCCGGCAGCACATCCGGAAAACGCTCCAGTGCGCGATAGAAGCGGTCGAGCTCGCGGCGCGCCTCGTGCAATCCCACATCCGTAAAATCGAGTCGGCTCCGATAATGCGTGCGCAGCAGCAGCAGCCGGATCGCCTCGCCCGGCGCTTTCGCCAGCACGTCGCGGACGGTGAAGAAATTGCCGAGCGACTTGGACATCTTCTCGCCGTTCACCAGCAGCATCTCGTTGTGCAGCCAGTAACGGGCGAAATGACTGCCGGGGAAGGCGCAGACACTCTGCGCGATCTCGTTCTCGTGGTGCGGGAAGATCAGGTCGGTGCCGCCGCCGTGGATGTCGAAGGTCTCGCCCAGGTAGCGCCAGGACATGGCGGAGCATTCGATGTGCCAGCCGGGCCGGCCGCGACCCCAAGGACTGTCCCAGCCCGGCAGGTCGGGGGTCGAGGGCTTCCACAGCACGAAATCGCCGGGGTCCCGCTTGTACGGCGCCACGTCGATCCGCGCGCCGGCCAGCAGCTCGTCGGGGCTGCGGCCGGACAAGCGGCCGTATTCGGGGAAGCTCGCTACCGCGAACAGCACATGGCCCTCGGCGGGGTAGGCGTGGCCGGCGGCGATCAGGCGTTCGATGATCGCGATCATCTCCGCGATGTGGCCGGTGGCGCGTGGCTCCTGGTCGGGGGGCAGGGCGCCGAGGGCGGCCATGTCGGTGTGGTAATCGGCGGTGGTGCGGCCGGTGATCGCACTAATTGGCTCGCCCGACTCGGTGGCGCGGGCGTTGATCTTGTCGTCCACGTCGGTGATGTTGCGCACGTAGGTGAGGCGGGGGTACAGGCGCCGCAGCAGGCGCGCGAGAACGTCGAACACGACGGCCGGCCTGGCATTGCCGATATGGGCGAGGTCGTACACGGTCGGCCCGCAGACGTACATCCGGACATTGGCCGGATCGAGCGGTTCGAACCGCTCCCGCCGGCGGGCCAGGCTGTTGTGCAGGTACAGATCGGGCATCTGCGGTATCTGTGCCACCTTGCGCGCCGAATCAACCAGAACCGGGCACTTGCCCGGCTTTCCCAAGGCCGAGTTTTCATTGACGGAGGGGGGTCCACTACCTTACGTTGTGCCAACTTATTTCAGCCGAACGCTCTGGGCAGCACGTGGACGCGCAGTGTTACCAAACATTCTTATCAATGCGGTTGCGCCGTATGCCACGTATCTGGTGTTGCGGCATTTCGGGGTCGAGACGGTGCACGCCCTGGCGGTGGGTGCGGTGTTTCCCGTCGCCGGCATCATCCTGGGGTTCGTGCGGGAACGGCGGGTCCAGGCGCTTGGCGTGATCGTTCTGACCGTAACCATCGCATCGATTGCCGGAGCGCTGTACTTCACCAGCCCGTTCCTTGCCCTTGTCAAGGGCTCACTGCTCACCGGAGCGCTCGGGATCGCATTCGCGGTGTCGTTGTTCGCCCGCCGGCCTCTCGTTTTCTACCTGGCCAGCATGAGTGCCGATGCCGACCTGCGGCAGGAGGCGGAGGCAAGGTGGCAGACGGAAGCCGTCTATCGTCGGCTGATGCGGCGGATTACGATCGTCTGGGCAGCGGCGTTGTTTGTCGAGGCGACGCTGCGCGTGGCGCTGATCCCGCTGTTGCCGATCGCCGTGTTCCTGCCGATCAGCGAGGCGATGTGGATCTGTTGCTTCCTGCTGATGATCGGCTGGAGCTGGCGCTATGCCGGCCGGGTGATGGCGAGGGAGGAAGGTGCCGCCTGAGGCCGTTCGCCCTTGGCGGCGGGCGGTGTATCCGCCACCCTGCTCGCTTCAACCAGGGACGCAGCGATGCCCGATCCTGCCCGCGCCCGGCCGCAGCCCACGCCGGAGACGCAGCATTTCTGGGATGGCACCCGGCAGGGTGAGCTGCGATTGCAGCGGTGCGATGCCTGCGGGCGAATCTATTTCCCGCCGCGGCCGTTCTGTCCGGCCTGCGCGTCCCGCTCGGTGACGGTGTTCGCAGCCAGCGGCAAGGCGGCGCTGTACAGCTATGTCATCCACCATCGGCCGGTGCCGGGGTTCACGCCGCCTTATGCGATCGCGGTGGTTGAGCTGGCGGAAGGGCCGCGCATGATGACCAATATCGTGGAGTGTCCGCAGACGCCCGAGACACTGCAGCTCGATATGAAGCTGGAGGTGGTGTTCGAGAAGCTGGACGATGAGATCACGTTGCCGCTGTTCCGGCCGGCGAAGGGTTGATCCGTCATGAAACCAGGTGACATCGCGATCGTCGGCGCGGCTGAGACCACTCGCCTTGGCGTGATTCCCGATATGTCGCAGATCCAGCTTCATGCCGATGCGGCGCTGAACGCGATGGCGGACGCGGGGCTGAAGCCGGCCGATATCGACGGCGTGGCCACAGCGGTCGAGACGCCGCAACAGATCGCACATTATCTGGGGATTACGCCGTCCTGGGTGGATGGGACCTCGGTCGGCGGGTGCTCATTCATGATCCATGTGCGGCATGCGGCTGCCGCGATTGCTTCGGGGTTGTGCAAGACGGTGCTGATCACGCATGGGGAGAGCGGGCGGTCACGGGTCGGTGCGCCGCCGCGGTCGGTACCGCCTTCGTCGCTGGCCGGGCAGTTCGAACAGCCGTTCGGTCCTATGGGCCCGCCCAGCCTGTTTCCGATCCCGGTGCTGCGGTACATGAAGACCTATGGCGTGACGCACGAGCAGCTTGCGATGGTCTCGGTGGTGCAGCGCGAGTGGGCGGCGAAGAATCCGCGGGCGACGTTCCGCACACCGGTCACAGTGGAAGATGTGCTGAACTCGCGCATGATCGCCTATCCGCTGCGGCTGCTGCAATGCTGCCTGGTCACGGATGGCGGCGGCGCGCTGATCCTGACCGCCGGCGACCGAGCGCCCGATTTCCCTCAGAAGCCGGTGTATGTGCTGGGCACGGGCGAGAGCGTCGAGACGCCGATGGTGAGCCAGATGGAGGATTTCACGTCATCTCGGGCTTTTCGCGTCGCCGGGCCGACGGCGTTTCGGGCGGCGGGGATTACGCATGCGGATGTCGATCACCTGATGATCTACGACGCCTTCGCGCATCTGCCGTTGTATGGGCTGGAGGATCTGGGCTTCGTGCCGCGCGGCGAGGCGGGTCGATTCATCGAAGCTCGCAACACTGCACCGGGCGGGAAGTTGCCGTTGAATACCAATGGCGGCGGGTTGTCGTACATGCATTCGGGGATGTACGGCATGTACGCGTTGCAGGAGAGTGTGAGGCAGATGCGCGGCATCGCGTCGGCGCAGATCGATGGGGCGCAGGTGTCGGTCTGTCATGGAGTGGGCGGGATGTTTGCTGCCTCCGGCACCGTGGTGTTCGGCACTCAGCGGCCTTGAGATGGCTGGGGCGGCAGAGCAGCCGCGCCAGGAAGCACAACCCTGCCCACCAGCGTTGTTGCGAGCCAGCGCTTAAAGGACGAGCATTGGCTCCAAGAGGAAATTCAAACTGATATCAGGCGTCCGAAAGAATGACATTATGCCCGCGGCCGCGGCGTGCCAGAACTGGCGGGAGATGGCCGGCACAAGGCCGGCCATGACGTTGGGCACAAGGCCTGCCGTGACGTTGGGGACGTTGGAAAAGCAACGATCCGGGGTGGCTCGATTAGCCGGGGTTGACCCCAAGAAGGACAGCGCGACCATCGGGCGACAGCGGATAACCGCCGGTCAAGCCGTTCAGGGAGCCGGTCGCCGTCAAGGCGTCGCCCGTCAGGCTGGCAGGCCCAGCGGGCCCAGCGGGAAAGGCGCCGTCGGTTCCGGGGTTGCCCATTACTCCGTCCTGATTGCCGCCAATCGAGCCTGGCCCGGTTAGTTCACCGGCATAGCCGCCCCCGGTGCCGGGGTTGGCCGGCAGCGTCGTCGTCGACCAGGCCGGCTGCGCCATTGCCGGCGCGACCGCCAGCGCCAGCCAAGCGGCGCCGGCCGTG
>Ga0335075_10003690_pt1 | contig 24169 bp, 24 predicted proteins | sample Lox_Sample_24_FD_206723 | JGI IMG/M metagenome (GOLD analysis project Ga0335075, IMG submission 206723) | Soil microbial communities from Loxahatchee National Wildlife Refuge, Florida, United States - Lox_Sample_2.4 | ecosystem: Environmental > Terrestrial > Soil > Wetlands | place: USA...
TCACTTAGTGTAGCTAAACACTGTCTCATATTCGCGAGAAAGTGAATATCCGAGGTCAGCGCGCTGATCAATTTTGTGTCCGTTACTTTGCGCAATGTGTCCATCTGTCACCAGATCGCTGGCCCGGCGGTGAGCTACTGTTGGACGCATGGCGGATGATCGCCGGGACAACCCGGTCGTACTCTCCCGGATCTATACGCGCACCGGCGACGACGGCAGTACGGCCTTGTCGGACGGCAGCAGGGTGACCAAGGCCGACAGCCGGCTGGCGGCGTACGCGGACACCGACGAAGCGAACTGCGCGATCGGGACGGCGGTGACGTTCGGGCAGTTGCCGGCCGAGACGACCGCGCTGCTTGAGCGCATCCAGAACGAACTGTTCGATGTCGGCGCGGATCTGGCGCATCCGATCAGTCGCCAGGCGCCCAAGTACCCGCCGATCCGCGTCGACGAGAGCTACATCACCGCGCTGGAAGCCGCCTGTGACTCCTACAACGCGGGGCTGCCGGTGCTGCGCAGCTTCGTTCTGCCGGGCGGGACGCCCGGGGCGGCGCTGCTGCACACGGCCCGCGCCATCACCCGCCGGGCGGAGCGCAGCGCGTGGGCGGCGGTCCGCGAGCATGGCGAGACCGTGAGCCCGCTGCCGGCGAAATACCTCAACCGGCTGTCGGACTTGCTGTTCATCCTTGCCCGGGTCGCGAACGCCGACCGCGGCGACGTGCTCTGGCGCCCCGGCGGAGAGCGCCTCCGTTAGGCGATGTCCTCGAGGTGCGATCCGGGTGGTGCGGCTTCGACCCAGGCGAGGAACCCGGTGAGCGCCTGGTCGGTCATCGCGAGTTCCACGTGGCCGGCCGGGCCCGCGCAGACCTCGATGACGACGCGCTCCGGGCCGAGCATGGTGGCCTCCGCGGGCAGGGAGGAACGGCGCGATATCACGCTGAGAGACCGCCTGGGGAAGATCTCCTCGGGGCGCAGCAGCACGCCGAGCGCGCCGTACCAGCACAGTTCATCGCGCTGGTAGGACGCGACCCCCAAGCGCCAGGTACCCGCCGCGGCCGGGTTACGCAGACCGCATTCAACGGTCCCGCCGCCGCGTTCAAGCAGGAACCGGCGGATGGCGAGGGCGGCCGCGGCGAGGACCACGAGCAGGAGGAAGACGGCGAAGAGCCATATCGCATCCAGCGCCAGCGCTTCGCCCACCCCCGCTCCGCGTCAGGCCTGTTCGCCAGCGGCTCGCAAGCGGGCCCTCGCGTACCTGACCTCAGCGGACTCATCCGCGGCGGCAGGCCCGGCGGCCTGGGTCGCGCTATCGAGATCGGCTCGCGCGGCGGCGACGTCCACCTCGTCGGCGACCTGCCCTACCGAGGCGAGGATCGATACCCGGTCGTCCGTCACGGAAAGGAACCCGTCACGGACCGCCGCCCGGACCACGTCCCCGGGGTCTTCCACTCCGGGGACCTCGCGGATGCGGACCAGGCTGCCTGGCGAGAGGATGCCGAACACCGGAGAGTGCCCGGTCTGGACGCCGATGTCGCCGTCCAGGGTCTTCGCGATCACCAGCCCCGCCTCGCCGGACCACAGCGTGCGATCCGGCATCAGGAACTCGACGTGCAGGGTCACTGGCGCTCCAGGTCCTTGGCTTTTCTTTCCACGTCCTCGATACCGCCGCACATGAAGAACGCCTGCTCGGGAACGCTGTCGTACTTGCCTTCCGCGATCGCCTTGAAGGAGGAGATCGTCTCCTCCAGCGAGACGAACGCGCCGGGGATGCCGGTGAACTGCTCGGCGACGTACATCGGGTGGGACAGGAAGCGCTCAATGCGCCGTGCGCGCTGCACGGTGATCTGGTCTTCCTGGGACAGTTCGTCGATGCCCAGGATCGCGATGATGTCCTGCAGCTCCTTGTAACGCTGCAGGATCCCCTTCACGGTCTGGGCCACATCGTAGTGCTCCTGGCCAATGTACCGGGCGTCCAGGATCCGCGAGGTGGAGTCCAGCGGGTCCACCGCCGGGTAGATGCCCTTTTCCGTGATCGCCCGGGACAGCGTGGTCGTCGCGTCAAGGTGCGCGAACACCGTGTGCGGCGCCGGGTCTGTGATGTCGTCGGCGGGCACGTAGATCGCCTGCATGGAGGTAATCGAGTGGCCTCGGGTGGAGGTAATCCGCTCCTGCAGCTGGCCCATCTCGTCGGCCAGGGTCGGCTGGTAGCCCACCGCGGACGGCATCCGGCCAAGCAGCGTGGACACCTCGGAGCCCGCCTGGGTGAACCGGAAGATGTTGTCGATGAACAGCAGCACGTCCTGCTTCTGCACGTCGCGGAAGTACTCCGCCATCGTCAGCGCGGACAGCGCGACCCTCAGGCGGGTGCCCGGCGGCTCGTCCATCTGCCCGAAGACCAGCGCCGTGTCCTCGATAACGCCGGACTCGGTCATCTCGAGGAAGAGGTCGTTGCCCTCGCGGGTCCGCTCCCCCACGCCTGCGAAGCAGGAGACACCGCCGAAGTTCTTCGCGACGCGGCGGATCATCTCCTGGATGAGCACGGTCTTGCCCACGCCGGCGCCGCCGAACAGGCCGATCTTGCCGCCTCGCACATACGGCGTCAGCAGGTCGATGACCTTGATGCCGGTGACCATCATCTCGGTCTTCGGCTCGAGCTGGTCAAGCGAAGGAGCGGGCCGGTGGATCGGCCACCGCTCGGTGACCTGCAGGCTGGACGAGGGGACGTCGAGCGTATTCCCGAGCACGTTGAACACGTGGCCCTTGGTCACGTCGCCTACCGGCACCTCGATCGGCGCACCGGTCGAGGTGACCTCGGCACCGCGGACCAGGCCATCAGTCGGCTGCATGGAGATGGCACGGACCGTGTCATCGCCGATGTGCTGCTCGACCTCAAGCGTGAGCGTGCGGGCCAGTTCGCCGAAGGTAACGTCGACGTGCAGCGCCCAGTAGATCTCCGGCATCTGATCGGCCGGGAACTCGATGTCGACGACCGGGCCGATGACCTGGGTGACTCGGCCGATTGCCGCGCTCCCGCCGTCCGCGGTGTTCGCTACGGTAGCGGTCATGGTCTTTACTCACTCTCCGTGTTCGCCCCAGCGAGTGCGTTCGCCCCGCCGACGATTTCGCTGATTTCCTGGGTGATCTCGGCCTGCCGGGCGTTGTTCGCTTCCCGGGTAAGGTTGTCCAGCAGCTCATTCGCGTTGTCCGTGGCGGCCTTCATCGCGCGCCGCCGCGCCGCCAGCTCGGAAGCGGCCGCTTCGAGCATGGCGAAGTAAACGCGGCTTGCCACGTACTGCGGCAGCAGCGCGTCAAGCACGACGTCCGTGTTCGGCTCGAACTCATAGGCCGGCAGCGGACCGCCCGGCCGCTCGCCGGGCCGGTCCTCGATCCGCAGCGGCAGCATCCGGCGCACGACCGGACGCTGGGTGAGCATCGAGATGAACTCGGTGGACACTATGTAGATCTCGTCCACTCCGCCCTCGGCGACCGGCCGCTGGTAGGCCTCGAGCAGCGGGGCCGCCACGGCCTCGGCGTTGGCGTACGTCGGCTGGGTCGAGAACCCGTGCCACTCCCGCTCGGTCGCGATGTTGCGGAACCGGTGCCAGGCGATGCCCTTCTGGCCGGTTACGTAGATGGTGCTGGTGACCTGGCTGCGGGAGTTGCGCTCCCGGAGCCTGGCGGCCTCGCGCAGCACGTTGGCGTTGTAGGGACCGCAGAAGCCGCTGTCGCTTGTTATGATCAGCAGCGCCGCCCGGGACACGCGCTCCGGCTCGGTGATCATCGGATGGTCGATCGACGTCGACCGGGTGACGACCGCCTCCACCGCCTGGGTGAGCTCGCGCGCGTACGGCCCGGCGTCGCGTGACCGCTGCTGCGCCCGGATGATCCTCGACGACGCGATCAGCTCCTGGGCGCGGGTGATCTTGGCGATCGACTTGACCGCCGAGATCCGCGCCCGGACCGCGCGAAGCTGTGCTGGCATGGTGCTTACTCGCCGCCCGTCGTGTCCTGCTGCTGCTCGTACCTGGGAACCGACTCCTGGCCGGCCTCGCCCTCGCGGAGCGCCTCGGCCGGCTCCTCGTCGGCGGCGAGCAGCTGACCGCCGGTCACCTCGAACCCGCGCCGGAACCTGTCGATGGCTTCCTTCAGCTTCTCGACGTTGTCGTCGGTCAGCTCCCTGGTCTCCCTGATCGCGGTCAGCACGCCCGCGTACTCCCGGCGCATGAAGTCAAGGAACTCGCACTCGAACCGGCGGATGTCCTCGACCGGCACGTCGTCGAGCTGGCCGGTGGTGCCGGCCCAGAGCGATACGACCTGCTCCTCGACCGGGTACGGCGAGTACTGCGGCTGCTTGAGCAGCTCGACAAGCCGCTCGCCGCGGTCCAGCTGGGCGCGGGATGCCGCGTCGAGGTCGCTCGCGAAGGCCGCGAACGACTCCAGGTCGCGGAACTGCGACAGCGAGAGCCGCAGGGTACCGGCGACCTTGCGCATCGCCTTGATCTGCGCGCTGCCGCCGACTCGGGACACCGACTGGCCGACGTTGATGGCCGGGCGGACACCGGAGTTGAACAGGTCGGTCTCCAGGAAGATCTGCCCGTCGGTGATCGAGATCACGTTGGTCGGAATGTAGGCCGAGATGTCGTTGGCCTTCGTCTCGACGATTGGCAGCCCCGTCATCGACCCGCCGCCGAGGTCATCGGACAGCTTCGCGCAGCGCTCAAGCAGCCGCGAGTGCAGGTAGAAGACGTCGCCCGGGTATGCCTCGCGGCCCGGCGGCCGGCGCAGCAGCAGCGAGATGGCCCGGTACGCCTCGGCCTGCTTGGTCAGGTCGTCGAAGACGATCAGGGCGTGCTTGCCCTGGTACATCCAGTGCTGGCCGAGGGCCGAGCCGGTGTACGGCGCGATGTACTTGTAACCGGCCGGGTCCGACGCGGGAGCGGCCACGATCGTCGTGTACTGCATGGCGCCGGCCTCTTCAAGCGCCTGCCTGACGCTCGTGATCGTGGAGGCCCGCTGGCCGACCGCGACGTAGATGCAGCGCACCTGCTGGGAGGGATCGCCGCTCTCCCAGAACGCCTTCTGGTTGATGATCGTGTCGATCGCGATGGCCGTCTTACCGGTCTGCCGGTCGCCGATGATCAGCTGCCGCTGGCCACGCCCGATCGCGGTCATCGCGTCGATCGCCTTGATGCCGGTCTGCAGCGGCTCCTTCACCGGCTGCCGCTGGACGACGCTCGGCGCCTGCGTCTCGAGCAGGCGCAGCTGGGTGTCGGCGATCTCGCCCAGGCCGTCGAGCGGCTGGCCGAGCGGCCCGACCACCCGGCCGAGGAAGCCGTCGCCCACCGGGACGGACAGCACCTCGCCGGTGCGGCGAACCTGCTGGCCCTCCTCGATGCCGGAGAACTCACCGAGGATCACCACGCCTATCTCGCGCACGTTCAGGTTCAGCGCGATGCCGCGGACCCCGTTCTCGAACTCAAGAAGTTCGTTCGTCATGGCCGAGGGAAGGCCCTCGACGCGGGCGATGCCGTCGCCGCACTCGAGGACGGTACCGACCTCTTCGCGCGCGGCACCCTCGGGTTCGTACTCCTCGACGAACTTCGCCAGCGCGTCCCGGATTTCATCCGGCCGGATTGTCAGCTCCGCCATCTTCCTCATTCCGTTCGTCAATGCCAGTCGCGGTGCGATTTAGCCCGCAAGCTTCCGCCGGACCTCGGCCAGGCGGCTGGCCGCGGTCCCGTCAATTAGCTCGTCCCCGATTTGTACGGACATACCTCCGATGACCGTCCGATCGAGCACGACGTTCAGGTGAATTCCCCGGCCGTAGGCCTCGGAAAGCGTCCTCGCGAGCCGTTGCCGCTGCTGGGACGTGAGCTCGGCGGGAACTCTTACCACCGCGATCAGCTGCTCGCGCCGCCGTGCCGCGATCCCCGCACACAGCTCGAGCACCGCCTGCGGCGAGCGACCGCGCGGGTGGGTGAGCACCTGTGTGATGAGGCTCAGCGACGGCGAGCTGACCTTCCCTGAAAGCAGGTCTGCCAGCAGGGAACTCTTGGCGTCCGCGTCCGTGGGCCCGGTCAGCGCTGTCCGGAGCGACGGGCTACCGGAGACCACACGGGCGAACCTGAACAGGTCGTCCTCCAAGTCATCCAGTTTACCGTCGTACTGCGTTGCCATGGTGAACGCCTCGATGGCGAGCTGTTCGATCGCGTCAGCGAAATCGCCCGGCGAGGCCCAGTGCGCCGCCGCCGCCTCGGTGACGAGGTCCTCGACCACCGGCGACACGCGGCCGTGCAGCAGCTGCCGCGCCAGCGCCGACTTCTCCGCACCGGGCTTGGCCGGGTCGGCGAGCGCGCGGCGCAGCCCGTGCTCGGCGTCAAGCAGCCGGACGACCGCGAACAGCTCGTCACCGGCCTGCTGCGCGACTGGCGCGTCGGGCAGCGTGGCGGAAAGCCGTTCCATCAGGCCGGCGAGCGAAGCCCTGCTGGCGCCGCGCATTACTGCCCGGCCCCCGGTTGCGCGGCCGCCGCCGGCCCGCGCTGCTCGATCTCATCGAGGAACCGGTCCACCATGCGGCTCTGCCGGGCCGTGTCGGCGAGCGACTCGCCGACGATGCGGCCGGCGAGCTCGGTAGCCAGCGCCCCGACCTCGGCGCGCAGCGAGGCGAGTGCCTGCTGCCGCTCGGCCTCGATCTGGGACTGTGCGGCCTCGGTTACCCGGCGCGCCTCGGCCTGGGCCCGCTCGCGCATCTCAGCGATGATCTGCGCGCCCTGTTCCCTGGCCTCCTCACGCAGCCGCGCGGCCTCGTGCCTGGCGTCGTCGAGCTGGGCACGGTACTGCTGCAGCAGCTGCTGCGCCTCGGCCTGCGCCTCGTCGGCGCGGTGGATGCCGCCTTCGATGGCGTTGTGCCGCTCTTCCAGCGTCTGCATGATCCGCGGCAGCAGGAACTTGGCCAGCACACCGAAAACCACGACGAAGCAGATGGCCCCAATGATCAGCTCGGGAATCTCCGGCAGCAGTGGGTTCGACGGCACCGTCGTCGGTGTCGATTGAGCTAGATAATGCATGGTTCAGCGACCTGTCCGGTGATCAGGAAGCGTGGAAGATGTACGGCACCACCAGGCCGAGCAGCGCGAGCACCTCGGTCAGCGAGAAGCCGATCCACATGTACAGCGTGATCCGGCCGGTGGCCTCGGGCTGCCGGGCCATCGCCTCGATCGCGTGCCCGAAGACGAGGCCGATGCCGATGCCCGGGCCGATCGCGGCGAGGCCATAGCCGACTGCGCCAAAGTTGAGCACCAAGGTGGTAGTGGAGGCGGCGGCGGCGAGAACGGACATGTAACTGTTTTCCCTTTCGTTCGGGTCGGCGGACCGATCCGCCAGTGATGACGTAGGTGGACGGGATCAATGCGCCGCCTCCAGCGAGCTGGCTATGTAGGTGGCGGTAAGCGTGGTGAAGATGAACGCCTGCAGCAGGTCGACAAGCAACTCGAGCAGGAAGATAAAGAGCACCATGACGGCCGAGCCCGCGGCGAAGAGCAGGCCGATGGACAGGCTCGCCAGGTACCAGGTGGCGAGCATGAAGATCGACAGCAGCAGGTGCCCGGCGAACATGTTCGCGAACAGCCGGATGCCCAGTGTGAACGGCTGGATGATGAAGAACCTGAGCAGCTCGACCGGGATCAGGAGGATCAGGACCGGCCACGGCACGTCGTGTGGCCACATGTTGCTGATGTAGCCCCAGGCACCCTGGTTCTTGAAGCCAAGGTAGAGGTAGAGGGCGTAGACCGCGATGACCATTGGTATGACGAAGCCGGTCTTGGACATCGCGGGGAACTGGAAGACCGGGATCAGCTCCATCAGGTTCATCAGGAAGATGTAGAAGAAGAGCGAGACAAGCAGCGGCAGGTACTTATCACCCTTCCTGCCGATGGCCGGGCGGAGGATCTGGTCCCGGACGGCGAGGATGCCCATCTCGCCGAGGCTTTGCGTGTGGCCCGGGACCAGCTTCGGCTTGCGGAACGCCACCCAGAAGAACGCGATCACCGCGATCACGCACAGGATGGCGACCAGCATCGGCTTGGTGAACCCGAACCCGTCAACCGTGAACAGCGGCTTGAAGTAGAAGTCCTGCAGGCCGGGGGCTTGGAAGCCGCACCCGCTGAAAAGATGTGCGCTGAAAACGTCGCAGCTCCCCGCGGAAGCCGCTACAGCACCGGTCACCGGTTCTCCTTTCGGGGTGTTCCCCTCCGGCGGCTGGCGCGCGGACTCGCCGCCACGCTCATGCCCGTTTCCATGTCTTGTCCCCGCCCGTGCTCGCGGCCCTGCCGTACCGGTAGATGATGTAGCCGACCGAGATCCCAAGCCCGACCAGCATGCCGATCGGGAAAAGCAGTGATACGTGCACCACGCGGCCGATGAGCCAGCCGATGCCGCCATAGGCGGCCATGCCGCCGATAAGGTAGCTGAATACCGTCCAGCCGATGGCTATGCCCTGGGCGCCACTGGCCTCGCTGCCGGAGTCCCGCTGGTTCCGCGCGCTCATCGTGCTCACGCCTTGTGCTCCCCGTCCGGGTCCACGTAAAGCACCTTGAGCTTCAGCGTGGTGACGATCTGGGTCGCGCACCACGCGAGGATGCACGCCAGCGCGGTAAACCCGAGCATCCGGTCGCTGAACGCCGTCGACTTCTGCAGCGCGATCAGCACGATCATGAACGCGATGATTTTCACGACGTAGGAACCCAGAGCCGCGGCCATCATGACCTGCGGGCTGATCCGGGCAGCCCGGCCGACGACGGCCACGCTGATACCGAAAAAGACCGCGACCACGGCTACCCCGATAAGGGCGCCAATGACGCCCTTGGCACCGCCGAGGGCGGCGCAGAGTGCCACCATCACGACGGCGACCGCGCTGGTCAGCGCGGCCGAACGCCGTACGACGCGGCCATAGATCGCCATCATTGTCCGGCTCCCGAGGGATAGGCGGCAACGTTGCATGCATGGGGATATCCCAGCGGGGCCTCCCCGGACGCGGCGCGAGGACGCGGCACCGAGACATCCGTGCCGCATATGCGGCCCGGATGGCCGGGTAGGTGCACGAAACTTATCATGCGGCCCTCTCTCGCCATAGGGGAGATGCTTGTGAAGCGTATCACAAACTTTTTGACTTTAGCTTTACCTGATTGAAGACTTTACATGACCAAGTTGCGGGTCCGCGACTGGCCCCCACCCCAAACATCACGCGGCTGCTGGCCGTGCTTGCCCCAAAAATCGCTACCCCGAGGCTGCCGCTTGTCTCGCGGCGTCAGGGCAGGTTACAGCACCCAAGGGGATTTAAGCCACATCCGTCACAAAGGGTCTACAGGATGGCATCCTCAGCGACCTGCCCGAGCAGTGAGGGCTGGGGGCCACAGCCCTCGATCTAGTGGGGCAGGGGGCCCCAGCCCTCATTCCGCACTGGTGCTATCCCGCCATCCGGGGCACCGACATTCGGCACAGGGCCACCTGGCGCGGTGCCGTACGGGACAGGGCCACCTGGCGCGGCGTTGTACGGGACTCCCCTGTTCGGCACCGCCTCGTTCGGCAATCCGCCATTGGGGAAGCCACCGGCAGGGAAACCGGCGGTGGAGAATCCGCCGTTCGGGGGTACCCCACCGGGCACCGCCCCGGGGAACCCCCCGTTGGAGAGTACGCCGGGCGCAGTCGCGGGTGGTACCGCCTTGCTCGCCGCCCGGCCGTGGCCAGCCCCGCCCAGGCCTGCCGACCGGCCGCGGCCGGCCTGGCCATGGCCATGGCCGGCTGCCGGGCGTGCCCGCTTCCCGGCCGGGTCGGCGGCCCACGGGCGCAGTCTCGGCATCGTCGTCAACAGCAGCACCGCCATGATGCCGACGGTGGCCAGCGCGAGCCAGATCAGGCTGGTGTGAACGACCGACAGGCCGACCACCGTGCCGGAGAACAACGCCGCCCACAGGTACATGAGCAGCACGCTCCACCGCTGCGAGTGGCCCATGTTGAGCAGCCGGTGGTGCAGGTGCATGCCGTCGGCCGCGAACGGCGACTTGCCCGCCAGCGTCCGGCGGACCACCGCGAGCAGCAGGTCCGCGTACGGGATGATCATGATCGCTACCGGCACAAGCAGCGGCAGGATCGTACCGAACCGGTTGATCGGGTGCAGGTGCGAGTAGTTGACGAGGAGGTTCGGGTCGAGTGACGCCGTGCTCGAGATCGGGCCGTAGGCGAGCAACATGCCAAGCAAGTACGCGCCGCTGTCGCCCATGAAGATGCGCGCCGGGTGGAAGTTGTGCGGCAGGAACCCGATGCACATGCCGGCCAGCACGGCCGACACCGCCGCGGCCACCGACAGCGGCGAGACGCCAACCGAGTTGGTCAGGTTGTAGGAGTAGACCAGGTAGGCCACAGCCGATATGCCGACGACGCCGGCGGCGAGCCCGTCAAGGCCGTCGATGAAGTTCACCGCGTTGATCGTGACGACGACGATCAGGATCGTCAGCGTATAGCTGAGGTCCGGTTCCAGCAGGAACGGCGTGCCGCCGGGCAGCGGGATCCAGGGCAGGTACGCGCCGCTCCAGATCAGGATGCCGCCGGCCGCGATCTGGCTGGCCAGCCTGCTGATGACCCCAAGCCCCCACCGGTCGTCGACGGCCCCGATAAGCACGAGCAGCCCGCCGGCCAGCAGCAACCCATCGACGGTGCGCGAGGAGGGAAACGCCAGCCGCAGGTAGGTGAGCCGCTCGGCCACCAGCAGCCCGGCCGCCAGCCCGAAGTACATCGCGATCCCGCCGAGCAGCGGGGTCGGCTTTTCGTGCACATCCCGATCGCGCGGCGCGTGCTGTGCCTTGATGGCGATCGACCCTCGCCGCACCAGAGGGGTGAGCAGGTAGGTGACCACCGCCGCGATGATCAGGATGTACAGGTAGTCACGCATGGCGGCGCCGGGTCAGGAACCGGTTCCCGGATCACCGCCGGCCAGCGGGTGCGGCTTGGCGGGCTTGGGACCATCGGCGGGTCTGGGATCATCGGCGGGCTTGGACTCATCGGCGGGCTTGGGATCACTCGGCAGGTCGATCAGCGGCACGATCTTGCGCAACTGGTCCGCGCCGATCGCGCCGGCCCGCAGCATCCGCGGCATCGTGCCGGTCAGGTCGAGGATCGTCGATGGCACGTTGTCCGTGCAGGCCCCGCCGTCCAGGTAGACCGAGACCGCGTCGCCGAGCTGCTCCTCGGCGTCCGCGGCGGTCGTGGCGGGTGGCATCCCGTGACGGTTAGCGCTGCTCACCGCCATCGGCCCGGTGCGGCGGAGCAGTTCAAGTGCGGTCGGGTGCAGCGGCATGCGGACCGCCACCGTGCCGTTGGTGTCGCCAAGGTCCCACTTCAGCGTCGGGCTCGCCCGGAAAACCAGCGTCAGCGGCCCGGGCCAGAACTCGTCGATCAGGTCCTGTCCGAACGCGCCGAGCGTCTCCGCAAGCGCCCCCGCGGCCCGCACGCTGCCGACGAGCACGGGCGGCGGCATGTTCCGGCCCCGGCCCTTGGCCGCGAGCAGCGCGGAGACCGCCGGCGGGGTGAACGCGTCGGCACCGATTCCGTAGACCGTGTCGGTGGGTAGGACAACGAGGCTGCCCTGCTGCACGGCGGTCACCGCCGCCGCGATCCCGGTTTCACGCTGCTGCGCGTCGGCGCAGTCGTATCGAACACTCATCGATACCATCCTGCCACGGACTGAGGGGTAGTGGGGGCCTAGGGGGAAATGGGGACGGCCAGGGGGGTATGGGGGGACGGCCAGGGGGGTATGGGGGGACGGGCAGTCCCCCCATGCGCGGGGGGCTTCGGGGGGTCGTCCCCCCGAGTAACACAGCCCATACCGCCGTCACGAACCGGTCACGGCGGGCTAGGTCCTTGTGGTTGCGCGTGTCCTTCCACCCGGACTCTTCCGAGAATACCCAGTAAACTCCCGCGCCCTGCTGCGCGCCGTGCTCCACGGCGACCAGCCCGCCAGGCCGCAGCAGCCGGCGCGCGACGCGGTCCACCGCCCGGACCGCGTCGAGTCCATCGGACCCGCCGCCCCACAGCGCGGCCGGCGGGTCGTACTCCCCCACTTCGGGCGGCACGATCGAGCCGACCGGGATGTAGGGCGGGTTCGACACCACCAGGTCGACCGTCCCGGCGAGGTCGGCGAGGTCGGCGAGGTCGCCGGGCAACTGGCTAACGCTCTGCTGGCTAACGCTCTGCTGGCCAACAAAATCACCGGCGTGCAGCAGCACCCGTCCGGCGGTGTAGGAGTCCACGTACCGGGTGATGTTCCGCTCGGCCCACACGCGGGCGAGCGGATCGGCCTCGACCGCGTGTACCCGCACCCGCGGCACCTCCTGGGCGATGGACAGCGCGATCGCTCCGGATCCCGTCCCCAGGTCGACGGCGACCGGCTCCGCGACGTCCATCTCGCGTAGCCGGTCGATCGCCCACCCGGTCATCACCTCGGTTTCCGGCCTGGGCACGAACACGCCGGGCCCCACGTCGAGCTCCAGGTAACGGAAGTACGCCCGTCCGGTGATGTGCTGCAGCGGCTCCCGGTTGGCCCGCCGGCCCACGTCCACCCAGAACCGGGCATCGAACTCCGAATCAGGTACCAGGTGCAGCTCGCCGCGACTGACGTTGTGGATGTTCGCGGCGATCAGTTCCGCGTCGGTGCGCGGGGATTCCACGCCCGCCTCGGCCAGTCGCGCCGTGGCAAGCGCGATCTCGTCCAGGAGGAGACTCACGGCGGCTCCGCCCCCCGCTCGCTCATCGATTATTCCTCGGCTAGCTTGGCTTCCAGGTCGGCGGCGGCGAGCGCGTCGATCACCGCGTCCAGGTCACCGTCGATCACCTGGTCCAGGTTGTAGGCCTTGTAACCCACCCGGTGGTCGGAGATCCGGTTCTCAGGGAAGTTGTAGGTGCGGACCCGTTCGGACCGGTCCACGGTCCGGACTTGCGCCTTGCGCTCGGCCGCCGCCTTCGCGTCCGCGTCCGCCTCCGCCTGCGCCAGCAGCCGGGCCCGCAGCACGCGCAGCGCCTGCTCCTTGTTCTGCAGCTGGCTCTTCTCGTTCTGGCAGGACACCACGATGCCGGTCGGCAGGTGGGTGATCCGGACCGCGGAGTCGGTGGTGTTGACCGACTGGCCGCCGGGACCGGATGAGCGGAACACGTCGACCTTGATGTCGTTGTCGTTGATCTGCACGTCCACCGGCTCGGCCTCGGGCACCACGAGGACGCCCGCCGCCGAGGTGTGGATCCGCCCCTGCGACTCGGTGACCGGCACTCGCTGCACCCGGTGCACGCCACCCTCGTACTTCAGCCGCGACCAGGCGCCCGCGCCGCCGCGCCCGCCCTTGACCGCGACGGTCGCGTCCTTGACCCCGCCGAGCCCGGTCGGGGTGGAGTCGATGATCTCGGTCTTCCAGCCGTGCCGTTCGGCGTACCTGAGGTACATGCGGAGCAGGTCGCCGGCGAAGAGCGCGGACTCTTCACCACCCTCACCGGCCTTGACCTCGAGAATGGTGTCACGCTCGTCGTTAGGGTCCTTGGGTACAAGCAGTTTTCGCAGCCGTTCCTCAAGCTCCGCGCGGCGGCCCGCCAGTTCCTCAGCCTCTGCCGCGAACGCCGGGTCCTCAGCCGCCAACTCGCGCGCGGCCTGCTCATCCTCGCCGACCTGCTGCCACTCGTGGTACGCGTTGACGATCGGGGTCAACTCGGCATACCGCTTCGCGAGCGTGCGGGCCTGCTCAGCGTCCGCGTGCACGTCAGGATCAGCGAGCGCGCGCTCAAGCTCGGCGTGCTCACTCGCCAGCTCCCCGAGCCGGTCGAACACGATCAAAACCTTCTCTCTCCAGCGATCAGTGGTGACGCTTGACATCCAAAACGCCCGCGTGCCGCTACCGGCACACGGGCGTCCTGGCGCGTCTTATCGCTTGCCGGACTTCCCGGCGCTCGCGGCCTTGCCGAACCGCTTCTCGAACCGCGCGACCCGGCCGCCGGTGTCGAGGATCTTCTGCTTGCCCGTGTAGAACGGGTGGCAGTTCGAGCACACGTCGGTGTGGATCGTGCCGTTGGCAGCGGTCGACCGCGTGACGAACGTGTTCCCGCAGCCGCAGACCACGGTGGTGACCTGGTAAGGCGGGTGGACGTCAGGCTTCATTGCTGATTGGCTCCTTGTTGCCTCAGGCGGTCGCCGGGTCGCCTCACGTGGGCGTGAACCGGTACCGCGTAGTCGCGGCTTCTAGTCTGCCAGACCTTGCTACCGCTCCGAGCCGAGCGTGGTCTTCTGCACCTGCAGGAGGAACTCGGCGTTGCTGCGGGTCTTGCGCATCTGCTCCATCAGCAGCTCGAGCGCCTGCTGCGGCTCCAGCGCGTGCAGCACGCGACGGAGCTGCCAGATGATCTTGAGTTCCTCCGGCGACATCAGGATCTCTTCCTTGCGGGTGCTCGAGGCATCCACGTCGACCGCGGGGAACAGGCGCTTGTCGGCGAGCTCACGGCGCAGCCGCAGCTCCATGTTGCCGGTGCCCTTGAACTCCTCGAAGATGACCTCGTCCATCCGGGAGCCGGTCTCGATCAGCGCGGTGGCCAGGATCGTCAGCGATCCCCCGTTCTCGATGTTCCGCGCCGCGCCGAAGAACCTCTTGGGCGGGTAGAGCGCGGTCGAGTCAACACCGCCGGACAGGATCCGGCCGCTGGCCGGCGCGGCCTGGTTGTAGGCGCGGCCGAGCCGGGTGATCGAGTCGAGCAGCACCACGACGTCGTGCCCCATCTCCACGAGGCGCTTGGCGCGCTCGATCGCGAGCTCCGCGACCGTGGTGTGGTCGTCGGCCGGGTGGTCGAAGGTGGAGTGGATGACCTCGCCCTTGACCGTGCGCTGCATGTCGGTGACCTCCTCAGGCCGCTCGTCCACGAGCACGACCATGAGGTGGCATTCCGGGTTGTTCTTGGTGATCGCGTTGGCGATGGCCTGCAGGATCATCGTCTTGCCGGCCTTCGGCGGCGACACGATCAGGCCTCGCTGGCCCTTGCCGATCGGGCTGATCAGGTCGATGATCCGGGTCGCCATGTTGGTTGGGTCGCTCTCCAGGCGCAGCCGGTCTTGCGGGTAGAGCGGGACCAGCTTGGAGAAGTCCGGCCGGGCCATGGACTGCTCCGGGTCAAGGCCGTTGACCTTGTCCAGCCGGACCAGCGCGTTGAACTTCTCGCGGCGCTCGCCCTCGCGGGGCTGGCGGACCGCGCCCTCGATGACGTCGCCCTTGCGGAGCCCGTGCTTGCGGACCTGGGAAAGCGAGACGTAGACATCGTTCGGGCCGGGCAGATAGCCAGTGGTCCGCACGAACGCGTAGTTCTCGAGCACATCCAGGATGCCGGCGATCGGGATGAGCACGTCGTCCTCGGCGATCACCGTCTCCGGCTCGCCGCCCTGGCGCTCTCCGCGACGCCGGTTGCGGTTACGGAACCTGTCCCGGCTCCGCCGGCGTCCCTGGCTGTCGTCCTCGTCGCGGCTGTCGCCGTTGCCGCTCTGGGCGGCCTGACCGTTGCCGCGGCCGCCGTTCGCCGCGGCCGGCTCGCGGCCGTCCCGGCGCTGGTCGCGGTTGTTTCCCTGGTCATCGCGGCGGTTGTTGCGGCGGCGGTCACGCCTGCCGTCCTGGCTCGCCGTCCCTTGACCCTGCGCCTCGAAGCCGCCGTCAGCGCCCTGCACAGAGCCGCCCGTCACGGGGCTGCTCGTCACGGTGCCGCCAGCCGCGTCGTCCTGCTGGACGACCGTCGTGGCGTGGGCTGCGAGGCGGCCTTCGCCGATGCCAGCCGGAGTGGCGCTGCCACCCCGCGCATCACCGATGCCGTCGCCCTGGATGGTGTCACCAATGCCTGACCGGGCGGATGTGTCTGCTTCCATAGCATCCTGATTCAGGGGGCGAGACGCGCCGGCTCCCGCAGGCGCGCCCCGCGAGGCTGACTGTTCGGGGGTTCCAGATGGGCGTCCTCCAGCGCTAGCTGAAGGACCGGCGGACGTGGAGCGACCGCTAACCTGCCGCTCTTGGATCGCGGCGACAAGCTGACCCTTCCGCATCCGCCCCGCCCCCGGGATGCCAAGCTGCTGAGCGATCCGCTGCAGATCCACGACAAGCAGCTTGGAAAGGTCGCCAGTCGCGCGGCCCGCTGTCCGTGGTGCGGCGGGAGCGTCTGAGCCGGCGGCCGGGTGACCGATGGGGGAGTCCTCGGGCGCGGTGGTCGCACCGTTGAGGATTTCGGTGGTGTCGCTCACTAATGGTCCTTCCATTATGATCCTCGGCCGCCTAGGTGTCGCCGTCTCGACCCTGTCCCCTGGCGCCAGACCCGATTCGCGTTGCCCGCGAGACCCGCTCAGTTTCCACCGCGCTCGCATCCGCGCTTGACACCTTGCGTCTTTCCGTCTCTGGAGTCCCGCATTGGGGCTGCGGCGTGAAGATGTGATGCGGGGTGGCACTCAGGGGAACGAGACGTTCTCCTGGCGTGTAGCCGAAAGCCCACTCGCTGGGCAGGTATACGTTACCGCCCGGGTTGCAAGTGGATGACCAGCACCCGCCCCAGACTGGGGCTCTTGATGCTGCACTTAGCCTAACACCGGCAAGGCCCACGGCATTCCTTCGCAGCCAACCATGTCGCGGAAAGGGTCTAAGCAGCCAGCCGAGGACTGTCCAGCATCACCGGGCACTCCGACCACCCGGTTCCACGCTGGCGCCCCGTCGCTCGATGTCTAGCGGGCTTATGCGCCATTCAATACCCGTTTCTTTCACGGTTGAATCCAATCTGTCCAGGCCCTCGCCGGATGTCAGGAGCGCCAGCACCGACGGCCCAGCCCCGGACACGACGGCGGGGATCCCTTCGGCGCGCAGCCGGCCGACGAGATCGTGCGTGGCGGGCATCGCGGGCGCCCGGTACCCCTGGTGCAGCCGGTCCTCCGTGGCGTCGAGCAGAGCCTCCGGCCGCGCGGTGAACGCGGCGACAAGCAGCGCGGCGCGGCCCGCGTTCCGCGCGGCGTCGCCGTGCGGCACCTGGTCCGGGAGCAGCCCGCGGGCGACCTCGGTGGACACCGGGGCGGGCGCGACGATCGCCACCGGCGTGATCCGCGGCAACGGGTCCAGCCGCGCGGCGCGCGCCGCGCCGTCGGCCACCCATGCGACGGTCAGGCCACCGTACAGGCACGGCGCCACGTTGTCCGGGTGCCCCTCGATCTCGTTCGCCAGCGCGAGCACGCCGCCCAGGTCTCCGCCGCCCAGGTCTCCGCCGCCCAGGCCTCCGTTGCCCGGGCCTCCGTTGCCCGGGTTTACGCCGCCCGGGTCGACGCCCGCAAGCGCCCGCGCGGCGAGAATCCCGGCGACGATCGCGGCCGCCGAGGAGCCCAGGCCGCGTCCGTGCGGTATCTGGTTCGCACAGCGCAGCGCGATCCCGGGCGGCTGCCCGCGGCCCATGGACTCGAACGCGGCGCGCATCGCGCGCACCACCAGGTGGGCTTCTCCGGCGGCGTCGACAAGGCCGGCCCCTTCGCCGGTCACCTCGATCTTGAGTCCGGACGGGATCACCCGCGCTTCGACCTCGTCGTGCAGGCTGAGTGCCAGCCCCAGCGCGTCGAACCCCGGTCCCAGGTTCGCGCTGGTAGCGGGCACCCGCACCCGCGCCGGCCCCTCAGACCACGTCATGGCGCCCCCTCTGGACACGCCGTACCACCAAACCGCCTGCCCGCGGGGACATATCCGACCCCGGACACCCCGGGCGGGTACGGGAGGGGGAAATGAGGTTCGTGTGACATATCTCACGAAAAGCCCGCATATAGGGCGAGGTCGATGGCGCGGACAGGGGCAACGACACGGGCCTAACCGAGGCCAAGCGCGGCCGCGCAGGCGGCCGCGTCCACTGGGACGGTAGTCGGGGCCGGGGCGCCGGACAGCGCCCAGTCCGGGTCCTTGAGCCCGTTGCCGGTGATCGTGCACACCACGCGCGACCCCACCGGGATCGCCCCGCTGGCGGCCGCCCTGAGCAGCCCGGCCACGCTCGCCGCGGACCCCAGTTCCCCGAAGACCGCCTCGTCGCGCGCCAGGATCCGGTAGGCGGCGAGGATCTCCCTGTCGGTGACCTTGTCGATCATGCCGCCGGAGGAGTCGCGCGCCGCCTCGGCCAGCTGCCACGAGGCCGGGTTGCCGATCCGGATCGCGGTCGCGATCGTCTGCGGATGCAGCACCGGCGCGCCGTCCACGATCGGGGCGGCGCCGCTCGCCTGGAAGCCGAACATCCGCGGTCGCCGCGTCGCAAGCCCCAAGCTGAAGTACTCGTTGTACCCCATCCAGTAGGCGCTGATGTTGCCGGCGTTGCCGACTGGCAGGCAGTGCACGTCGGGCGCGTCGCCGAGCGCGTCCACGATCTCGAAAGCCGCGGTCTTCTGCCCCTGCAGCCGGTCCGGGTTCACCGAGTTGACCAGCGCCACCGGGTAGTCGACCGCGATCTTGCGGGCCAGCTCGAGGCAGTCGTCGAACGAGCCGTCCACCTGCAGCAGGTGCGCGCCGTGCACCAGTGCCTGGGCCAGCTTGCCGATCGCGATCTTCCCCGCGGGCACAAGGACCGCGCAGGTCAGGCCCGCCCGCGCCGCGTAGGCCGCGGCGCTCGCGCTGGTGTTCCCTGTCGAGGCGCAGATCACCGCCTTGGCGCCGGCGGCCACGGCCACCGTGATCGCCACCGTCATGCCGCGATCCTTGAACGACCCGGTCGGGTTGAGCCCCTCGACCTTGAGATAGACCTCGCAGCCAGTGCGCGCGGACAGCACCGGCGCCGGGAGCAGCGGCGTTCCGCCCTCCTGCAAGGTGATGACCTGCATCTCGGGAGTAACAGGCAGCCGTTCCCGAAACTCTGTTATGACACCGCGCCAGGGCGTACGGACACTGGTGCCCACCACGGCGCGCGGTCCACTCATGTCGGGTCTCCCTCCCCTTCCACGCGCATCACGCTCGCCACCGCCCGGACGATGGGCAGCGCCTCAAGATCCGAGATTGTGGCGGCGAGCGCGGCGTCTCGCGCTTCATGGGTGACGATCACGAGCTGCGCTTCGTCGCCCCGGCTCGCCTGGCGTACCTGCTGGATGGAGACGCCGTGCCGTGCGTATGCCTCGGCTACCGGGGCGAGCACGCCTGGCCGGTCATCCACGTCCAGCGATACGTGGTACCGGGTCAGCGTATCGCCCATGGGCAGCACCGGCAGCTCAGCGTAGGTAGAAAGTTCCGGGCCGCGGGTCCCCGCCAGCCGGTTGCGGGCGACCGCGACGATATCGCCGAGCACGGCGCTGGCCGTCGGGATGCCGCCGGCGCCGGCGCCGTAGAACATCAGCTGGCCGGCCGACCGCGCTTCGACGAACACCGCGTTGTGGGCGCCGCCGACCGCGGCGAGCGGGTGGGTGCGCGGGATCATCGCCGGGTGTACCCGCACGGCGACACCGCCGTCTGTCCGCTCACAGACCGCGAGCAGCTTCACGATCCGGCCAAGAGCGCGGGCGGACGCGATGTCAGTGGCGGTCACCTCGGTGATCCCCTCGCGATGCACGTCCGCCGCGGTGACCCGGGTATGGAAGGCCAGCCCGGCCAGGATCGCCGCCTTGGCCGCCGCGTCGAACCCCTCTACATCAGCGGTCGGGTCGGCCTCCGCGTAGCCGAGTGCCTGCGCCTCCTCCAGCGACTCGCTGAAGTCCGCGCCGGATGAGTCCATCCGGTCCAGGATGAAGTTCGTGGTGCCGTTCACGATGCCGAGCACTCGGTGCACGGTGTCTCCGGCCAGCGACTCACGCAGCGGCCGCAGCAGCGGAATCGCCCCCGCCACGGAGGCCTCGTAGTACAGGTCGGCGTGGTGCGCACGGGACGCCTCGTGGATTTCCTCGCCGTTCTCGGCGAGCAGCGCCTTGTTGGCGGTGACCACGGACTTGCCGGTCTTCACCGCGGCCAGCAGCAGCGAGCGGGCCGGCTCGATGCCGCCGATGACCTCGACCACGATGTCCACGTCGGGACGGGTCGCCAGCCCTATCGCGTCGACGGTCAGCAGCGCGGGGTCGATCCCCGGCCGCGGGTGGGAGAGCCTGCGCACCGCGATGCCGGCCAGCTCGAGGCGCGCGCCGGTGCGCACCGCGAGGTCGGCGGCCTGCTCGTGCAGCAGCCGCGCGACCTGTGAGCCGACCACCCCGCAGCCGAGCAGCGCCACCCTGAGCGTCGGCTTATCGCCGGTCACGCCGCTCATCCGACATCCAGGGAGAGCAGGTCGTCCAGGGTTTCCCGCCGGACGATCACCCGGGCGGCGCCGTCGCGCACCGCCACCACGCCAGGGCGCGGCAGGTGGTTGTAGTTCGACGCCAGCGACCAGCAGTACGCGCCGGTCCCCGCCACGGCCAGCAGGTCCCCCGGCGCGAGATCGGCCGGCAGGTACGCGTGCCGCACCACGATGTCGCCGCTCTCGCAGTGCCGGCCGACGACCCGGCTCAGCATCGGCGGCGCGTCCGAGGCTCGCGAAGCGAGCGCGCAGGTGTACGAACTGTCGTACAGCGCGGTCCGGATGTTGTCGCTCATACCACCATCCACGCTCACGTAGCTGCGCAGCCCGTCCACATCCTTGATCGTGCCGACCTCGTACAGGGTCACCGTAGAGGTACCGACGATCCCGCGTCCAGGCTCGATCGTCAGCCGGGGCACCGGCAGGCCGAAGGCGGCGCATTGCGCGGAAACGATCGAGCGCAGCCCCTGCGCCAGCGGCTTGACCTCGGGTGCGTCATCCTCGGGCGTGTACGCGATCCCGAACCCGCCGCCCAGGTCAAGCTCGTCGATCGCGACGCCGTGAGAGGCGCTGATCCGCGCCGCCAGCTCGATCACCCGGTGCGCGGCCACCTCGAACCCCGCGGTATCGAAGATCTGCGAGCCGATGTGCGAGTGCAGCCCGGCGAATTCCAGGTTCGGCATGGCAAGCACGCGCCGGACCGCCTCATCGGCGCTGCCGGAGGCCAGCGAGAACCCGAACTTCTGGTCGTCGTGCGCCGTCGCCATGAACTCGTGCGTGTGCGCCTCGACCCCCGTGGTAACCCGGACAAGCACCCGCGGCCGGGCCCCGGCCTCGCCTGCGATGTAGGCCAGGCGCGCGATCTCCTCGAACGAGTCGACCACGATGTGGCCGACCCCGACCTCGACCGCCCGGGCCAGCTCGACGGGCAGCTTGTTGTTGCCGTGCAGCGTGATCATCGCCGGGTCCACGCCCGCGGACAGCGCGACCTCGAGTTCCCCGCCGGTACACACGTCCACGCCGAGGCCCTCGCTCGTCACCCAGCGGAGCACCGCGCGCGAACAGAACGCCTTGGCCGCGTAGAACACCCTGCTATCTCGGGGGGAGCGATCCCCCCCAGACTCCCCCCGCGCATGGAGGGACTCCTCGTCCCCCCATTCCCCCCTGGCCTCCCCGGCGAAGGACTCAACGTACTCCCGGCAGCGGCTCCGCACGTCCTCCTCGTCGGCCACGAACACCGGCGTGCCGAACTCCTCCGCCAGGTCGCGGACGTCGACGCCGCCGAGCGTCAGCACGCCGTTCCTCCGGATGGCGCTTCGCGGCCAGATGGCCGGGTGGAGCGCGTTCAGGTCATCGGGAGGCGCGGGCGGATGATCGGCGGGCAGCACGTCCGCATAACGCGGCCCGGCCGGGTGGGCGACACGGCTCATGTTTCCCCATTCTGGCTACAGGCGGTCAGGCGCGCTGACCCCCAGCAGGCCCAGCCCGGCGGCGAGTCCTGCCTGTGCCGCCCTGGCCAGGGCTAGTTTGTCGGTCCCGGGAGCGCGGGCGCTTCCGGGATTACTCGTTGTGGTCAGGGCGGCGACGGCGAGGCTGGCCAGTTCCTCCAGGTACCGGGCGAACTCGTCGGGCCGCCCACGGCGCGCCGCGGTGGCGACCCGTTCGGGGAGCCAGGACAGCGCGTCGAGCAGCACCAGATCCGCGGGGTCGGCGGCCAGGCGCAGCGGGCCAGCCTGCCCCCCTGCGGCGAGGGCGACCGCCCAGCGCACCCCGGACGCGGCGCGGGCATGCGCGTACCTCACAGCATAGGCGGGGTTATCCAGCACATGCCGCGCGATTTTGGCCGGGTCCAGCCGCACCCGCCGCCCCGGTACCGCTCTTGCCAGGGCGAACCGCACCGCGTCCGCCCCGGCGAACGCCACCGCCGCCGTCACTTCTCCGTTATCTTCCGCCGATTCGTTATCTTCCGCCGAACGGTCCCGGCAGTCTCCCCCGGTCCCAGGGGCCTCACCGCCCGTGGCAGCCGCCACCGCTTCCCCGGCCCGCGAGACGCGATTACCCGTGGGAGCCGCCACCGCTCGTTCTGGATCGGCGGGAGAGGTGACCGTCGCGCCCGCCGCGGCGGCAAGCCGGGCGGTCAGTTCGGCGGCAAGCGCCTTCCGCGCCTCTTCCCAGGTCGCGGCGGCAAGCGGATCAGCGACGGGCGCTGCCACCGTCGCCCCGCGCAGCGCGTCGCTGCGGGCGACCCTGGCCGGATCCGCTTCGGTCAGCTGGGCGGCGAGCGTTTCCTCGGTGACGGCGATGGTGAGATAACCGGTGCCGGTTGCCGTCGCCCGCGCGATCCACGGCTGTGCGGTGAGCGCCACGGCCAGGGTGGCGGCGATCTCGTCCGGATCACGCCTTTCCGCTTTGGCCAGCCCGAACGCCACGCTAGATGAATACCGGCCGGGTGCACCGCCCGGCCGCAGCCCTGGGTCGGCGGCTGGGTCGAGTCCCGTCTCCGCGAGCGCGCGCGCGATCGCGTCCCGCACGTCGCGAGTGATCACCCGCCCAGGCTAATCGCCTCCGTAAGCGCAGTTCCCGGAAGGTCATGGCCCGCGCGGGTCAAGACATCAGGGAGGGGGGCGCGCCGGCCAGTTCGCGGACCACGCGGATCATCTCACCCGGATCGAACGGCTTGGTGAGGTAGGCGTCCGCGCCGACGCCTCTGCCGCGCGTGATGTCGTCCTCCTGGGCTCGCGCGGTGATCAGAATCACCTTGATGTGCGCGGTTTCGCGGGTCTTACGCAGTTGTACCGCCGTCTCCCAGCCATCAAGACGCGGCATCATGACGTCCAGCGTGATCACGTCTGGCGCGATGGCCTGCACCTTGTCCAGGCAGTCCTGGCCATCGACCGCAGTCGCCACGTCAAAACCCTCGAGGGTAAGATTCACGGCGATAAGTTGCCGGATCACCTCGTCGTCGTCGACGACGAGCACCCGTCCCAAACCTTGCGTCACGCGGGCGAGGCTACCGCGTTCGGCAGCCTGATGCCCAAGGCAAGTTTTGCGTGTCCGATCAGGGCCGCAGGACTGGTAACCTTTCCGAGTTAGCGAGCCCCCATAGCTCAGGGGATAGAGCACCGGCCTCCGGAGCCGGGTGCGTAGGTTCGAATCCTACTGGGGGCGCCTTCCACTCCCCTTCGGGATAATGCCCTCCACCTGGGATGACGCCCCTGAACACCGCTGCGTCACAGCGGACGAATAAGACATGAGCGGACACGGAATGCCGTCATCTGACGGCTTCCGCGTCCCCGGCACATCCCCGGACAGTAGATCAATTCGCAGGCTGCCTGAAACTGCGTGGTTCCCCGTGGGCGATACGGCGCAGGAGCGGGCCGGGGACGGTCAGGCCCAGCCGGATCTCCCATCCAGTCACCGGCCGCCGTTGATAATGGCGAAGCCCGGCTCATGCCTGGATCAGGGCCTTTCGCGCGTTATGTGGGTACCGGGCGCCCCCGGTTGGATTACCATGCCCAGGTCGCGGGCTGCGGGGAGTCCGCCGACTCATCCGCGAAGCCCGGACCATCTACCGGTAGGACACCCGCCCCGTGGGTCGACCGTGATCAAATCACCTGGCCGCGCGGGCTCTGCGCGGAGATTACGGTAGGCGGCGGCCCCTCCCGGACCGGAGGTGCGGCTGGCACCTGTGCCAGCGCCGCCCGCAGCTTGCCTGGGTGCCGGGTTGGTATCAGCCAGACCTGGGACGTGACGCCGCGGAACACGCCCTTAGTCGTCGCCACGGCGCGAATGGTGGCGGGGTCGCTGGTGCCAAGGGAAGCCTTGTGGACGATGGCCAGGCCGGCCCGCATCC
>Ga0335075_10003691_pt1 | contig 24169 bp, 22 predicted proteins | sample Lox_Sample_24_FD_206723 | JGI IMG/M metagenome (GOLD analysis project Ga0335075, IMG submission 206723) | Soil microbial communities from Loxahatchee National Wildlife Refuge, Florida, United States - Lox_Sample_2.4 | ecosystem: Environmental > Terrestrial > Soil > Wetlands | place: USA...
TAGCGAAAATCCATTCTCTGATTCGTGTGAAATTTCAAAATCTCCCGCGTCATCGGCGATCTCAACGGGCCAGACTTCTGTGGTTCGAACATCGGTTGTATATCCGAAAATACAGCCCCCCACGCCCGCGCCTTTCGTGAAACGTAATCCATTTTCAGATAAACAGCCTGTTCGTACGATTCCTGTTTCACTGCAGGCTACTGGCAAACGGAATGAAGACCATACTGGTTTTATTGACAGTATGATGCCCCCAAAGGTAGCTCATCGATTATATTGAACTTAAATAAACAAACTAACATCTTATGACTTAAAGGCAAGCTTCTCTCAAGACTCGGCTAGGAATATTGATAACAATTTTGACAAGGCAATGCAAGAAGCCCAAAGGTTGCAAGACGAGCTCGATAATGAGGCTCGTCTCAACCAACTTGCTATCAGTCGCATGCAAGCACAAGCCCAGGCCGAAGAGACTCTACTCCAGGCCCAAAGGATATTCGCTCAGCAGATAGCCAATGCAGAACAAGAGAATATGAGAATGTTACATAATAGCTTCGAAGTAGCTAGAAGATTAGATGAGCAATGGAAGACCGAAAGAGATCATGCATTAGAAGCTACTCGAAGAATTCAAAGGCAATGGGATACAGAAAACGCTCGATTAGAAGAACAAAGACGATATGCTCAACAGGTACAACTCGAAGAGCAGAGAAAAGCTGAACTTGCCAGACGCGATATGGAACTTGCTCAGAGACTACAAAGAGAGTGGGGAAATGGCGCTGGTATTCATCCGAAGCCGCGAGGTATATCAGGAGGAAATGGAGTCCAGCGAGGGGTTGCCGAAACACTGGGAACGCAAAGGCTTATCGAACGCGAACAGCAGCGGAAGATTAAGGAGAAACAAAACTCGTGGGAATTTTCAAGTGAAAGCGAATCTGGGGGTGGAATAATAGGTGAAAAAATCAATTTCAGCAGGCCAATACTCGCAAAACAACCGCCTCTTCAGCGACAGCAGCCTGTAAGACTACCACAACAGAAACCCATAACACAGCAACCTCTGCGACAACAGCCGAGTTTACACCCTCAGCAACAGAAAGCTCCACCGTTGCTTGAATGTCTAGCATGTATGGAATCTTTCAAAATGACTGAAATGTGCGTCTTCATATGCAGCCACGCATACTGTAAAGATTGTACCAAAGGTAACGTCCTTACCTATTCAAATCGCCATATCCAGCTAAAAAAAAAAAAATCAACAGAGGCCTTCGCAGCAGCACTAAAATCCAAAACTCCTCTAAAATGCTGTGGTAGAATCATCCCAATATCGCCCGCAACACGCTTCCTATCCGCCACCTTCATCTCCTCCTACAACCTCCTAATCCTTGAGTCAACAACCCGCAAGCCAAAATATTGCGTTAAGTGCAGCACATTCATCCCCCCAGTGCACATCCATGGCACCATCGGCACCTGTACGAAATGTCGATGGCGGACATGTACGTTGTGCGGGAAAAAAGAGCATGCGGGCGTATGCGCAGAAGATAAGGAAGGCAAAGAATTGCTCAGGTTGGCAACTCAAAAGGGGTGGAAGAGCTGCCCAAGGTGTTCGAGAGTCGTGGATAAGGTGGATGGGTGTTTGCATATGACGTGTAAATGTGGGCATCAGTGGTGTTGGAGCTGTTTGAAGGATTGGGGGAAGTGTGGTAGTCGATGTCCGAGGTGATATGGGATTTAGAATTGCAATTTTGTAAGGTGAAATACAAGTATGTATGAATATTGAAATAGATTGACGGCTGATAGAATAGCCGTTGGTAGAGTAGGCCGGCATAGGCAATTTACGTTATGGTTTCGCTACTGTTTATATTGTAGAACACACTGTACTCGAGTACTTTCGATAACGTAGTTCGATCCTAGACTTTTGGCATACATTATGCGAACTTAGGCAGACTCAGATAAATTTTGCTTACCAACTGTATAACGGCATAGTTAGTGCATTAGGACTCTGTAAGGTTGACTTATAGAATACAAGCTACAAGTCGCAACCAACATCTAATAGCAGTTCCGAAATGATCTACAAGGCAGCAGATTATGCGGCCCCTTCACTTCAGGGTAGCTGGTGAGACGGTTAGTGTGGTGCGTCTAAGGATTGATCACTAACCGGTTCTGTGGAAGGATTTGGGGCATGGAGGCGGAGCAGGTAGGACTATTGCTCGTATAAATAGCTCAGCTAGGACTTGTGGAGTTTGGAGTTGTAGTGGTACCGTCGATTGGCTCAGTTGTAAGAGGATCTACAACACTGTTATAATTTCGAGGCGCGAGTTAGAAGTTGGCATTGATGGTTGCTGGAGAATTACGAAGATTCAAGGAATAAAGGCAGGCAGTTTCCTAGAAGGAAAACTGCTTCGACCCTGGGCTGTCTGATGAATCAGCCTCCAAAGACATACAAGCGCTTTGCTTGCTGCCTATGACCAAGCTCCTTCCTAAAATATGCCTTTGCAATAGCGCAATTCAGATTTTGCTCAGTGATCAGTCGGTCCTATAGAATTAACAAACTACGGAAATGACTTAAGTTGCAGTCGACGCATGGCCCATTTTCCTTGAAACTAGGGCTACTGGATGAGACAAGGTGTATTCTAGTAAGTAATTTTCTCAGACATAGCAGCAGTAGAGAACGGTATAACTGGACTAAAAGTCGCTCTGTCTGCAGCACTGCTGTACAGCAAAGACCCACCCTTGAGGAGCACGTACGGCTATATCAAAGGCTTGTGCCTGAGTTTTAGCGTTTCCACTCTTTTAAATTGCTGAATAGCATAAATTGTTATCCTCAAAGCGGCCCATCGAAGGTCGTCGGCGACGAGCGAATTGTGCGGTCGATTAACAGAGAGAGCGGTTCGAATATGATATAAGCATTTGACCAAGAAGCATTCAAGCTTGAGAGCTGACATTGTACAGAAGATATTATATCTCAGCCAAGCCGGGGAATCCACGATCTCAGATATCGGTCACTATTTAGAGTGAATTGGACAGATGCAGCTTGCTATGTGAGGGCCTTTGCAAGACACTGCTAGATGTTGAAATATCGCAATAAACAAAAAATTCCCAATCTGATATATTTTTAACAGGCTTGACAAGGCTACTATATCGGGTGAGGCATATATATTCCATTGATTGTATATTCAATGTACATCCAGGACTCTGGATGCTCCCCATAGTACGGCTTCCCAGCCTCGCTAAGGTTGTGAGTGCGTTAGTTATCACGTGTTCGCGAAGATTGCTCTCGTGCCAAGAGTTGCATTTCCCCAATCCGGACAAGCTCTGTTTTGATGCTTAGGGATTGTGGTCTGACCCACGCACGTTCTCGACTATACGACCAAATCATTGCCGAACAAACTCTCTGGCTCTTTCATCGCGACTTGCGACTTGCGATAGTAGACTCCCTTATCTTAAGGCCGAGCTCAAGAGCAGTTGGTGTCAATATTAACGAAACATAATATACATGGTGGAAGAGTCTTCTCAAGTAGGGCTGGACGCTGAAAGTGGAGGCTCATCAAGCTCCTCATTGGCTTTCATCACCTTCTCTAACCCTAAGGAGGTTAAAGCCTCTAGTAATCGGTATCTGGTCCGCTCTCATGCGCTCAGGAACTTTCATGCAAAAAAGAGACAGCAGGGGGTGTTGCAGCATGCTAGGCTCTCGCATCAGCAGCGCGCTAGCAATATTGCCGCTAAAAATGATAAGCTCCCCGGATTGCACAAGGGACAATGCAGCTGCGGCGATATACGTCATGTTCAGTGCGGTCTGTCGCATCAGTGGCACCAACGCCCAACCCAGTCAGCCCATGAAGCACTGACACCAGTTCTAGTGGGCCTCTTGGGTGCTGGACGAATAGACCCATTTTCCACCTACCCTCGACCAGTGTCCTATCTTGAGCGCTTATTAATCGACTACTGTAAGCTTTGAGATCGGCCCTATTAGCTTTCTTCTAATAAATATCTATAGTCATTACGCACTATTCTATTGTGAATGATGCGACATACCCGGCCGCAATTGCGGGTCCGCTGAGCACAATCTGGTTTCCGCATGCGGTCAAGGATCTAGCTATGCTTAATGGGATTCTTCTTTCCGCCGCCCGTGATTTTGCCGATTCTACTCAGACGAACCTTGTGAGTCTTACTTTACAGCTTAGAGGGAAGCTGATTTGCTCTGTTAATGCGGCTATTAATAGTGAGGGGCCAGCAGTAAGGGACGAAACTATAGCTGCTCTGCTCAACTTAGCATTTGACGAAGTTAGTTTCACTCAAACTATGACTGCGCATCTAAATACAAGTTATATGCTAACTCCCTGTCGCTAGGCGGCAACCGGGAACTGGAAAGCTTTCGATTATCACGACAAGGCTTTAAAGCTTATTCTCGAAGCGCGTGGTGGACTAAGCACCCTCGGGTTTAAAGGATTCCTACGTTTTCTAATCCAAAGGTATAATACTCAACTTGTAACTTTTAAATCACGTCTGTTTAGCAATATACTCTTTAGGATCTATCTCGTCAGCTCATTTTACCGAGGTGGCCAACCATCCTTCCAATCAACCTTAAAACCCCGCAACTTAGCCTCCGTAGAAAATCTCACGCCGGGGTTCCTCGCCCGCAACATTATCTGGAATATCTCCACAGACTTACTCGGTATCCTGGATGACTTCTGCGCGCTCTCAGAACTCATCGACAGCTTCCCGAGCTCTGAGCTCCCACATCAGACAATCTATCGTCAGTACGAGGCAGGGTTCTCTCTTACCTCGACAAGCGGAAAACAGGCAACTACTTTGCCACTATTCGATGAACTGGGTATTCATCAGTGTATCTGTCTTGCAGCTGAGGTCTATCGTAGCTGCATTGTTTATGAACAGCAACATGCATATGATGATCACGGCCCATTGAGCGCCTCGGATCTGGCAGAGCTTAAAGCAGGTATCTCGTGGATTGCGCAATCGGCAAATCGGCGCCATTACCTGGACCTGCTATTTTGGATGGGTTTCATAGGCAGCCTGACGGTCACAGCAGTGACGGTCAGTTCGTATTCACACTGGGTGCTGATGATGGCCGGGATTGCGGAAGAGCTTAGCATCAAGACTTGGGAGGATGCGCGGACAGTGATGAAGCGGTTTCTATGGTCAGACCTTAGGTGTGAGCGGATCGGCAGGGAGTTGTGGAAGCTTGTTGAGCAGAGAGCTGTCGTGGTCGAGTTGGGCGATTTCTGAATTCGTCTTAAGTTGTTCCTCAATGCTACATATGAAGTAAGTGTCGGTTCGGCAGGAATACCTTAGGCTTATTATCGGCAGCATCGATTTCAAATATCTCTATGATTTGCCACTATAAATTTAGTACTGTAATTACTGGAGGCGTACTTCGGCGACCACCACCGCTTACAGAGCGAAAGTCAGGAATCCGAATTTGTCACCATGAATGCGTTCGCATTCCTGCTTCGAAGACAGAGGCCTCCCGCGAGGCACTTTCTCGATGCAAACCGATCCCCTGTCCTATCCGAATGGCTAGACCAGCAATGCCCGAGTATGTTGCTTAGCCTAATTGGCCGTATCACAAACCCTAGCGTCTAGGCAACGGAGCTAATACTAGCGGCGTTAAACCCCTGACCCTAGGTTTCAGTACGCAGGTGGGGGCGTTGTAGCGTGGGCAAGGCGCACAATTGCAGTCTTGCTATGCATTAAATTTGACTGGGTTGTGTGCGGTTGCGCGTCATACTGGAAATTAGGAGAAGCTCTGAATTTGAAGAAATTGAGCCTGCCGGTGTCTCGGATTTCGTCAGCGGCTGTCGAATGACTTTTTCTATCGAATGAGCCCTTAGGAATTGAACACAGCGGCCTGGAACCGGGCTCAAAACTTTTTAGCTGGTCTGCGAAAGCCTCACCTTATTATATATTTTTCCTACTTTTTTGGTGGTGGTGGTGGTGGTGGTTGTTGTTGTTGTTGGGGAACAAACGAAGATGCATCCAATTATTTCAGAATTCTACGTTGCAGCTTGAGATGACAATTTTTAAGCCAGAAGCAGGAACTTTTACGGAGCGGAGCTGTAAGCCGCAAAAGTAGACGAAGACTCTACGAATTAAACTGTGGTACCTCTGAAAAGCAAGTTGCTGAACGCCGCGCTAACAATAAGAACTGTCCGCTAAAACCTTTCTACTTTAGGCGTTTGATTTGGGATGATGAATATTCAAGACTTGTCGTTCGTTACTTGCAGAACATCGGAGACATCCTTTGAGCACCAAGAGCATTCAAGACATCGTTTGCTATTACGGACATTAGAGCGTCGTTCGTCAATGTCTGAATACGTGGGCAGAAGCCAGTGAGCGCTTCAAAGGAATCATGGCTGGTTATGAAAGGGAATGCAAGTCTATTTCCGAGTTCTCCGCAGATCTTCAATTACTTTAGCAAGCAACCCTCTCTCTACTTTACAAATGCCATCTCGACTCTTGCAAAACTTGCATCTTGTAATGAAAATTTTTTGCATCTCAAAATGGTTGCTTAACTACATAGTGAAAGGAGATATTTTTATTTCGAAATGAATGTAAGACTTACGGAGGCTGTAAGGCTTATACTACAACCTTATTTAACGGTCCCCGAAAGTAAAAGAGTTTCTCGCTCATGTTGTTGAAAGCCGGACTAACAGCCTGGAATCATCCTTTAGAGCAGAGACTTGTGGAGCTGAAAACTACGGTGCTGGCTAAAAGCGGTGCTGAAGCGGTCCTAGTCATGGTCGGTGTTGGATTATCAAGGTATGCAAAGTCGACGCATGCTATGTGAGTCAAAGTAAGACATGAAGCAAGTAAGTAAGGTCGGAATTCTTTCTTGTACAGGCTCTTTTCCCTCTTTAGACTTACCCCCAAACTCCCTTTGGGCATGTCTCGCATCAAGGCCATGCAATGGCTCCGAAGTTAAGTTCGTGTTTGAATAATCGATTTGAACGCGTCTTCGCTACGCGTCTTGCTGTAACTTCACCTCACAACCTCACCTTGCTCACCACAACTTTCTCTCGTTCCGCATCTTTCGTGGACTCAGAGACTTCAGGAAATCTCGCAATCTCATCAGTAGGCATCGGCGATTCTTATTAACAATGCACTGAGATCGGCTTGCCACTTCCTCTCACTTTGCAGCTACTTCCTTCGAATGATACTGTTAAATTTCACCCTGCGGTCTCTACAGAACTACTTCTAAATTACAATCTGTCAATATTATTTTGCATTTGGGTAAGAAATACAGAACATGGATACCGCGTCTGCAATACTCGCTCTGCAACTGCAGGTCGAAGATAACGAAGGAATCCTTGCAGCCCTCGATTACCGCGAAGACTTCCATGCCGCTCTCACTCTACGCGTTTCCGAGCTGCGAAAACGCCTCCAAATCCTACAAGATCACTCCATGGCGTACCACCCTCTTGGTACTGCTGGTGGAGAGATCATTGAGGGTAATTCTGGCTCATACCACACGACTTCAGACATCCAGCCACAGCCACAAGCCCTCTCAATTTCTACTGAACCACCAAGGATACAAACTGTGTCTATTGGTGTCCGCGAATCTCGACATAACGTCAATGAGCTAATGTCTCAGCGATCCACCCGACCATCACTTCTACATAACCATGAAGGATCTGTTACAGGAATCGCTGGCCCAGTGGAGTTAAGAGTCGTCAAGAGTGGGCAGCGCGGTCAAGAATTGCCAATAGATGGCTTACTTGGAGATGAGTTGCCATCCCTGATCGGGTTTGCAACTAAGACAGGAAGTCTCTTGTGTCCCCTCAAAACTATAATCTCTAACACGAAATGAGACCTACAAACGGACGCGGCATCTGGCACCTTCCACAACGTTGTTGAAGCTCCGGCTACTGACTCAGTGTCAGAGGATTTCTCTTTCATTGCCTGCTTGATAGCATTTTTAGAAGAGTTGCTGATCAAATGTCCCTGCGACCACAAATATTGTGGTCATTGCCTAGCCGAGCATTTCAAAGTTGGCATTCAAAGCCTAGCGTTTCCTCCAGCTTGCTGTGGTCAAATTATACCAATGGATCTTGCTGAGCCGCACCTAGATATCAACCTACTTGCAAGCTACAGAACTAAAAAACCTCTATCGAAAATCCAGGTACGGTACACCCTGCGCTCTTGTCTTGCTAGGCACGCATTCCTCCTGGAAACATTTCAGATGGAAGGGCGACTTGCGTATACAAAACCGTCACTTGCGTAATGTGTAAATTCACCGCTCACGAAAATGCTTGTCTGGAGGATACAAATAGAGTTGCACTACTTTCACTGGCCGTTGCAGAAGACCTTCGAGCTTGTTACCGCTGCGGTGAGCTATATGAGGGAACCTATGGATGCAATCATATGAGGCTAGTTACTATAAACTTCTTTTCCTTCCTAATCTTCGTGCTAATCAAACATAGCTGCACAAACTGTCCTGCCGAGTTTTGCTACAACTGTGGCAAGCAATGGGGAATTTGTCTTTGCGGAAATTTCAGTGGTCAAGCCAGGCGCCTTGTACGAACCGGAGAAGTCGTTGATAGTCGACCCGCCTCTGGGCGTGTTGTTCGCGTGAGGCTTTTGCCAGAAAACTGTCCACACGAGAATTGGGCAAGAATTTCCAATTCGGTAGGACAGTGTCATCAATGTGGTTTCAATACGAGACACTACCTCGAACGATGCCGAGAATGTCGTATATATTCATGCACCCGATATTGGGGTTGAAGCTAATGAATTTGTCTAGAATACATTCGTGCTTCCCCAGCTGTCAATCTCGAGGATATGGAAGATGTAAGCAAGCTCTTCAGTATTGACCAAACAATTCATGGCAGCTAACGGCTTGCAAAACAGCTTGTGTCTTTGAAACAGGCAGCAGAAATCCATCAGATATGTCTATCTCGCATAGCCGGACAATGAAACGACTGTGTTTGATTACCAGAAGTTTGTTACCTAGGTAAGCACAGTCTTTTCCTTCCCAGGTAAACAAGTTTTCGTGCTCTGTCATCTCCAGAGCATGTCTACAGTATTCCACGGAATTAGATACAGTTCATGATGGGTCTATCCAAGGTGGTATTAGAACAGCATTTCCTTCTACTCCACTTCGTAACATGAACTTCTCAAAGCACAGCTAAATCTGGCAAATGACAGCAATGAATACGACCGAAATAGAACTTGGAAGTCTAGATATCAACCCGAGGGCGGCCATTCACCAACTGCGATTCAACAACGACTGCAATCCAATCCCATTGTACTAGATATCATAAGGCTGGCTTTTGCGGCTATTTTACATGATTACATCACTGAACTGCTTTCTCCAAACGCGTAGGAAGTCCTATGTAGTCTACTAACATCATGCCTCCAAAAATGCACACAAGTATCCACCTAGGCCAGCCGCCCAAGGGCTTACGATCTCAATTGGTGGACAACTCATCATCACACGTCATGGCTTTTGATGCTACCAACAAAGGCCATCGAAGCCCCGTCTTTGTAGCTTCTGGCATCACAGGCTTTGGACATGTGTTAGTCTCACCATCTAAAAACGACCTACGCCCAGATGGTGATAAATTATGGAAGGGCAAAACGTGCTACGGGTTGATGGAGAACGCATACAATTTTATTTCCCTTTGGAAGAACAAAAGAACCAGATTCAACTCCTTCATGAATCAAATTGTAAGATTAGAGAGCAAGAAAGTTAAAGGACTAAGATAGCAGCTAGAAGTACCATAACTAGCGACCCAAACGCAACTGTCACGCCCGCCGCTCCCTTGTTATCGTTCGCCGTCAACGAGGACACGGTAGCCGACTGTTCCGCAACCTTGACCCCGTACGTCGTAGTAGTGATAACGCTTCCGCCCGTAGTAGTCACGGTATAAGTACTAGTCGCCGTTGTTGTCGCCGTGCACGCCGTCCACGTCGTCCACGGCGCATCTGTGCTCCACGCTCCGCTCGTCCAACCCGACCAAGTAGCACCAGGGCACTCGTTCTGGCCCCACCACGTGGTCCATGAGCCCGTGGTCCACGCGCCAGAAGAGCCCCACGGCCCCCATCCATCAAAAGGACCATTTCCCTCGCAGAATTGCCATTCGTTAGGTTCACCGCTCATGGGCATCGCGCCTGCCCATGTGCAGGGAGTTGTGGATGGTGGGTGGCTGGTGGAGAGCGCCATGGCTGAGTAGCTCTGCTCTCCTTTCCGAGATCCGGACCAATTGGAGTTGTGGGGTGTCACGGAAAAAGTGGACTTAGGTGTGGCGGTCAATCTGCGTTGGCGCGAGATTGGGAGATATTTTTGATGGATTGCTGGATAGAGAAATTGTTATCGAAGCCTTGGAGATATTGCTAAGAAGTTCAAGTTGGAGAAGTTTACCTTGCTTATCGGAGTCGCTATCACTATAATTGACAAGCGCATACTTGAAGGAAGACCGTCGACTTGATATGCTCCCTTCACAGCATCTTTAAGACCTCCATAGGATCTGCACAGTTGAAACTGGTGCTTGTCAAATTACCGGATGGATTGGCATGTTCCTTCTTCCGTGTAACCAGTACTGCGTCCGGCATTGCTTCAGGTGATTGATTTGTCGTATTCGTTGTTCGAGTCCTGTGGGTACTCAACCTCAGCCGCAGCATCACTGTACGCACATACTACGTGCTCGGTCTTAGTATGATTCTGCAAACAACAGTGTGAATGCTCGTCACTCACATGGAACGTCATACCCAGGAATTTTCTTGGGGTATAATATTCTTGTGGTCAATGATGCTCGTTCCTGCCCCGCGCCTGCAGGGCTCGGTCTCCTTGGGCTAAAACAAGTCCCTTCATAATGCAGGACAAACTTCGGGAGAAACCAAGACTAGAAAGAATAGCCTTAGGCACATACCGCATGGGGCTTCTTTGTACCCCCCTCCTCCAAAATCAGTAGGATTCTCAGGTGGCAGTCAATATGACGAGGCCCGAGACTTGCATCACCGAGAAGTGCATGACCGAAGACGGCAATAGCCAATCACTGAGCCGGGATCTACGTCTTGTCGCCTGGGCGCTGTGGATGCGCTAATGCAAGTTTCGGCGCCACGCGAGCATGATACGGCCCAATGCGGCGAAGCTTTGGGCTTGGGGTCAACCTTTATTCCGCGGTCCTTTCACTAGGATCTGCACATTGGCTTTGACATTGATGACCACGCTTCGTACTTCTTTCTCTAATCTATTATTTCTCGTGCACATGTATCTCGTGGAACTGTATTCTTGTGCAGGTGGCATAACGGCTAGCAATTTGTGTCTTGGGAGTATTGAATATCATGCGCGGCCGGAAATCTTGTTTTTGTGCCTATTGGTTTACCTCCTCCACAGTGCAGATTTCCGTTGGGGATTTTTGGGGCGGGACATCTAAATCCGCAGAGTGCACTCCGAAAGGCACACACATCCGAGTATTGCCATATTCCATCTGCCAGGTACGCCGCTTATGTGCGTCGGATTGCCCTATCGGATTCACGACTATGCATGCATATACCGAGTTCGTTTGAATTGGGGAAAACTCAGGTCCGTAAGCTGCCACCGCTGAGGCGGCAGAAAAGTCCTTTTAAGCCAGCGAGGCCTCGCTGGCTTCTTCATCCCCTTTCCTAGGTCATGAACGTTATCCTGTCGCTCGTTCTCGTTCCCAGCCAGCAAATTCATGCCATACTGTGCACTTGTAGACCGTAATCTATAATTCAGGCTCCTTTCATAGCCAATATGCTCAAATCCATAATCATTGCTCTCGCGTCGACGTCACTCGCTCTCGCCGCAACTGTGACTTATAATTGGGACATCACTTGGGTCACTGCAGCACCAGACGGCTTTTCGAGGCAAGTAATTGGAATCAACGGTCAATGGCCATGTCCGCCCATCGAGGCCACCGTAGGTGATACGGTGGTTGTGAACCTTACCAACCAGCTCGGGACAGAGTCCACAGGTCTCCATTTCCATGGTCTTACTCAATTTGGCACCAATATCATGGACGGCCCAACTATGGTGACACAATGTCCAATCCCCCCTGGATCAACATTCACATACAAATTTCAGGTATTCCGATGATGGTAAACTGCGAGAAACGAAGCTGATGCAGGCTGAATAGATTGATCAACCAGGTTCTTACTGGTATCATTCTCATAATTTGGGGCAGTATCCAGATGGTTTGAGAGGTATGTTCACCTTGCCAGCATTTGGACGACAAAAGGCGCACAAGCGAAGAAAAATCAGTACTTACATTCGAAGGTCCTATCGTTGTCCACGATCCCGACGATCCCTATAGAGGCCAGTATGATGAAGAGCTGGTTCTAACAACCTCCGACTGGTATCACGATCAAGTTCCAGTGTTATTGCACCAAATGTTAGTATCAACAAACACTGAGGTACTGCCGCCTTTTCCAGAAGCCATCTTGTTGAATGACGCCAATCAAGCCACGTTCTACTTCACTCCTGGAAAGACGTATAAGATCCTGGTCATAAGCATGGCAGCTCTTGCTTCCACTTTTCTCGAGTTCGACTCGCACACGATGAGAATTATTGGAGTAGATGGGACTTACACGCACGAGTACGATGCAAACCAAATTCGCGTTGCTCCTGCCCAACGATACACGTTTCTCCTCGATGCTAAACCAACAGACAGCAAAAACTATGCTTTCCTAGCTTCACTGGATATGAACAGGGATTTTGCCATTGATCCAAATCCAGTTTATCCATTCAACATAACTGGATACATCATTTACGATGACAAGAAACCGCTTCCTTCTCCATATGTCGTTAATAAATGGACACCTGCCGATGATGTTAAATTCATGGCATGGGATAATCAGCTTCTGTTGGGAGAACCAGACAAGACAATCACCTTGAACTTTAATTTCGGGTTTGATGCTCTGGGCATACCCAGGCAAGTGTCTCCCAATGGAGAATGCACTCATGGAGCTAACCAGGACAAAGGGCATATTTCAACAACGAAACCTACGTTCCACAGAAAGTACCAACGCTCTTTACAGCAATTAGCACAGGAACGGAGAACACAAATCCGTTGATCTATGGACTCGTCAATCCATTCGTGGTGGAGAATGGCGACATCGTTGAGATTGTTCTGAATAACTTCGACGCAGCCATCCATCCTTTCCATCTTCATGGCCACCAATTTCAAGTATGCAAGCGGCCTAAAGCAAACAAAGGAACTTACAATGGCGAAACCACAGGATTCCCATTGATACCAATGCGACGCGACACTGTTTCTGTGAACGCGAATAGCTACGTTGTCCTCCGTTACCAGGCATATAATGCTGGAGTTTGGCTGTTCCACTGCCATATCGAATGGCACGTCGAGATGGGCCTTGTTGCAACCATCATTGAAATTCCGGAAGAACTGCGCAGAGTGACGATCCCGCCCGATCACAAGGCCGCTTGCGAGGTGCAACAAATCCCGACTGCAGGCAATGCTGCTGGTAACACTCAAAATCTCACTGACTTGGCTGGGGCGAACACTCTTCCTCCGAATCCGAATAATGGGTAAGAGATCCTCCGATGATTGTTACTGGTGCCTGGCTGACTCTCTTTACAGGGCACTCTACACAGCGCCTGCTGCTGCGACCTCGACTAAGCGAAGTGTCAGATTCAGGCCAGAATAGCCATGGTGCCATGCAGGTTTCATGATCTTGAAATAATATAAATTGTAGTGTGGTAGGAACTTCTTTGGCTCGAGATGTGGAAATTGCACACGGGCTCTGCAAGGTTGGTTTTATGGGGCTTGCGCATCGGTTGTGTTTTAATGAGCTTCGAAGCGCGGTTGTAAAAAGGAGGCGTGGAGGGAGCGACACTGCCTAATTTCAAGGATTAATAATGATTTCTTTCACACTAGCGCGACTCTTATGCTAACTTAGCCGTTATCCAAAATTTATCCCTCCTACCTTTCCGTTGATGATGTGACTTTCAGTTCATTTGCTCTTTGCGCCAAAGCTAGAATCGAAATATATTCTCGTAATCATCGTTGCTATACTCATGAACGAGACGAATCATCTGTTTTGTTGCGGCCAGAATCGATAAATATCGTGCAAGGTAGTGTCCGGTAACCTCTGCAGGCGTCGGGAAATGTTCAGTCTGGGCATCTTTGTGCAAGCCGAGAAGGAGGCATATATTCATTACTTTACTGAATTTAGATCTAGCGACATCGATGAAGGTGGATGGGACGACTGCAGCTAACGGAGTGACTCCTATGTCACGATTGTCATCGACGCGATATTGAAGCATCACAGCCGCTAGCAGGCAGCAAGCATCCCAATACATCTAATTTCATATTTAGTCGATGGAGATATCATCATTTCTAGCAATTGGATGTTACAGAGACAAGGCATTCTGGCGCATCACGGCTGTAGTTTCAATTGTTTCATCTTCCTCCTTTTACTACTTCCACTTCTTTCCTACACCACGACCGATTACCAGGTACATGGATCATTCAGGCTCGTGTTGCGTAAGTCAGAGAGTATCCTATGTTAATAAGCCCATGTTGGTGCTGCGACGGGGGCAGGCAATCGGTTACTCGCATCGTTATGCTACTTCGATGTCTTCCAGCACGTCAGGCGGATGTACAGTGTACAGACCACCTACGGCTATTACGAGCTAGCAGCTCAGGAGTAGCATAAGCACATCCGGGATCGGCAAGAGTGGTGGTTGCGACCTTTCGTGGGGATGTCCGACGGACAATAACATTTGCCGGAAACGAGACTTTGGCACGAGTACACACATACAATGGCTATCTTCGGCCAGGCGAGGCAGATGTGGATGACCAAGTTAGAGATCCCAACTCTACCATTGTAGGAAGTGCAGGATCTGATTTCCTTGCTCTGCTAGCCTTCGGTCTCGGTCTCTGTCCGTGGCTCAGTGACCACGACGTTTCCACACCCACAATATGAGAAATTATTAGAATCCAACTCACTCGCGCCAATACAATGCGACTAGAAGCTGCCTGACACTCCTGTATCTTAATCAGAGAATGCTGATAGGTATTTGCTGCGAGCCTGGAGACCTGTTATTGGGCGCAGGCCTAATGTGGCCAGCGATGTGCTCTGCCAAGCTTCAATCTGTAAGCCCTGTCACCCAGCTCTAGTCTATACTATTAGCTGCTCGGTGACCGAAGATATACTTGCAGGCAGATGCAGAAAGGGGCAACAGATTACCAGTATCGCAACTTATCTGGCTTTAGACAAGGTTCCCACCAGTTCTACTTCTCTCATCCCTGCAAGATCCAGCTATGCCCGAATGCCCAATGACCGGAGACATCGCTTCAAGCAAATACCAGCTCAGGGCTTGGTATAACATCAGAGGCATCTCCTGGAGAAGCTCGTCGAGCCTGTTTGTTTCGAGAATAGTTCCCTATGCCCCTGAAGATGTCGGATACGTTGTCAGACAAGATGGCGTTTCTCCTTTTTGGGGACCAGTCATTGGATACTCATGAATTCTTGACAAACATCTGCCATCGAAGTAACTTAGGTGTGCTGTCACGATCCTTCCTGGAAGAGGTCGGATTTGCTCTTAGAGAACAAGTGGACCAACTGTCAAGCCTGGAGCGCCAAAGAGTGCCCATGTTCTCGAGCATCCAAGAGTTGAACAAACGTTACCATATAGGGGGTTATAAGAATTCAGCTGTGGACAGTGCTTTGTTGTGCATTACTCAATTGGCAGATTACATCGAGTCAGTACGAGGGTCCGATATAAATGAAGGAAATTTACTGACTCTGCGCCACCTCCAGCCGTGCCGAAAAGAAGTACCAAGATTCGACAATGCCAAAGGAAACTTGCCTCATCGGTTTGTGTACTGGTCTCTTTGCAGCTACTGCAATCGCTTCTTCACCATCCCTTTCTGCCCTTGTGCCGATTGGCGTACAGGTCGTGCTGATGGCATTTCGAACTGGGGGTTGTGTTGCTGCACTTGCCGATCGCCTCGAGAAAGACTCTGATTTATCAGAGAGCTGGACTTATGTTGTGCCAGGTGCTGGGGAAGTTGCAGCGACGTCAATGCTCACCGAATTCCATAAGGCAAATGTTAGTACGAGAAGGTCGTATTTTTTGCATCTTGGTAACGTTCAGTAGGGTACCCCACTAGCCAGTCAGGCATATATAAGCGCAGTTACTTCTAGCAGCATTGCCATTAGTGGGCCGCCTTCTACGTTAAAGGTATTATTCAGCTCGATTGATTTCGACGAGAAGCCGATGCCCGTCCCTGTTCATGGTCCGTATCATGCTGCACATCTTCATTCGAGTTTCAATGCGGAAAATATCATGCATCTCACAGATTCAAGAGTCCAAAGAGTCCTTGGAGGCTCCAAACCCAGGTTTGCTGTGATGTCTTGTGCCACTGGTGCTTGGTACTCCGAGCTGGACTCGGTTTCATTAATTCAAGCTGTCCTAAAAGATATCTTGACTAGGCCACTTCAGCTCCACAAGGTTCTCCACGGATGTGTTCTCAAGGCACAAAATTACCGGGGCACAAAGTGTCTCGTCATTCCGTTTGGTCAGGACACTTCCAGTATTAGTGATGACCAACTGCTTACTCTCAATAGGTCCTACCCATGTTGCCAGTAATTTAGCAAACATGCTCAAATCCCAAACCGACCTCGAAATTGTTCTACGACGCTCAGCATCAGCAAAAAGCGAGAGCGCTATCTCAGGCCCTAATAATCATGGATCTGTTGGACGTTGCAAACTCGCCATCGTTGGCATGGCTGGAAGATTCCCAGACGCAGCAAGCCACCAAGCGCTTTGGGAGCTACTCGAGAGGGGACTAGACGTCCACAGAGAGGTCCCAAAGGACAGATTTAATGTAAAGACGCATTCAGATCCCACAGGCAAAGAAAGAAATACGAGTCACACGCCATATGGCTGCTGGATGGAGAATCCAGGCCTCTTTGATCCCAGGTTCTTCAATATGTCACCGCGAGAAGCCTTTCAAACGGATCCAATGCAACGCCTTGCCCTCACGACCGCATACGAGGCTCTTGAGATGGCTGGATACGTTCCCAATCGAACACGATCCACGAAGCTGGACCGCATTGGTACTTTCTACGGCCAGACAAGTGACGACTGGAGAGAGATCAATGCGGCTCAAGACATCGATACATATTTCATCACCGGAGGGGTGAGAGCGTTCGGGCCAGGTCGAATCAATTATTACTTCGGGTTCTCAGGACCATCCTATAGTATTGATACTGCCTGTTCATCCAGCGCGGCTGCAATTCAATTAGCCTGTACCTCTTTATGGGCGGGAGACTGCGACACGGCTATAGTTGGCGGTTTGTCTTGCATGACCAATCCAGATATTTTTGCAGGTCTCAGTAGGGGCCAGTTCCTTTCGAAGAAAGGCCCATGCGCAACCTTCGACCACGACGCCGATGGATATTGCAGGGCAGATGGTGTCGGAACAGTCATTATCAAGCGACTGGAGTACGCTTTGGCTGAGTAAGTCTCCCAGACTCTACTTTTCTAGATTAAAGTTTCTCGTGTATTTCACTATAAATATCTTAAGTCGTATATAAGCTTTTTAATATTAACTGATGTCAATTCTACAGCAAGGATAATGTGCTGGCCGTGATTCTTGGAAGCGCTACAAATCACTCGGCAGATGCTATTTCAATTACTCATCCTCATGGCGGAACACAGGAGGTACTATACCGGAATATTCTGGACCAAGCTAATATCGACCCTCGTGATGTCGATTATGTAGAAATGCACGGTACAGGGACGCAGGCAGGGGATGGCACCGAAATGCGCTCCGTTAGCAATGTCTTCGCCCCAACTGATCGTAAGAGAAGCGCAGAGAAGCCACTCTACCTCGGCGCTGTCAAGGCAAATGTTGGACATGGCGAAGCTGCCTCCGGGGTGACTTCTCTGATAAAGTGCTTGCTCATGTTGCAGAAGAACGCTATACCACCTCATGTGGGAATCAAGAATACCATCAACAAAGGCTTTCCTAAGGACCTCGCGGATCGCAATGTACATATTGCGTTCCATAAGACTCCGTTTCTCAAAAAAGCCGGGATGCCTCGCCGTATCTTTGTCAACAACTTTAGTGCAGCAGGCGGAAATACTGGATTACTTCTGGAGGACGGACCTGCACAGAAGCCGGCAGTCATTGATCCGCGTTCCACACATGTCGTGGCTGTTACAGCCAAGTCAAAATCCGCACTGATCAGGAATGCTGAGCGCTTGATCGAATATCTAGAGCACAATACCAAGACAAGCCTTGCGGATCTGGCATACACTACCACTGCTCGCCGTATCCAGCACAATTGGCGAATGACGGTAATTGGATCCAATGCCGACCAAGTCCAAGCAGAGCTCAGGTCAAGGCTGTCTGAGCAGTTTGTCCCCGTCTTACCAGAAGCTCCGAAAGTTGTCTTTCTCTTTACTGGACAGGGGTCTCACTATGCCGCAATGGGCAAGGAGCTGTACGAAAATTCAACTCTCTTCAGAGACTGTATTATGGAATTCGATAGGATTGCTACAATCCATGGCTTTCCGTCATTCATCCCGCTGATTGATGGCAGCGTGACAGACGTCCAAAACATATCGCCCATGGTTGTGCAAGTTGGCCTTGTATGCTTTGAGATGGCAATATCCCGGTTATGGGCCTCTTGGGGCGTCAAGCCCAGTGCCGTGCTTGGCCATAGTTTGGGCGAATATGCGGCGCTCAATGTTGCCGGAGTTTTGTCTGTCAGCGACACCATCTACCTGGTTGGTGTGAGAGCCCAGCTTCTGGTTGAGAGATGTACTGCTGGTACTCATAGCATGCTCGCAGTTCAAGGACCGATGTCCTCCATCACAGAGGCACTTGGGGACATGGTAGACCCCCCAAATATAGCTTGTATCAATAGTCCACGCGAGACAGTCCTCAGTGGCGAAGCTGCTGAAATCTCAGATGTTTCTGATCGACTTAGCAAGGCAGGCTATAAATGCACTCAGCTTAAGGTGCCTTTTGCTTTCCATTCGGCCCAGGTGAGCCCGATTCTCGACCAGTTCGAAAAGCTGGCCGGTTCTATACACTTTGGCAAAGAAAAGATACCGATCATTTCATCTCTTCTGGGCCGACGACTCAACGAATCTGAGACAATTGATCCAGCCTATCTGCGCAATCATGCCCGCGAGCCTGTCAATTTCTTAGGCGGGCTCGTGTCTGCACAGAAACTTGGTATTATCGACGAACAGACAGTCTGGCTTGAAGTTGGCCCGCATCCCGTTTGTCTAGGTATGGCAAAGGCCACAGCTAATAGTGCAATCATCACTGGACCGACGCTTCGGAGAAATGAAAGCGCATACAAAACTATCAGCAGCAGCTTGAGTACTCTGCACACGGCTGGTCTCAATATCGACTGGAACGAGTACCATCGAGACTTCAATGATTCACTTAATCTCATCGAGCTACCTAGCTACTCCTTTGATGACAAAAATTACTGGATACAATATGAAGGGGACTGGTGCTTGACCAAGGGACGCCTTACGTCGACGGAGGCAGTGCCTCTGCTGAAGGACTCGAAGCTCAAGCTCTCGACAACTACAGTGCATACCGTGACGAGCGAAATTGTGGAAAGCGATACTGCTGTTGTTTCTATTGAATCAGACTTATCCCGAGCCGATCTTCGAGGAGTTGTCACTGGCCATGTTGTAAATGGAGCCATGCTTTGCCCATCGGTATGTAGCACTATATCTACAGATAAATAACTACTGACATATTGATATAGTCACTTTACGCCGACATGGCCATGACCCTGTGCGACTATGCTTATAAACTTATTCGACCTGAAGTTACCAATCTTGGCATCAATGTTGCAAACATGAGTGTTCCGAAATCCCTTATCGCGAGAGACGATGGGAAGGGTCAGGTCATCAATCTTACAGCCACCGTCAACGCAAGCGTTGGCCGTGCAGACCTTGTCTTTTCCACTGGATCTGACAAAAGTAAGGTCGAACACGCTACCTGCCAGGTCTTCTTCGGCGACTGTGAAGAGTGGCTCTCTGAGTGGCAGCGAAGTGCATATCTCGTTCAATCCCGCATTGACTGGCTCAAGGATGCCGAACGCAATGGGAAGGCACACAAGATCGGTCGCGGATTAGCATACAAACTCTTTTCTGCTTTGGTGGACTACGACCAAAAGTATCGTGGAATGGAGGAGGTGATCCTCCACAGTGGAAATATGGAGGCAACCTCACAAGTGGTCTTCCAGACGACCGAAAAGGACGGAGATTTTATGTGCAGTCCGTACTGGATTGATAGCGTCGCTCATATCTCAGGTTTTATCGTTAATGGTTCTGATGCTATAGATTCTCGCGAAAACGTTTACATATCTCATGGCTGGGAGTCTTTGCGGGTCGCTGAATTATTCTCCGCAGAGAAGACATATCGCTCATACGTCAGGATGCAGCCGAGGCCTGGCAAGGTCATGGCCGGCGATGTCTTCGTTTTCGATGAAGATAGAGTTGTGGCCGTTGTTTCAGGCTTGAAGTTCCAATGCATTCCGCGAAAGGTCCTAGATATGCTGCTGCCTCCCATTGGTGCTGCAAAGTCGAGTCCTGTGCGTCAGACCTCCTCTATAGCTCCTCTGAAGACATCACATGCAAAGGTTGTTGAGACGGCCCAAGTGACCATGACCAATATTGCCGCTGTTAATAAGAAGCTGCTTTCTATCTCTTCACAAGCACTTGAGATTCTCGCCGAAGAGGTCGGCGTCGGAATTGACGAGCTGGTTGACAACATTGCCTTCTCAGATCTAGGTGTGGACTCTCTCATGTCCTTGACAGTCAGTGGAAGGATGCGAGAGCAGCTAGAGATTGACATTCATTCACACGACTTCAATGATCATTCGACTATTGGAGCTTTCAAAACCTTCCTCGCTAGATTTGAGAAGAAGAGTTCGATATCAAGCGACAGCATTAGCCCAGCACCAAGTTTAAATCAGTCGACCCCAAATTTAGTAGAAGACTCGTCGAATGTTACGACGCCCCTTGACGACAGTGGCTCAGGCGAGAGTAGAGAGGGCTCTCTCGGCGACCTAATCCGAACGACTATCGCAGAAGAGATGGGCGTCGAGGCTCACGAGATCGCAGACGCGCCTGATCTCGCATCAATTGGAATGGATTCCCTCATGAGCCTCTCGATTCTCGGGCGCCTGCGAGAAAAGACGGGTCTTTCGCTCCCTGCTGACCTCCTCATTACCAATCGATCTATCTGCGATATCGAGCGATCCCTACACAATGAAGTGCCAACAGAGGCCACGGGGACTCTCTCAGCAACCAAAAACATCAAGTCGGAAGTGGCGCCTTCAGCATCTGCACCTCCACGCCTTGCTACATCGATTCTTCTCCAGGGTAACCCCAGAAAAGCAAGCAAGCTTCTTTGGATGATTCCAGACGGCGGGGGCTGTGCCACATCGTACGTCGATATACCGGACCTCTCGGCTCATATCGCTGTTTTCGGACTGAACTCTCCGTATATGAAGGTGCCTGAAGAATACAATTGCGGCGTCGTCGGTATGGCTTCAGCTTTCATAACGGAAATCAAACAGCGCCAGCCAGCCGGGCCATACCTCTTGGCCGGTTGGAGTGCAGGAGGTGTCATTGCACTTGAAGTCGTCAATCAACTCACCAAGAATGATGAAACTGTTGAAAAGCTCATCCTCATTGACTCACCATGCCCAGACATCATAGAGCCTCTGCCTTCGTCGCTGCATCGATGGTTTGGCTCTATTGGCTTGCTCGGTGACGGTGACGCGACGAAGCTACCGGCTTGGCTTTTGCCACATTTCGCTGCCTCGGTGAGCGCATTGTCCACTTACTCGCCGGAGAAGATCGTTGCCCAAAAGTGTCCTCTCGTGACGGCAGTCTGGTGCGAAGATGGCGTCTGTAAATTACCTACCGACCCCAGACCAGATCCTTTCCCATACGGCCACGCCCAATTCTTGCTCGACAATAGAACCGACTTTGGACCGAACCTATGGGATAAATACCTCAATCCAGAGAGGTTGGTGACAAAGCGGATGCCTGGAAACCACTTCACTATGATGAAGCGCCCCCACGTAAGTAAATTCTATTTTGTGAAACTCATAAATACTAACTACATGCCCTAGGTCAAGATTTTGGGCGATATACTCAGAGAGGCCGTACTGACGGCCTTGTGATGGGGCTTTCTCTTTTAGTTTCAGAAGCGAGAATCAGCCTGTCGGCAACCTGCAAAGACCCACTTTGCTTGCTCGTGGCGTATACTATGGTAATAACTGTTTCACTGCTATAATAACTTGATTTAATTCAATGGATTCCCAAGGTTAATCTAGTCTAGTAATGCTAATTGATTTATTGTCTTGGCCTATTTTGCCTCTATTGTGGATTGTGCCATCTTGATTCCAGCTGCTCGCTGCAGAATTACGACCCCGCTTTCGCCCAGCTGAAAGCCTCAAATGGAAATTACCATTTTGGGATAGGCAGTGTAAAATGGACCGCTAAATGGCGCCCGCTAAATATGCGACCCTGGCTTAGCTTTGATTAGACCCGGCACTCCAAATGCATTGAAGATCATCAAATGCATCCTTGGGGCTCCCTAGTCGAATTTGCACCCTTCAATCGGTATTATCGTAGATTTCTCGATCTCCATTCTACATTCTCTAAATTGGAATAGAAGCATAAGTAGGGGGGTTCAATTTCCACTATTCGACGTCCTCGAAGGCTAACATAGCATGCGGCCAGGCTCGGCACAGTCCCATCCCATCCCTACAGCCCGATCGGAATATCCCGTATATTCTGCACTTCAACGCTACAGTTTAACTCAATGCAATACAGTTGTGATAATCCCTGCAGTATATCTAAGATCTTATCTTATCCTTGAACTATCATGTTTCAGTATTCTACTTGGATTTCTCATCTGTCTGAAGCTAACCTTTTTTTGCTCATGAGGTTGCAGTGCAACTCATTATCGTGCCTTATCCACTAGGAGGCCTGAGCCTTGAATGTTTAATAATACGCAATGATGTAGTTGAATCTACATGGTGTCTGCGCTGCTGCACGGGAGTTTTTGTTGATCACCCATCGTCAGCGGAGAGTCTCGGCAACCGCCGGGCCAGTCCATCGGACTGTGGGATGGGACCGTCCCGAGCCTGGCTGCAGAGCATTCCTCATTGTAAGGACCCTCTCTATAATTTCCGATAGAATCATGGCAATGACGTCCCACACTGGACAACATATATTTTAGCTTACCAAAGTAGAGGCCGTATTCAGTTGATAGGCACACCGGTGGCTTGCCGATAGGCTGTCTTTAGTGACGTGGCGAATTTTTGGCGTCCTGCACGGACCTGCGACTGAGGAGACATTGAACCAAAAGTGGGAAAGAGATGCTATGGACGCAGCAATGAATGCCTCATTGGAAAGCCAGATCAGCCTCTTTCGCAATCCGAATCTAGCCCTTCACCGGCAGAGAGCGAGAGAAACCCTAATATCGTAACGCATTCTACCTGCATTAAAGCCCGTGACAGCTCATGCATGACCAAGCCGATATCTCCGTAGGGGCATTCTTGCATATGGACGTAGGTGTGTCTCCTCTTGGTTGAGCGAAAGAAAAGAGAGCCTAGATAAGGATAGGATAACAGGCTGGGTAAGACATAAAGGCTGTATTCCTGCACGTATTTGAAATTGTTATGTCGATCGTACCAGGTTGGGTAGCAGAAAGAGCGATCGCAAGATATGCCTTTGCCATATAATTTGGTATTCACTCCGGTTTAATGCGTCAAAATGCAAGGTTACCGCCGCACCGACTCGAGGCGTTCTAGCCTGGCCGCAGTCACACAAACGAAAGTTCTCGCTCTACTCCCAATCATAAATCACAACACTCGAACACCTCATTTCTGGCCCGTTACGCAAAGACAGCTGATGTTCCGGTTTTTTTTTTTTTTTTTTTTAGTCCTTTATCGCTATACAGTATGCAGTGATTATAGATGGCAAAGTGGCTGCTCTTGGTTTTGGTTAATGGAAAGACAAAGACAGTGAAGAAAATGCTTTGAATAAGGGTGGTTTGGAGGATCGTCAGAGGCGTAGTGGGAGAGAATCTAGTGGCGCTCAGCCGCCTATTCTTTCATTTATTAGCGATTACTTTTTTATGGTTAATCGGACATCCGACCCAGTAAGGGACTT
>Ga0335075_10003692_pt1 | contig 24168 bp, 21 predicted proteins | sample Lox_Sample_24_FD_206723 | JGI IMG/M metagenome (GOLD analysis project Ga0335075, IMG submission 206723) | Soil microbial communities from Loxahatchee National Wildlife Refuge, Florida, United States - Lox_Sample_2.4 | ecosystem: Environmental > Terrestrial > Soil > Wetlands | place: USA...
CATCCAGGGACTCGGGGAGAAGCAGGAGCTGCGAACGGTCATGGCCGGTGATGTGGGGCATGGCACGATTCTAGCGCAGCCCGCTCCGCGCCGGAATCCATTGCGCTGGAGTTTTCACACGGTCTGTCACCTCTGTGCAACTCCGTCGGGCCTCGGTGTAACTCCGTGTGACCTTGACCGTGACCTCGGTCCATTTCTCCTCGCGCGTACAGGCTCTTTCTGGCTCGGCAGCTAACGGCATGGCCACTTCCGCGGTTCGCCCGCAATCTCCAAGGATCGACCGCACCCAGGCCTCTCTCTGGGGGAGGGCGTGCGGCTTCGGCTCGATCGGGTCAGCCCGCTTTCTGACAAACACGACGCGCGCATTCTGCCTACGCGATCAGCAACACGGCCAGAATGGCCATGACGCATATGAAGCCAACATCCACAGTCCAAAGCCGAAAGCCAGCGAGAAGAGCAAACACCAGCAGTATCCCAGCGACCGCAGCATCCGCCGCGACCAATCCGAGTCTCACCCAGATTGGTAGATTCCGAACGGTCCGCAGGAGCCATGCGAACATGACCCGATCTGCTCCCTTAGGAGAGAGCCTGAATTCTACCTTAATGGCAAGAGAGATGAAACTAAAGAGGCCGTTTCGTCTTGCTTGTCAGACGTAGCATTCGTAACATGGATCAAGCGTCAACTTGACACCTGGTACCCTGGCCTGACCAAGCCATCGCCTTGGGTGTGCGCGAATTGGTGGGATTCTCAGCGCAGAGCAAGGCTGATGCAGGCAATACCCGTTGCGGACCGGTCAGCGGCAAGCCGGCGCCTGATAGTTCGGTTCAAGGGTGCCGCCCAGATGTACCCTATCAGAGCGCTCACTGCCGCCGACAGCGCGAGGAAAACGACAAGAAGCGCTAACTTCTCGTCACCTATGACGGTGCGGGCCGGACCCATTGTCCGCATTGCCCCGAGCACTATGAGATGAAACAGGTAAAGCTCATAGCTGAACCGCCCGAACCAGCCAAGTATTGCGAGCGCTCGGCTGCGGTCAAGCAAAGGGCCGGATGGATGTTCGTTGGCTGCCAACAGCAGGAAGGCCGTGCCGAGTGCCATCAGTGTCACGCCGAGGACATTCGATTGGCTGATTGGCCGATATAGGTAAAGCGACACCATGCCGGCGATAACTGGAATTTGTAACGACTGCGCAGTGCGTCCATGCAGTGCCACTCGCCTGGCCAGCACCGCCGCGCTGCACCCGATGGCAATCCCATCGAAACACGCAAAATAGGCGTAGAGAAAGTCATCCCCACTCCCTTGATACATGAGACGATAGATCGGACCGGCGATGATGATCGCGGCCCAGAAAATTACCAGAAGCCTCTCCCGACGCAGGAGCAGGCAGATAATCGGGAATGAGACGTAGAATACCTCCTCGACCGAAAGCGACCACAGCACGCCAAGCGGATAGTTGAACCAGCCAGCATGAACGATCAAAACGTTCATCCAAAAGGTCAAGCCGGCGAGATTCGCCAACCAAAGAGAGGGAGGAGACCCACCACTTTGCGCGTGGTTCCGAAAGACTGAAACACCGGAGACCGCAAGAAGATCCACTACCAGCAGGAGCAGAAGAAGGCAGGGAAGAATCCGCGCCGCCCGCAAGCTATAGAATGTTCGCGCATTAAGTTTGCCAAGATCGACCCATCGGTTACATGCGTTCGATGTGATGAGAAATCCCGAGATCACGAAGAACATCGTAACTCCGTAATTCCCGTTACGAACAACCGCCTGCACGGCTTCCCATCCGAAAAGCCTGGCCAGGATGGTATCGCTCAGCCGGTAGACGATATTGAAATGGTGCAGCAGCACCAGCATGATCGAAACCCCGCGGATCAGGTCGATCCGCTTGTTGCGCAGTCCGACGCTCATGGGGCGACTCGTGCGACCTGGAGTTCTTGCTGTAGCGCACTTGGCGCGGCGGGGGCAGCTTCATTCCGAGAACAGCGTCAAGCCGCCAAGCACAGTCATTTTGCGGCGGAGTGGGCGCGGCCCCGACGATCGGCTACCCTGCATCCCGAAGCGCAGCCAAGGAAGCAGTCCAATGGCCACCATCACCATCCAGGCGGGCGACGGCGCCGGCAGTTTCTCGGCCTATATGCTGGAACCCAAGGCGCCACCGGCCGGCGAGTCCGCCGGCGCCGTGGTGCTCATCCAGGAGATTTTCGGCATCAACCAGTCGATGCGCGACACCGCCGCCTGGGTGGCCGACATGGGGTTCACCGCCGTCTGCCCCGACCTCTTTTGGCGCATCGAGCCGAACGTCGATATCACCGACAAATCCGACGCCGAGTGGAAGAAAGCCTTCGACCTGTTCAACAAGTTCGACCAGCCGAAGGGGGTCGAGGACCTCCGCGCGACACTCGCTGCCGCCCGCAAGCTCCCCGGCTGCAACGGCCGTGCGGGCACGATGGGCTACTGCCTGGGCGGACGGCTCGCCTTCATGATGGCGACGCAGTCCGATGCTGACGTGAACATCTCCTATTACGGCGTCGGTCTCGACAACCTGCTGGGCGACATTGGCAAGATCAGCAAGCCGCTGGTGCTGCATGTCGCCGACCAGGACGAGTTCTTCCCGCCCGAGGGCCGCGCCAAGCTGGTCGCGGGCGTGAAAGGACAGCGCCAGGTTGCCTGCTATGTCTATCCGGACGCGAACCACGCCTTCGCCCGCCTCGGCGGAATTCACTGGAATGGCCGCGCGGCGACGATAGCCAACGGCCGCAGCGCCGAGGCGCTGGTCGCGGCGTTGGGCTGACGCGATGACACACATCAGCCTCGATGCGCTCGCCGCTATGGTGCCCGACGGCGCGCTGGTGGCGTTGCCGCCGGACAACTCCACTCCCCCGCACGCGCTTGTGCATGCGCTGATCCGAGCCGGCAAACGCGGCTTGCGGCTGCTCGGTGTGCCCGTCTCTGGCTACGCGACCGACCTGCTGATCGGCGCCGGCTGCGTCGCCGAGTTGCAAAGCTCCGGCGTCACGCTGGGCGAGGCCGGCGGCGCGCCGCGGTTCCTGGCGGCGCTCGCGGCCGGGCGCATCATCATGACGGACGCCACCTGCCCCGCCATCCACACCATGCTGCAAGCCGCCGAGAAGGGTGTGCCCTTCATGCCTCTGCGCGGCATCATGGGCAGCGACATCCTGGCGCACCGGCCCGACTGGCGCGTGACCGACAATCCCTTCGCCGCTGGCGGCGACCCGATCGTGCTGCTGCCGGCCCTGTCGCCCGACATCGCTCTGTTCCACGGCGTGGTGGCCGACCCGGACGGCAACGTCTATGTCGGCCGCCGGCGTGAGCTCGCCACCATGGCGCACGCCTCCCGACGCTCGCTGGTCACCGTGGAGCGGTTCATCGAAACGAACCTGCTGGAAGACGAACGCCTGGCCGCCGGCACCATCGCCGCTACGTACATCGAAGAAGTGGCGGTCGCCGAACGCGGCGCCTGGCCGAGCGCACTGCTCGACGAGTATGCGGCGGACGCCGCCCATCTCTCGGACTATGCCCGGCTTGCGCGCACCGGAGATGGCTTCCGCGCTTACCTCGAACGCCACGTGTTCCGCTCGCGTGCCGAGGCAGCCGAATGATCCGCCGTGAGGAGATCATGGCCGCCGTCCTGGCGCGGCTGATCCTGGATCCGACAGCGCCGCCCGCGCGGCACATCGCCGTCGGCGCCGCCAGCCCGATCCCTGCCGCCGCCTGCTGGCTGGTGCGCGTTCTCGGTCACGACGTCCGCCTGTCGCTGCTGCACAAGCATCGCGGCAACCCGTTCACCGACGGCACGCGCGAGCTGTTCGACCTCGCCGGCCAGGGGCGGATCGACCTGTTTTTCCTGGGCGGCGGGCAGATCGACGGCAGCGCCAACATCAACCTGATCGGTACCGGCGAGTGGCCGGGAACAGCGGCACGCTTCCCCGGCAGCTTCGGCTCGGCATTCATGTATCTGATGACGCCGCGCACCATCCTGTTCCGCGAGGAGCACTCACCTCGCGTGCTGGTGCCGCGGGTCGATATCATCTCCGCGCCAGGCGTCTCGGCGCCGGGCGTGTTCCGCCGCGGCACAGCGCAGGCGCTGGTCACCGGCCGTGCGGTGTTCCGCTTCGATCCGTCGGCGGCGCGGTTCACGTTGGAGTCTGTGCATCCGGGCGAGAGCGCGGAGACGATCTGGGTGGCGACCGGGTTCGGCTATGACGCGGCGCCAACGGTGCCGGTCACGACGCTGCCCTTGGCCGAGGAGCTCGCGGCACTGCGCGGACCGGTGCGGGTGCAAATGCTGGAGACTTACCCGGAGTTCTGTCGGCGAGTTTGGGCACCCACGGGAGATGGCCGGGACAGGCCCGGCGACGACAGGAATCGTGACCGGACCACGGAGCAGGCGGCATGACGGACGGAGCCGAAGCGCCCGCCGGCAAGGGCCTAGCCGCCAGCCCCGGCGCACTGGCTGGATTGAAGGTGATCGACCTGACCCGTGTGCTGGGTGGTCCCTATTGCACCATGATCCTGTCCGACCACGGCGCCGAGGTGATCAAGATCGAGCCGCCGCAAGGCGACGAGGTGCGCGACTGGGGCCCGCCGTTCCACGACGACGACGCGAGCTATTTTATCGGGATCAACCGCAATAAACAGTCGATCGGCCTCGACATTGGCAAACCAGCAGGCAGGGAGGTGCTGCTGCGCCTGCTGGATGGCGCCGACGTGCTGGTGGAGAACTTCAAGCCTGGCGCGATGGAGAAATGGGGCCTCGGCCACGGTGATCTGCTGTCGGAACGCTTCCCCAGCCTGATCCACTGCCGCATTTCCGGCTTCGGCGCCGACGGGCCGCTCGGCGGGCTGCCCGGCTACGACGCGATCCTGCAGGCGATGACCGGGCTGATGAGCGTCAACGGCGATCCCAGCACCGGGCCGATGCGGCTTGGCACGGCGATCGTCGACATGGGCACCGGGCTCTATTCGGCGATCGGCATCCTGATGGCACTGGCGGAGCGCGGCCGCTCCGGTCGCGGCCAGTTCCTCGATATGACGCTCTATGACTGCGGCATGGCGCTGCTGCATCCGCAGGCGGCCAATTTTTTCCTGAACGGACGCCGGCCGATGCCGACCGGCAACCCACACCCGAATCTGGTACCGTACGACAAGTACAAAACGGAGACCGTCGAGATCTTCATCGCGTCCGGCAATCAGGGGCAGTTCCGCAAGCTGTGCGAGATCATCGGCCGACCGGACATGGCGGATGACCTTCGCTTCGCCAGCAACGCCGCGCGGATGGAGCACCGCACGGCGCTCACTGCCGAGCTGACCGCCGCATTCGCCGAACAGGACGGAAGCGAGATCGCCCTGCGGCTAATCCGCGCCGGTGTGCCGGCCGGACCGGTGCTGCCGGTCGATGAGGCGACCGCGGCGCCTCATACCGCACATCGGGCAATGATGACCGAGCTCGGCTGGTATCGTGGGCTGGGCACACCGATCAAGCTGTCGCGCACACCAGGCGGGACCCGTGCCGCGCCGCCCCGATTCGGTGAGCACGGCACGGCCATCCTGACGCAGCACGGCTATTCGACCGCGGAGATCGAGGCGCTGGAGAGCATCGGTATCCTGTGGAGAGCACGCCGGAGCTAGAAACGTAGGGCGGACGCAGTCCGCCGTCGGCACACCGGCGGACTGCGTCCACCCTACGACGCAACGACCGGGCAGTGGACCGAAATTTGCCAGGTTCATCGCCGGATAAAGGTTCACACGGAGCGCCACGGGAGCGCGCGCCCCCCTGTCTTCGGCCCGATGGCAAATGGTCCGCTCGGCTCAAAACGTCCAGCAAAACGGAAGCCTCCGCGGCCCTCCGTGCGATCTCCGTGGCGCTCCGTGTGAACCACTTTCCACGAGGCCCCGGTTCCGCGGATGTGCGGCCCCATAACCCCCTGCGGGAGAGCGCGATGACGCACGGTGATTCGCCCCGCGACGCTTCGCTCGCGGCTCTCGCAATGATACGGTGAATATCGGAAATCGGAACACTGCGGCCCACCTTGGATTTCATTCAGCAACGCGCTCTGGCGCCTGCCCCCGGCATCGACGAACTCGGCGATGCCGCCGCGACGCACTGGCTGTTCAAAGCGACGCTGTACGAGGAGCGCTATCCCGACCTGACCGAGGCGGCGCTGACCGCCGCCGGCGTCCGCAGCGCGTACCAGCACTTCCTCTGGATCGGCGATCGCGAGGGGCGTTCGGGCAGCCTGTTCTTCGACCCCGCCTGTTATCAGGCCGGGCTCTCCCCGAATGACCGGCAGCAAGCCGTCGCCGAAGGAACCTGCGCGCATTTCCTGCGCACCACAGCCGGCGGCAAGCGCGTGATCCGGGCCTCGGTCTATTTCGATCCGGCGAGCTATCTTGCCCGCCACCCGGCTGTCCGCGAGGCGATCGCCGCAGGCACATGGGACTGTGCCCTGCACCACTATCTGGCCAACGGCACGCCGACCGCATTCGATCCGCTGCCGCAATTCTCAGAGCGGTTCTACCTCGCGCACTATCCCGATATCGCCAAGGCGATCACCGCCGGCGTCTATCGCAACGGCTATGAGCACTTCCTGCACCATGGCGTGTTCGAGCTGCGCGCGCCCTGCGAGCACATCGATCTCGGCCGCTACGTCGAGACCCAAGAGTCGGTAGCCGAAGACATCGCCGCCAGCCGAGTGCGTGACGCCTTCGCGCATTACCTGACGTTCGGCCGGCATGCCGACATGGCCGTGCGCGTCACGGAGGCCGGTGCCGCGGCGTATGTCCGGCTTCGTACACAGGCAATGCTGCCGGCATTCACCCGCCACAAGCTCGACTTCGCCTTTCATGGACCGGCCGCGGTGTCCGTCGCGATGGTCACGCGCGACAACTTCGCCGCCGCGATGGCCACGCTCGGAGCGCTGCGCGCGAGCTATCACGGCCCGGTCGAGCTGCTGCTGGTCGATGCCGGCTCGCGCGACGAGACGCGGTTCATCGAACGCTTCGTCACCGCGGCGAAGCTGTTGCGCCTGGCCAGCGATCCCGGACGGCTGAAGGCAAGCAACGCCGTGCTGACCTGGGCCAGCGCGCCGGCCATCGTGCTGCTGGACGAGCACGTCGAGCCGGCGCCGGGCGCAGTGGCGGCGGCGCTGGATCGGCTCGGCGCCGACCCCACGATCGGCGCGGTCTGCGGGCGGGTGATCGACGACGCAGGCCGGCTGCGCGACGCGACCGGCGCAGCGGTGCAACGCGACGTATCGGCACTGGCGCCGGAAGCGAATTTCGTCCGCGACGTCGATGTCTGCTCGGACCTGTTCCTGCTGCTGCGCACGACACTCTTCAACGAGCTGGGTGGATTCGACGAAGCGGACGGCAACGAGGTCGCCGGTCTCTGCCGGCGCATCGCCGAAGGCGGGTTTCGCATGGTGTACGACCCCGCCGTCGTCGCGTTCGATCACGCGCCCGAGCGGCGCAACAACGGCCGGCCACAGGTGGCGCGTGTTGTCCAGGCCCAGCGCCGGCGCGTGTTGTTCATCGATGACACGGTCCCGCTGCGGATGACGGGATCAGGCTTCGTCCGTTCCAACGACCTGATCGCGGTCATGACGTCGCTCGGGTTCGCGGTGACGGTCTTCCCGCTCGATCCATCGCCCTTCGGGCCGGCCGCGATCGCCGCCGACTTGCCCGACGAGGTCGAGGTGATGCACGACCGCACATACGCCGAGCTGGAAGCATTCCTGCGCGAGCGGGCCGGCTCGTTTCACGCGATCTGGATCGCCCGCACGCACAATCTGGACCGCATACGATCGGTGCTGGAAGCCGCGTTGGAGGACCACCGGCCGCAGCCGCTCCTGGTGCTCGACACCGAGGCGATCGCCGCCCGCCGCCTGGCCGGCGAGGCCGCCCTGCAGGAGCAGGACTGCGACCCGGAGGCAATCCTGGCGGCGGAGTTCCGCAACGCGCGCCTGTGCCGGCGCCTGGTCGCAGTGAACGAGGCGGAAGCGGCGACGCTGCGTGGTCTCGGCTTCGATGCGGTCAGTGTGATCGGCCATCTCTGCGAGGCACGGCCAACGCCGCGCCTGTTCTCCGAGCGCGCGGGCCTGCTGTTCGTCGGCGCGATCCATACGCAGCGCAGCCCGAACCACGACGGACTGTGCTGGTTCATCGACGCCGTGCTGCCGCTGGTCGAGCAGGAACTGGGCTGGCAGACCCGGCTCACGGTCGTGGGCTACCTGGCGCCGGGCGTGAGCCTCGACCGCTACCGCGACCACCCGCGCGTCAGCCTGCGTGGGGCGGTTGCCGAGACGCATGGACTCTACAACTCGCATCGCCTGTTCGTGGCGCCGACCCGCTACGCCGCCGGACTTCCCTACAAGGTGCACGAAGCGGCATCGCTCGGGCTGCCGGTGGTGGCGACTGAACTGCTGCGGACGCAGCTCGGCTGGACCGACGAGGAGGAGCTGTTGGCCGTCGATCCGGCCGACGCGGCGGGGTTCGCTCGAAGCATCGTTCGGCTCTATCGCGATGAGGCCCTGTGGCAGCGCCTGCGCGAGGGGGCGCTCGCGCGGATCCTGGCGGAGCACAATCGAGACCGATACGCGCAGGCGGTGCAGGAGGTGTTGGGCGCGTAGTGGCGGTGACGCCGGCCGGGGGCGGAGCCGCGTTTTCACCCAACCGTCGTGTGCGCCCGCGCTCTGGCTGACTGTGGTAAAGCTTTCTTTCTTAAGGCTCCCACCACAAAGCTCGACGCAATCAGGAACGGCGCGAGCACTTTAGTCGACCGCGTTGGCCGGACGGCAATGCACCGCCAGCCAGATCGTCGGCCCCGACGCCGAAGTCCACTCGACGCGATGGCGCACGTGCGCCGGGATAATCAGGTGATCGCCGGGCCCGAGCGATCGCGTGGCAGCCTCGGCCTCGATAAGGACCCCAGCCGATCCGCTGACCAGCAGCACGAATTCATCCCAGTCCTGGTCGAACCAGAAACCGGGCGGGGAGGCCTGGCCGCCCGAGACAATGCGCTCGACCCTGAGACCTGGCGCAGTCAGCAGTGCTTCGACTTGCTCATCCGGCGCGATGGGATTGACTGCGGCGAACAGGTTACCGTGCTTGATGTCCATGACCGCATCCAAGAGCGGATGTCAGCCGAAACCAAGAGCCGGACCGCCAGCGCCATCATGGGCTGGCCCGGACAAGCCCGTGACGATGAGCCTTGGTCTGCCCGAATTAACGCCGCTTCAACCCTCGTGCGCCAGTATCGGCCGGCCGACTCTCGTCGCATCGGCCAGGATCACATGAGGTTCAGGATGCAGAGACGCTACTTCCTTGGGCTGGCGGCTGCCATGCTGGCCGGTGCGCCTCGCGCGGGGGCAACCAATACGCACGGAACGCGCGAGCAGGCCATGGCGATGGTGGAGAAGGCCGCCGCACTCATTTCGAGCGAAGGCAAGGATAAGGCATTCGCCGTGATCGACGATCCGACCGGCCCGTTCGTGAACGGCGATCTCTATGTATTCGTGACCAGCATCGACAATGGCACCACCGTCGCGCACGGCGCCAACAAGGCTTTGATCGGCAAGAGCCTGCTGCACATCAAGGACGCTGACGGCAAGCTGTTCATCCAGGCGATGATCGACATGGCACAGTCGAAAGGCGAAGGATGGGTCGATTACAAATGGCCCAATCCGGTCACACACAAGATCGAAGCGAAATCGAGCTTCGTGAAAAAGGTTGGCGACGTATTCGTCGGCTGCGGCATTTATCAGAACTAGCAACGGAACGGGCGAGCAAGACGGATGATCCGCCTGATCAGCAACGCGCGTATTTCCCACAAATTGTGGGCGGCGCCCGCGCTCATCATGCTGTTCATGCTGGCTCAGGGGGTCGTCGCCCACTACGGCGTCGTCCGACAGAGCGCGGCGTTGCACGAGATCGTCGATGTCGCCGTTCCCAAGAACGCCACGCTGCAATCGGCGGGCGACGCCCTGGCGGCCGCGCAAATCGGACTTTATAGACTGGTAAGCTGGCAGGCGAACAGCACTGATGCCGCCAAGGCCATGGCGGCAGCCCGCAAGCAGATTCAGCAGGGTATCGCGTCGGGAACCAGCCTGTTGAACACGGCCGCTACGAAGTACGCGTTGTCGGACGACGAGCGGTCGGCGGTGGACGCCGTCCGCGACGCATTGCAACCTTACGCGGCGTCGGTAAAGGACGCGCAGGACATGGCCGGCGTGGACGCCGCGACGGCACTTTCATTCATGTCCGCGGCCGATGATCAGTACGCCAACTTGCAGGTTCAACTCGAGAAGCTCTCGGCCCTGGAAACGCGGCTGACCGACGGTGCCGCCGCCGCCGCCAGCGCAAGCGCGTCGGCGGCCACATGGCGCTCGCTCAGCCTCCTGGTTGCTGCATTGTTGCTGGCGGTCGGCACCGCCACCGTCGTCTCGCGCCTGATCGGACGCCCGGTCGTTGGCATGACCCGGGCCATGCGTGCGCTGGCCGATGGCGATCAAGCCATCGAAGTTCCAGGCGTCGGCAGAGGCGACGAGATCGGCGACATGGCCAATGCCGTCCAGGTCTTCAAAGACAGCATGATCAAGGCGGACCGGCTCGCAAAAGAGCAGCAGACCGAGCGCGCCGCCCGCGAGCAACGTTCGCTGCACATCGAGGGCCTGGCGCACGCCTTCGAGGACAAGGTGGGCACATTGATCGGCCTGCTGTCGTCGGCCTCGACCGAACTCGAAGCCACTGCGCAATCGATGTCCACGACGGCCACCGAAACCGGCGAGCAGGCCACGACCGTCACATCGGCCGCCGAGCAGGCGAACAGCGGCGTCCACTCGGCCGCCGCGAGTGCCGAGCAGTTGACCGCCTCGATCAACGAGATCTCGCGGCAGGTCGCACAGTCCGGCAAGATCACCGAACAGGCGGTCGAGGATGCGCGCCGGACCGACGCGATTGTTCAGGCGCTGGTCACCAATACGCAGAAGATCGGCCAGGTCGTCGATCTGATTACCAGCATCGCCGGACAGACCAATTTGCTCGCGCTCAACGCCACCATCGAGGCGGCTCGTGCCGGGGACGCCGGCAAGGGGTTCGCCGTGGTAGCCTCCGAGGTCAAGAGCCTCGCCCGACAGACCGCCAAGGCGACCGAGGAGATCGCCGCACAGATTGCCCAGGTCCAAGGTTCGACAACCGGCGTGGTCGAGGCGATCGGCAGAATCACCGCGATCATTCAGGAGGTCAGCGCCATCGCCACGAGCATCGGTGCGGCTGTCGAGGAACAGGGGGCGGCGACTGCCGAGATTGCCCGCAGCGTGCAGCAGACGGCGCAGAGCACCCGGCAGGTCACGGCGAACATGGCGCATGTCAGCCGGGCCGCTCACCAGACCGGTGTCACCGCGCATCAACTTCTCGACGCCGCGAGCGGTCTTTCCCGACAGGCCGAGCAGCTTTCCGCAGAGATCGGCGGCTTTACTACTCAGGTGCGTGCCGCCTGACCGATAACCACCTCTCCCGCCCTGCGGGGAGAGGCCCGCCCTCGGGTTTTGATCCGAGTGTCGCCAATGCGCAGCATGGCGGGTGAGCGTCCTCGCGCGGGGTTAAGCCTTCGTCATTCCACTCTGCTCGCCTTGCATCGCCGCGCAGTTGCGGTATGCCGCCCACCGCAAAACAGGGAGCGAACGCCGGCATGAGCGAAGCGGAGCCGCCGCTGATCGAGATCGACCGGCTGACCAAACGGTTCGGCCACTTCACGGCAGTGGATGACATCTCCTTCGAGGTACGCCGCGGCGAGGTGCTTGGCTTCCTCGGTCCGAACGGCGCCGGCAAATCGACCACCATGCGAATGCTGGCTGGCTTCATGCCGCCCTCGGCCGGCACCGCACGTATCTGCGGCCACGACGTGCAGGCGGACTCGGTGGCTGCACGGCGGATGCTCGGTTTCCTCCCGGAAGGCGCCCCGACCTATCCGGACATGACGGTGACCGGTGTCCTGACCTTCGTCGCCCGCATCCGCGGTTATCACGGCCGCGACCTCACGGCCCGGTTGGAAGACGCGATCGCCCTGACCCGGCTGGAGTCGGCACGCCTGCAGCCGATCGAAACGCTCTCCAAAGGCTTCAAGCGCCGCGTCGGCCTCGCGTTGGCGCTGCTGCACGACCCCCCGGTTCTGGTGCTCGACGAACCGACAGACGGACTCGACCCCAACCAGAAGCACGAGGCGCGCGACCTGATCCGCAGCATGGCGCAGCGCAAGGCGATCGTCATCAGCACCCACATTCTCGAGGAGGTGGACGCGGTCTGCACCCGCGCCATAATCATCGCCGCCGGCCGCATCGTGGCCGACGAGACCCCGACGGCGCTGTGCGCGCGCCACGAATCGGGCCGGCTGGACGACGTGTTCCGCGAGCTCACCACCCGCTCCGCGGCGCGCGCCGCATGGGAGCGCAGCAAGACGCTGGAGGACGCAGCCTAAGCCCATGCGTGTCTCACTGATCGTCGCCCGGCGAGAGTTGGCCGGCTATTTCGCCACCCCCGTGGCGAGCGTGTTCATCGTGATCTTCCTGGTCCTGCAGGGCACGCTGACGTTCAACATCGGCAATTTCTTCGAGCGCGGGCAGGCCGATCTCGGTGCCTTCTTCGCCTTCATCCCCTGGGTGTTCCTGCTGCTGGTGCCGGCGGTCACGATGCGGCTGTGGGCGGAGGAACGCCGGCTCGGCACGATCGAGCTGCTGCTGTCATTGCCGATCCGCGAATGGGAGGCGGTGGTCGGCAAGTTCCTCGCCGCCTGGGCGTTCTGCGCCATCGCGTTGGCGCTGACTTTCCCGATCGTCATCACGGTCAACCTGCTGGGCAGCCCCGACAACGGCGTGATCGTCAGCGGCTATGTGGGCGCGCTGCTGACGGCCGCGGCGTTCCTGGCGATCGGCGCGGCGGTCTCGGCGCTGACCAAGAACCAGGTGATCGCCTTCGTGCTGGGAGTCGCCGTGTGTTTCGTGTTCGCCGTCACGTCCTATCCGCTGGTCACCGATTTCCTCAGCCGGCAGGCGCCGGTGCTCGCCGCAGTTGCCCGGCGGCTGGCGGTGATCGACCGGTTCGATGATTTCGTCCGCGGTGTGGTCAGCGCACGCGACCTGATTTTCTTTGTGACGTTCATCGGGTTCTGGCTGTTCCTGAACACGATGATCGTCGAAGCCCGGAAGGCCGACTGAGATGCGTTCTCGGACCTGGGCCGCCGTCGCCGGGGTGATCGGCGTGCTGTTCATGGTGGTCGGCATCAATCTGTTTGCCGATGCGCGGCTCGCCTGGACGCAGGTCGATCTGACCCAGAACCACAACTATACGCTGTCATCAGGCACCGACAGCATCCTGCGCTCTCTCAAGGAGCCGATCACCCTCCGTCTCTTTTATTCGCGCGAGCTTGGCGCCGCGGCGCCAACTTATGGCGCCTACGCCGACCACGTGCGCGAGATGCTGGAGGAATACGCCGCCCGCTCGCGCGGAAAGATCCGGCTCGAGCTCTACAACCCCGAGCCGTTCAGCAGCACCGAGGATCATGCCCTGGCCTATGGCCTTCAGGGCGTGCCGCTGGATCAGGGTGGCACGAAGGTCTATTTCGGCTTGGCCGGCACCAACCTGCTGGACGACCAGCGCATCATCCCCTTCTTCCAGGCCGATCGCGAGCGCTTCCTGGAATACGATCTGACCAAGCTCGTGTACGAATTATCCAACCCCGCGCGTCCGGTCGTTGGGGTGATGTCGTCGCTGCCGGTCGATGGCAACCCCGAGCTCATGATGATGGCGATGCGCCAGGGCATGTCGGGCAGCTCGCTCGGCCAGCCTTATGCGTCCACCATGCTGCTCCGGCAGACCGACACGGTGAAGGCCATCCCACTCGATGCGCAGGTGATCCCGCCCGATGTCAAGGTGCTGCTGATGGCGGACGCGCGCAACCTGTCGGACGCGACGCAATACGCGATCGACCAGTTCGTGATGCGCGGCGGACGCTTGATGGTGATGGTCGATCCCTGGAGCGATACACTGGCCTCCACACCGACCCAGACCGGCATGCCGCCGACCGACACCGGCTCCGACCTGCATCGTCTGTTCGGCGCCTGGGGCATTCAGTACGACCCGAAGGAAGTGGTCGGCGACCTGGATGGCGCCTGGCGCGTGCAGACCCAGTCCGGTGGCGTGACCGACTACGTCGCCTGGTTCAACATCCGGGGCGGGATCAATCACGACGATCCGGCAACCGCCGACCTGCACGCGGTGAGCGTCGCCACGCCCGGCTTCATCGCCAAGGCGCCCGGGGCGAAGATCGACTTCACCCCGCTGCTGACCAGCGGGCCGCAGTCCGGCCTGATCCCGGTCAGCTCGGTCGAGATGCCCGACCCGGCAAAGATCCTGGCCGACTTCAAGCCGCAAGGCGGACCGCGCGTGATCGCCGCGCGCATCCGCGGCGTGCTGCACTCGGCTTTCAGCGGTCCCCCACCGATTGCGAAGGGTCAGCAGCGGCCGAAGGACTTCCCGCCCTATATGGCCCAGACAAAGGGTCCCGCCGACATGGTCGTGGTCGCCGACAGCGACATCCTGGCCGACCGGTTCTGGATCAATCAGCAGGATTTCTTCGGCCAGAAGGAAGCGATCCCGTTCAGCGACAACGGTCCGTTCGTTGCCAATCTTGTTGACACGTTGGCCGGTTCGGATGCGCTGCTCGGGTTGCGGGCTCGCGGCACCTCGGTGCGGCCGTTCACCGTGGTGGATCGCATGCAGGCCGAGGCCGAGGCAAAGTTCCGCAAGACCGAACAGGGGCTGCAGGCGCATCTCGACGACCTGCAGAAGCGGCTGACAACATTGCGCACCGGCTCGGCGACCGGCACCTCGGACAACGTGGCGCCGGTTATCACGCCGGCGCAGCGCGCCGCGATCCAGGCGGCCGATCAGGACATCGTGCAGACCCGCGCGCAGCTTCGGACCGTGCAGTTCGAGCTGAACCGCGACATCTCGCAGCTCAAGGGCGAGCTGATCGTGTTCAACATCGTGCTGGTGCCGGCGGTGCTGGCGCTGGCCGCGATCGTCATGGGGCTGGTGCGCAGTCACCGGCGCGCCCGGGCCCGCCACGACGAGTCCGCCCGCGCACACGAACCGCTCCAGGCGGGAGCACGGGCATGATGCCGCGCACGGGCCTTGCCTTGCTGCTGGCCGGCGTGGTGGTGCTGGCCGGCGGATGGTATCTGGGCCCTGCGCAGATGCAGCCGGCGGCACAGACGATCCGACCGGGGACCTTGATGTTCCCGAACCTTGCCGCGCGCCTGCAGGACGCCGCCGAGGTCGATGTCGCGCATCAGGGCAAGACGCTGGTAATCCGCCGCAAGGGCGACGTGTGGGGCCTTGCCGATCGCGGCGGCTACCCTGTGCAGCCTGAGAAGCTTCGCACAATGCTGACCGCGCTCACCGAGTTGCGGCTGGTCGAGCCGCGTACCAGCGAGCCGGCGAACTATGACCGGCTGGGCGTGGGCGATCCGAACGCACCCAATTCGACCGCCGATCTCTTGCGAGTGGCGGATGCTTCCGGCAAGCCGATTGCCGCACTGATCGTCGGCCATCGCCGTGTGCTGACCGAAGGCGACGTGCCTGACGAAGTGTTCGTCCGCCGTCCGGACGAAGCGCAGAGCTGGCTCGCCGAGGGCAGCCTGGAGGTGGACGCCGATCCCCAGCAATGGCTGGTGCGCGACATCATGAACATCGACCACACGCGCATCGCGCATGTGTCGGTCCAGCGTGCCGGTACGACGCTGGATTTCGACGGCGCCAAGGGCAAGCTCACCATCACCTCCCCGGCGACCCATCCGGCATTGGACAATTTCAAGTTGGATGAAGTTGCCAGCGCTCTCGAATCGCTGACCTGCGAGGATGTCGTGCCTGGCCCGGCACCGACCCAGGGGGAGATCGGCCAGTCGGTGTTCACCACCACCGACGGGCTGACAGTGACGACGCGGCTTTATCAGAGCGGCAAGGACGTGCTCGCCCGCTTCGACGTTGCTGGGAATACGCCAGAGGCGAAGCGGTTGAACGCGCGGGTTGACGGCTGGACATACCAGGTCGGAAGCTGGAAAGAGGCAGAGCTGGTACCGGCGATGACGGATCTGGCAAAGCCCGAGGACAAGTCCGCACCTTCAGCCGGCCCCACGCGGTGAACGACCGCGAATATCCGGCGCGACCGATCGTCGGGATCGGCGTCGTCGTGCTGAAAGGTGATTCGGTCCTGCTGGTGCGTCGCGGCAAGCCGCCGAACATGGGAAGCTGGACGCTGCCCGGCGGCGCGCAGGAGCTGGCGGAGACGACAGAACAGGCTGCCCGACGGGAACTTGCGGAAGAAACCGGGGTGACGGTGGGCGAGCTTCGTCTCGTAGCGACGGTCGATAATATCCGCCGAGACGCCGCTGGACGCGTGCAGTTCCACTACACGATCATCGATTACGCCGCGGCCTGGCTGGACGGCGAGCCGGTCGCCGGTACTGACGTCACCGAGGCGGTATGGGCGCCGCTCGATCGGCTCGCAGACTATACGCTGTGGCATGAAGCGCACCGCGTGATCGCGTTGGCACGCAAGTTGGTGGGTTGAGGTCGACAAATGGGTATTGCGATCTTGTGTCCTGTTCCCGCTGCCCTCCTGAAATCCGCACTTGCCACTTGCGACGAGAAGGGGCGAGTGGCATTTGGGACGAACGCCTTCGATGTGTTCAAAAGGGCGGAGCAGCTCTATGGGAGCCCGCTTCCGGCACTGATTTACCCGACTATCCATTACGGCGACCCGGATGGGCTGAGCGCACCAGGTTACGCCTGCTTTCGCGCAACCTATCTTTGTCTCCAGCGGGCTGACCGGAACGGAAGACATCCTGACCCTTCCGTCCGCCCGGCGGCGACTGTGTCTGGGTCGGACTCTGATACGCCCTGGCAGTTCTTCTGGGAGGTGGAAGGTCTACAGAAGTTGCCGGCAGCACAGCGCATAGCGATCACGACCCTCATGGCGGAGGGTCAAAACAAACCGCTGCCCAAAGCGTATGTGCCGCACGGCCCGACCATCGTGAAGGTTCCCCATGCGTGACATAGTATCATATGTGGGATAGCCGCAGCGAACAGCAAGCAAGCAATTTCAACCGGTAGATTCGAGGAGAGGCGCGGTGTTGCAGAAGGAATGAGCTCGGCTTTTCTCTCCGCGATCCTCTGAATGAGTCGATCCATATGCGCCGCGCAAATCCAGTATCGAGTTCAGCAGCTTATCCTGATTGCAGGAAAGTGATAATCGCCGGACTTCCCACGGGCACGTAAAGATTGGCGAAAGCCAGTGAGCCGCGGGTGGGGTTCACCCGGAATACGGTGACATTGTCGCTGCGATGGTTGCAGGCATACATGAACCGCCCGCTCGGATCGAGCGCGATGTTGCGGGGATAATCGCCGCGCGTCCATTCTTCGCCGAGCCAGCGGACTCGCCCGTCGGCGACCACGGCGAAAATCGCGATTGTGTTGCGCAGCCGGTTGGCGGTATAGATGAAGCGCCCGTTCGGCGTGACGACGATCTCCGAGGCGAAGCTTGTACCCACGTAGCCGGGCAGGGTGGATGTCTTCTGCTTCAGCGTCACCGCTGCATTCTGCGGATTCCAGTCATAAACAACGAGCTGCGACGCCTCCTCATACAGATTGTAGAACACCCGTCCGTTCGGATGGAACGCGAAATGCCGTGGCCCCGCGCCGGCCGAGGCGGCAGGAATGAAAGCCGGATCGTTGGGCGTCAGCTTCCCGCTCTGCTCATCGATCCGCCAGAAAAAGGTGCGGTCCAGCCCGAGATCGTTGACGATCACAAACTTGCCGCTCGGGTCGGCGGCAATCATGTGCGCGTGCGGCCCGTTGCCGTGATCGCTGATCGAGAAATTGCCGGGCGGCCCCTCGGCCGGACGCGGGGCGCCGTCAGGCCCCTGGTCGCCCTGCACATCGACCGCGGTCCCGACGCCGCCGTTCTGCTGCACCGGCAGCACGGCGACATTGCCGCTGCCGTAGTTGGCAACGAAGACGAAGCGCCCCGAGGGATGCACGCTGCAATGCGCCGGTCCGGCGCCCTCCGAGCTGACGGCATTGATTTGTGTCAACTCGCCACTCGCCCGCTCGATCCCGAACGCGGTAACGCCGCCCGTTTTGCCGCCGTTGAAGTCATCGACCTCGTTCACCGCGTAGACAAATCGGCGGTGCGGGTCGAAAGCCAGCCATGAGGGACTGGCACTGGGAAACACCTTGACCGGTGTCAGCGCACCGGTGCGCGGGTCCATGCGCAGCAGGGCGATGCCTTCGCCGTGCCCCGGCGGTTTGGATGCCGAAGTGTAGCCGCCGACATAGGCATGGACGCCACCTCCGACAGCCGTTCTGCGGCGCTGCGCGGCTGCGGGAAGCGCCGTCGCAGCCGCCGCCGCGACCACCCCGCTCAACGCCGTTCTGCGAGCAATCGCCTGACGGTCACTATGGATGCCTTCGCCTCGCATCATCCCCTCCCTTTTGAACACGGGTGTAATCAGTGGTAATCCGTAGGGCGGAAAAGCGAAGCGCATTCCGCCGCTCACGATCAATCCCGCTCCCCCGCTTCAGTCGGCTCATCATTCGCTGCCCATCCAACCCGGAGGATAGAGCCCCTTGGCCACCCAGCGGTGAAAAGACACAAATCTCCAATCCGCGGGCATCTGCACAAGGCCGTGGCGAACAGAATTGAAATGCACGTAATCCACATGGGCCGCGTAATCGTCCCGAATTGTGTGCTCCCAGTATCGGCGCTGCCAGAGGTCCCGCTCGCCACGACGAAGCATGACCCTTGACCGCTGTTCTGTCTTAGGCACGGCCTTCGAGAATGCGGTCTTGATCGACTTCCAGCGTCCTGGGAAATCAACATCGCCGTTGGGAAGCGTCCATATGCAGTGCATTGCATGTGGTCGGGTAGCACGACCCAGGCATCGATGTGGAACGGGGAGCGCGCCAGCGCCGCGCGAATTGCTTCGCGCAGTGCATCGATCTCTCTGGTCAGCCGGTCAGAACGCCGGTCGAGCAGATTCACGGTGAAAAAATAGGTGCCACCCGGGACTCGGTTCCGTCGGTAGTTGGGCATGGGAGGGTCCGGCGTTCAGCGATTGGCGGAATGCGCTTCGCTTTTCCGCCCTACGTATTGCTACACATTGCAGTATCGTTAGGATTCCTCTACGGCAGCAGCACCGTGCTGCCCGTAGTCTGCCGTGCCTCCAGGCGCCTGTGGGCCTCCGCCGCTTCGTTCAGCGGGAACGTCTGGTTCACCGCGATCTTCACCGCCCCCGACCGCACCACGTCGAACAGGTCATTCGCCGTTGCCAGCAGGTCCGCCCGGTTCGCCGTATAGGTGGCGAGCGTCGGGCGGGTGAGATACAGGCTCCCCTTCGCCGCCAGCATGCTGATATCGACCGGCGGCACGGGACCCGACGCACTGCCGTAGCTCGCCATCAGCCCGAGCGGTGCCAGGCAGTCCAAACTGGCGGCGAACGTCTCCTTCCCGACGCTGTCGTACACCACCGGCACCATCGCTCCGCTGGTGATCCGCTTCACCTCGGCCGCCAGCTTGTCGTATCCAACCACCGTATGAGCAGCGCCGTGGGCACGTGCAAGCTCCGCCTTCTCCTCGCTCGACACCACGCCGATCACCGTGGCACCGAGATGCTTCGCCCACTGGCACAGGATCAGGCCGACGCCGCCCGCGGCGGCATGCACCACGATCGTGTCGCCTGCTTTCACCTTGTACGTCCGCCGCACGAGGTATTGCGCCGTCATCCCTTGCAGCATCATCGCTGCCGCGGTTGTGTCGTCGATGCCGTCGGGCAGCTTCACCAGCTTCTCGGCGGCGATCACCCGCGCCGTCGCATAGGCGCCGATCGCACCGGCATAGGCCACTCGGTCACCCACCGCGAGGCCGGTCACGCCCTGCCCCAGCGCGGCGACAGAGCCCGCCCCCTCCATGCCGATGGTGATCGGCAGGGTCGGCGCCTTGTAGAGCCCGGTGCGGAAGTAGACGTCGATGTAGTTCAGGCCGACCGCGTCCTGCTTCACCATTACCTCGCCCGGCCCCGGCTCGGGTGTCGGCACGTCCTCCCACTTCATCACCTCGGGACCGCCATAGGCGTGGATGCGGATGGCCTTGGACATGCAGTTCTCCGTGCGTGGGGTCAGAGCAGCGCGCCGACCGGAGCCTCCAGCTCCAACAGCGCGCGCTTGGTAGAAAGTCCGTCGCCGCCGGAATAGCCGCCGAGCCCGTGGGCGGCGACAACCCGGTGGCACGGGATGATGATCGGGATCGGATTGGCGGCGTTCGCCTGTCCGACAGCGCGTGGCGCGCTGCGCAGACTCGCGGCCAGCTTGGCGTAGCTGCGCGTCTGGCCGTAGGGAATGGCACACAACGCCCGCCAGACGCGCTGCTGGAACGCCGTCCCGCCCGGCGCGAGCGGCAGGTCGAATGCCGTCAACTCACGGTCGAAATACGCGTAAAGCTGCGTGCGGGCCGCCCGCAGCAACGACGTATCCTGTTGATCCCTCCCCCAGCCCCAATCGAGCGCGACGACCGCGCCCTCCTCTTCGGAGACGGTCACGTCGCCGAGCGGACTGTGCAGCGAGAGCTGGGGCATTCCTGGCCGCCTCCGTGAGCCGGCCGCGGATGCGAGACCCGCACCGGCGGCCTGTCAAGAGAGCGCCCCTGCCTTCCCTGCCTTCGCCAGACCGGGCGAAGGTTCACACCGAGCACTACGAAGGATCCACGGAGCACCACCGAGGCGGCAGCGCTTCATGCTCCGGTGGCCCGTGTCATCCTGCGGCGCTCCATGTGAACCCTTTTATTCCGCGAAGATGTGGTCGAGAATCCTGATCGCCCGGTCGATCTCCTCGTCCGTTACTGTGAGCGCCGGCATGAAGCGGAGCGAATCCGGGCGCGGCGCGTTGATCAGCAGCCCGCGAGCGAGTGCCCGCTCGACAACCCCGGAAGCGACATCGCGCCCAAGATGAAGCGCCAGCAGCAGCCCCTTGCCGCGCACCTCCCCGCACCCGTGCCGGCGCGAAAGCGCGCGCAGCCCGGCCGCCAGGCGTTCGCCGGCCTGAGCGACCCGAGCCAGGAAATCAGGCTTCGCGACCTCCTCGATGACGGCACACCCGACCGCCGCCATGAGCGGATTGCCGCAGAACGTCCCGCCCTGATCGCCGTATTCGAAACAACAGACATCGCTATGGGCGACAAGCGCGGCCAGCGGCACGCCACCGCCGAGTCCTTTGGCCAAAGTCATGACATCGGGCGCGATTCCGGCATGCTCGAAACCGAACAGGCGACCGGTGCGGCCGACCCCGGTTTGGATCTCGTCAAGAATGAGCAACACGCCCCGATCGCGAGTCAAAGCACGCAGTTCGCGCAGGAAGGAAATGGAAGCCTCAAAGACCCCTGCCTCGCCTTGGATCGGCTCCAGCATCACCGCCGCCGTCCGCGCCGTTATGGCGGCCTCGACAGCGGCGAGATCATTCAGCGGTACCTTCACGAAACCGGAGACCTTCGGCTCGAACAAATGCTCCCACTGCGCCTTTCCCGAGGCAGCCATGGTGGCCAGCGTGCGGCCATGGAAGCCATGGTCCATGGTGATGATTTCGAAGGCGCCGCCGCGGTGCCTGCTCCCCCACTTGCGCGCCAGCTTGATGGCGCCCTCGTTCGCTTCAGCGCCGCTATTGGCGAGAAAGACCTGATGCAGCCCGCTATGCTGCGCCAGCAGCTCCGAGAGCTGGATCATCTGGTCGTTGTAGAAGGCCGGGCTACAGTTGATCAGGCGCTGTGCCTGCCGCGCCAGCGCGTTCAGGATGGGTCGGGGCGAATGACCCAGGCAGTTGACCGCCCAGCCCTGAATGAAATCGAGATAGCGGCGCCCCTCACTATCAGTCAGCCAAGACCCATCCCCACCGACGAACACGATCGGCGGCCGCCGCGCAACATCCATCACCGCCTGACTCCCCCTCCCCTCGCGGGACGGGGCCGGGGGGAGCGGGCCGGGCAACGGCTGATCGCTGGCAAGCGCACTGACTGTATCGGTCATCATGTCCTCCTTGGTTACCAGTGACACGGAGCGACAGAGACCCAAAAGCACGAAAGCCCCCGATCGCTTCCGACGGGGGCTTTCGTGGTCGATCTGCTGACTCGATTTACGGCGCGCGCAGACTCCTCACCCCCGTCAAGGGACGGCGGCGTCGGCGAGTGGCGATCGTGTTGCGCGTCATACGCGCCCAATGCACGTCTGCGGCCGCAGTGTCAATGAGCGATTCCATGCCGCGCCACGTCTCGGACGAGAAAGGTGCTATGCAAATCCCGGCCACGCCCTCCATCCAACGGACACCCCGATCGATATGACCGAGCATCACCAATTCCCAGGCGTTCCCTTCATGCTCGCCGTTTGCGCCGAGATGGTGTTCCGCAACCTGCCCATCGTCGAGCGGGTCAAGCGGATCTCGGCGCTCGGCTTCCACGTCGAGATCTGGGATTGGACCAGGCACGACATCGCTTCGCTGGCCGCGACCGGTGCCACGTTTTCCTCGATGACCGGCTACCTGACCGGCACATTGGCAGACGACGCGGGTGCCGATGAACTGATCCGCACCGCCAAATTGTCGATCCCGATCGCCAGGCAACTCGGAATCCCCCGGCTCAATTTGCACGGCACCGGCCTCGACGGACGCGGTCTGCCGGTCAAGCCCTGTGCAGCCGTCACCGGCGCGATGTGGTTGAAAGCCAAACAGACGCTCGACCGCATCGCAGACCTCGGCGCCGAGGCTGGCGTCACTTTCGTTCTCGAGAACCTCAACGCGCAACTCGATCATCCCGGCGTTCCTTTCGGCAGGGCAGAGGATTGCCTGGCGCTGGTCGCCGCCGTCGATCGTCCCTCGTTGCGTTTGATGCTCGATCTCTATCATGCGCAGATCGGCGAAGGGAACCTGACCGAGCTATGCCGGAAGGCGCTCCCTTTCATCGGCGAGATCCAGGTGGCCGACGTGCCGGGGCGCTGCGAGCCCGGTACCGGCGAAATCAACTATCCGGCGATCGCAAAGGAGCTCGCCGAGGCCGGCTACCACGGCACCATCGGCTTCGAGGGATGGGCCTCCGGCGATGACGAGCGTGCGTTGTCCTGCTTCCGCAACGCCTTTACCATCCCCCGTGTATAGCCACGCTGCGCGGTGGGCTGTTCTGTATGGATCGTCCCCACCTCATCATGGCCGGCCTTGTGCCGGCCATCTCCTTCCGGTTCGCGCTCAGGTGCCACAGCGGGCACGAGATGGCCGGCACAAGGCCGGCCATGACGATTTGCGGGCCTGCGCCGCGGCCAGCGCGTCGAAGACGTGCTTTTCAGGCGAAAGACCGCAAGGTTTCGATGCCGGTGCGAAGCGCCGCCCGGTAGATCGCGTGATCGATGCCATAGGCCAGCATCCGGAAACCGTGTGCCCAGTATTCGCGCGCCCAGGCCTCGTCGGCGGCAAGGAAGCCGGCCGGCTTCCCGTTCGCCTTCGCTGCGGCGACCACGCGGCGGATGGCCGCGAGATAGTCAGGGTGCTGGAACTGGCCCGGAATACCAAGGAAATTGGTAAGGTCGAAATGCCCGACCCAGACAACATCGACGCCGGGGGTCGCAGCGATCTCCTCCACATTGGCAAGCCCGCGCTCGGTTTCGATCTGGGTGATAATCAGCGTGCGCGCCTCGGCAGCACGGATCTTCCCCGCAGGGTCACCTGGCAAATAATCGTCATGAGCCATGCCGAAGGCCGCACCCCGCCGGCCGTGTGGCGGATAGTGCGCGGCGGCGACGATGCGCTCGGCCTCGGCGCGGCTCTCCACCATCGGCAGCATGACGCCCTCGGCACCCATATCGAGCGCGCGCGCGATGAAGTCGTACTCGTTGGTCGGCACACGGGCGAGCGGGGCGACACCCATGCCGCGACAGCCGGCGACCAGATGTTTAAAGCTCTCGAAGCCAAGTCCGGTATGCTCCATATCGAACAGCGCGAAATCAGCACCGGTCGCGGCGATGATCGCCGGCATGCCGGGGCTGAAGAACTCGAAGACCATA
>Ga0335075_10003693_pt1 | contig 24163 bp, 24 predicted proteins | sample Lox_Sample_24_FD_206723 | JGI IMG/M metagenome (GOLD analysis project Ga0335075, IMG submission 206723) | Soil microbial communities from Loxahatchee National Wildlife Refuge, Florida, United States - Lox_Sample_2.4 | ecosystem: Environmental > Terrestrial > Soil > Wetlands | place: USA...
GCCGCGGTCCCGACGAGCGACGGCAACTCGGCCAGCACGCCGGTACCGACGGCCACCTCGTAACGGTGCTCGCCCCCGACCACGATCCGTGTCGCGGTCACCGCCCATCGCCAGATTCGCGGTCGCCGTGTGCCTCGTCGCGCCGTGCCCCGCCCGGCATCGCGGTCGCCAATGTCCCGGCGATTTCCGCGGCGATGTCGTCAGGCTCCCGGCCGTCTGTGCTAACCGTCAGCCACGCCAGCCTGTCGTAGACCGGCAGCCGCTGCTCCAGCAGGGACTTCAGCTGCGCACGGGGATTGGTGCCGATGAGCAGCGGCCTAGCCCGGTCCAGCCCGACGCGTTTGGCCAGCTCGGCGAACCCCGTCTGCAGGTACACCACGGCGCGCCCGGCAAGCTGCGCCTGGGTGCTCTCGTCCATGACCGCGCCGCCGCCAAGCCCGACGACTCCGGCCGCGGGCGTTCCCTGCGTGAAAGTGCTGTCGTCCTGGCCGCTGCCAGGGCTGCCGCCGGTGAGCGTGGCGGAGACGGCCGCCCGCTCCAGTCGCCGGAACTCCGGCTCGCCGTCGGAGATGAAGATGTCGCCGACTGGCTTGCCCGCGACTGACTCCACTACGGCGTCAGTGTCGGTAAACGGCACGCCGAGCCGGGCGGCAAGCATCGTGCCGACGGTCGTCTTCCCCGCGCCCGGCGCTCCGATCAGGATTACCGGCAGCGCCGGAATCGTCAGCATGTTCGCCGCCTGCCCGTTCGCGGTCACCTGATTACCATCGCCTTCAGATAGGCTTCCGCGTTCCGCGCGGTCTCGGTCACGGTGTCACCGCCGAATTTCTCCAGCATCACGTCGGCGAGTATGAGCGCGGTCATCGCCTCGGCGACCACGCCCGCCGCGGGCACCGCAGTCACGTCACTGCGCTGGTTGATCGCCCTGGCCGGCTCGCCGGTGCGCACGTCCACCGTGCCGAGCGCGCGCGGCACCGTCGATATCGGCTTCATCGCGGCTCGCAGCCGGATTGGCTCGCCGGTGCTCATCCCGCCCTCAATCCCGCCAGCCCTGTTAGTGAGCCGCCTGATCCCGGCGCTGGTGCCCTCGATCTCGTCGTGAGCCAGTGACCCGCGCCGCGCGGCGGTCGTGAACCCGTCGCCCACCTCAACACCCTTAATGGCCTGGATGCTCATCAGCGCGCCAGCCAGCCTGCCGTCCAGGCGCCGGTCCCAGTGCACGTGACTGCCGAGGCCAGGAGGCAGCCCGTAGGCGATGACCTCGACGACCCCGCCGAGCGTATCGCCGTCGCGGTGGGCTGCGTCGACCTCCGCCTGCATCGCGGCGCTGGCTCCGGCGTCGAGGCAGCGCACCGGGTCGGCGTCGATTCGCGCCTGATCCTGCGGACCTGGCAGGTACTCATCGGGCGCCCGGACCGCGCCGAGCGCGACCACGTGACTCACAATCTCGGCGCCCAGTACCTGGCGTGCCAAGCGCCTGGCCACCTCGCCGAGCGCGACGCGCGCGGCCGTTTCCCTCGCGCTGGCCCGTTCCAGAATCGCCCTGGCGTCATCCTGGGCGTATTTCTGCATGCCGGCCAGGTCGGCGTGCCCTGGCCGCGGCCTGGTCAGCGGTGCGTTGCGTGCCTGCGCGGCCAGGATCTCCGCCTCGACCGGATCGGGGGACATGACGGTTTCCCACTTGGGCCACTCGGTGTTGCCGATCCTGATCGCCACCGGGCTGCCCAGCGTGAGCCCGTGCCGGATGCCGCCGGTGAACTCGACCTCGTCCTGCTCGAACTTCATCCGCGCGCCCCTGCCGTAGCCAGCCCGGCGCCTGGCAAGCGCGGCCGCGACGTCGGCGGTATTCACTTCGACTCCGGCGGGCACCCCTTCGCACACGGCGACGAGGGCGCGGCCATGCGATTCTCCTGCTGTTAGCCACCGCAGCATGCTGCCGATCTTGCCATGTGCCCAGCAGTGGTTTTGCGCTGCCCGCCGCCCCACCTCCCGGCGTGCGCGCCGCCGCACCCCCCGCGTGCCCGCCGCCCCACCCCCGCTTGCCCGGCAGCCAGCCTCCGCTAGCCCGGTACCTCGCGTCGTTTGCCTGACTCACCGCCGGGTATCCCGGCATGGAAATTCCGGGGAATCGTCAGCCTGCGACTGCTTGCAAACTGCCTTGTACCTTCCTGACACCTGCCTGCGCCTGCCGCCGTAATGGCGGCAGGCGCGTCTTGCCGTGGCGGAGCGGGTGTCGGGGGAGGAAGCTTTCATGCGAGCAATGCGGCGATTTGCCGTTTCAGTTATGTTTCGTCATAGCCTGACCAGGCCGGCCAGACGGGGGCCCGCGGCACTGCGCGCGGCCGCTCTCGGGGGCGTGATTGCCCTGATCGCTGGCACCTCGGCTGTGCTGGCCGCCGGCACCGGGCCGGCCCTGGCAACGGTCGCTAACGCGCCACGAAGCACCATGGCTTCGGTCGTCCCCTCGACGGCTATCCCCCAGAGCCGGGTCACGTTCGCCGTCTACTGCACAAGCCCAGCGGCAACCTCCGCTACGCTGCACGGCCTCCCGCTCGGGCTGACCGAGCACATCCCGATGCGGCCCAACAGGGCGGCCGGTGACTTCACCGCCTCGGTCATCCTGCCGGGCAGCATCCAGCCAGGCACCTATCACCCCAGGATCGAGTGCTCGGACGGCACGTCTGCGACGGCTCGGCTCCTAGTCCCCTCTTTCGCGACGGCAGGCTGGACGCCAAACGCCTGGCTGAGAGTAGGCGGGCTGATCCTGATCGGCGCGGTGGCCGGAGGCATCGCGCTGCGGCGCCGCAAGCGCCGTCGCTCTGGTGACTCCGAGGGTCCCCCTCTCCCCGGTCGCTCACGCGAGTACGCCGATCACTCCGATCAGCCGACCCTGCGCTTCTGAGCCCGTCGCGTGCCTAAAGACCGGCCGCGGCTTCCCGTGCGTTCGCGGCGAGTGCCGCGATCCGCCCGCCGTCAGGCACATGCGCCCTGTTCACCTTGGCGGAGACGACCGTAAGCCAGCATTGCCAGGCGGCCAGCCACAGCGGCCTGATCCAAAGCACGCCTTCGAGCCGGTCAAGTTCCTCAGCCGTTAGCCTCTGGTGCCCGGCATAACCGCGCATAACGTCGGCCGCGTTGCCAGGGCCTGCGCTGAGCAAGAGCACGGCAAGCGAGGCGAGCCGCGGCCCGCGTCCGGCTCCTGTCCAGTCCACCAGCAGCGGCCCGGCTTCCGTGGCGATCGCGTTGGGTGGCACCGGGTCGGGATGGACGAAGGTCTCCGGCAGCCCGCGGCAGTCGTCACCGCGAGCCATGAGCTGCTGGAGCGATTCGTAGACCTGCTGATGCGCGGCGGGAACGCGGCCGTCGAGGTCGGCCAGCATCGCGCTCGCCGCGGCAAGATCTTGCGCAGGGCCGCCTTCGTAAGCGGGCAGGTGGTGCAGCGAGCCAGCCGGGCGCTGGCTCGGGCCGTCCTCGGTGGCCAGGCAGTGAACCTCCCCGAGCAGCCGGCCGAGTTCGCGAGCCGAGACCGGCGTGGCCGGCCAGGGGCGGCCAGCTACGAACTCCGTGACCAGGATCGCCCGGCCGTCCAGCTCCGATACCGGTTCAGGATGAGCGCAGCGTTCCGCCGGGATGCCGCGTCGTTCGAGCAGGCGGAGTACCTCGGCGTCAGCACGTGCGCGCTCGGCGGGCCGCGCTGTCAGGTGAGCCCGCGCGACCCAGGCGGGCCCGTCACGGCGGTCCACGCGGTATACGCCGGGCGCCAGTTTGGTCGCTTTGTCGACAACGATGCCGTACCGGTCTTCGAGATGGGCGGGCACCGCATCAGCTCCTGGCCGCCGGTAGACGTCCCTGATTACCGTGCCGATCCGTGGCAAGCTGCGCCATCCTTCGCTGGCCGGCCCTCAGCGGCCGGCTCCCGGCTGCCGGACCGTGATAGCTTCTGAGATGCTCATTTGCGGGAGATGTCATTGTCTCGCGCTACCAAGCCGAGTGTTTGCAGCTTCGTGAGTTGTCCGTGACCAGACAGGTAATCAAACTCGGCTCAAGCTCGATCGCCAGCCGGGACGGGCTCGCGCTCGACGTGATCGCCGGCCTTGTCAGCCAGGTCGCGGCGGCTCAGCGGGCGGGCCACGAGATCATCCTGGTCACCTCGGGTGCGGCGCGGCTCGGCCGCCGGCTGCTGGCATTCGAGGGACCCACTGCCGGGGCTGCTCCGGCGCTGCAGGCACTCGTCACTTCGGTGCGGTCCGCCATCGGCGAGGAGGGCAGCCATCCGCAGGCCGCGGCTGGCGGCGCTGGCCGGCTCGTCGATTCGCTGACAACCGTGCTGCGCAGTTATCCAAGCGCAGAAGCCGGACCGCGGGCCACCGAGACCGCGCTGCCCTCGGCCGTTGGCCAGCCTGCTCTCATGGCCCTGTACCGGCAGCTCGCCGCCGCGGTCGGCGTCGAGGTCTGCCAGATCCTCGTATCCAGCAGCGACCTATCATCCGCGCGCGCCATGGCCGACCTCGGCCAGCTGCTTCGCGATGCGGTCGGCCGCGGCCTGCTGCCGATCGTGAACGGCAACGACGCGACTGACCCGCTCTCCGCGCTCGACAACGACCAGATAGCCGTCGCCGTCGCGGTGGCCGCCGAGGCGCCGCGGCTATTGTTCCTCACCGACGTACCGGCGGCATACAGGGACTCTTCGCTGACCGAGCGCATCGGCCGTCTGACGCCCGCGGAGGCGAGGGCGGTGCGTGCGGCAACTGGCGGCACCGGACGCGGCGGCATGGGCTCGAAACTCAGCGCGGCCGCACGCGCCGCCTGCTGCGGGGTCGAGTGCACCATCGGTTCGGCCCGCGAACCCGACGTCGTCGCGCGCAGCCTTAACCCGCGCGCCCGGATGGGCACTGTCGTGCGCGCGGCCGGCCCCCAGCTGGAGCCTGCCAGGCGATGGATCGGCGGCATGGCTTACTCGGCCGGCTCCCTTTACGTGAACAGGGAAGCCGAGGACAGCCTTCGCAGCGGCAGCACATTGTTCCTGTCCGGGGTGAAGCGCGTCGACGGCGACTTCGCGGCTGGCTCGGTGGTGGAGCTGCTGGACGTCCGCCACCCCGAGCGCTTGCTGGGCCGCGGCTCGGTAGCCCTGCCCGGCGCTATCCTGCGGCTGCTGCGCGCTCTTTCGCCGCAGGAAGTTGCCTGCGTGATCTCGATCATGCTGCGCCTGAAGTACGCCGGCCCGGCCGCAGGCCGCGGGCCTGATGTTACTGGCGGCCCGGAGGCCCTGCTCGATCCGGATGTCTACAAAGACAGCCGGGAACTCGCCGACGGCACCTCGCGGGCTAGCCAGGAGGCGTACGCGCAACTCGCCGGGTTCTCACCGGAACGGATTGCGGAGCTGGCCGAGTCGCTCCTGCTTGCCCAGCCAGCCGTGGCCGCCACGTTCCTGATGAGCAGGGGATTCTTGCACGGTCAGGTACCCACGGATCCGGCGGCGCGGCGCGTCGTGCGCAGCATTCATGCCGTGCACCGTGAGTCGCTGGTCGTGTTTCCTGGCTAGCCGAGGCCGGCCGAGAGCCCGCCGGCCGCCGCCTTCGGGACCACCACGTACTGACGCAGGTAGAGGTCGCGGAACGTCACGGGCCCCCGGGGGCCAGGCACGACGTCGATGTTGATCCCGGTTTCCGGAAGTGACAGCAGCTTGAATCCGTCCAGCAACCGCGGCGTCGAGTTCCAGAACGCGCCCGTACCGGAATAAGTGTCAAGAAAGCGCCCGGCAGCACCGGAATCTGCGGCCACAACCGAGGCGGCGAGCCCTGATGTCTCCCGGTTGGCGAGCTCAGCGGCGTCTGCCGCACCATCAGCCGGCGCCACCGTGATCGTGGCTTCGGATCCGCTGTCCAGAGCCCATTCGTGGCCAAGCGCGTGCCGGTGCGGCGGCAGCGACACCGCGACGCCGATCCGGTCTGCCAGTGCCGTCACCTGAGGAACCATCTCATCCCAGATCGCGCGCTGGACGAGTAGCAGGTTCAGCCGGTTGCAGACGCCGAGCCGGTCCAGGCTCCGCTCGATGAGTTGCAGCGCGAGCGCAGTGTCGGCCGAGGCGTCGACGTAGATCACCGCGCCGCCATCGGCATGTGCAAGCGTGCGCACTCCGTGCAGCGCCGCCTCCCGCGCCAGTTCCCGCGTGCTATCGCCGCTGCCGCGGAGGATCACGAGCGGGATGAGCCGCGGCTGGCGGACTAGGGCTAGTGCGCTCTCGTGGCCGGGAACGGGCAGGAGCTGGATCGCGGACTCTGGCAGCCCCGCGGCCGTCATCGCCGGCCCGACGACCCGGTCGATCAGCGCCGCAGCCGACTTCATCGCGCTGGAGCCGGTGCGCAGGACGCCCGCGTTGCGCGACTTGATCAGCTGCGAGGCGATATCGACCACGACACCCGGACGGGCTTCGAAATTCGCCCCGATGACGCCGACCGGCCGCCGCCACTCTTGCAGCTCAAGGCCGTCGGGCAAGTCGCGCACCCTCGACTTAGCGGCCTGCGCAGGAATGCCGGCCAGCGCCCGCAGTTGGTCCGCCATGGCCCCGACACGGCCGGCGTCCAGGCGCAGCCTGTCGACGAGCGCGTCAGCCATGCCGGCGGCCCTGGCCGCTCGAACGTCCTGCGAATTGGCCGCGATGACTTCCGCGGCCTGCTCGCCGAGCAGGTCTGCCATAGCGATGAGCGCGCCATCGAGGCAGGCGGCAGTTGCGTCCCTGAGCGCGCTGGCCCCGGCCGCAGCGGCCGCCCCGGCCGCCGCGACGGCTGCTTCCGCAGCATCGCAGACAGTCGGCGCCGAGCTCGGCATGGTCATGCTGTCTCCCGGAAGGTCCTTACTCGCAGCGCGGCTGGCCTGGCGTGTGCAGCCGCGGCGCACCGGCCTTCCGAGCATAACCGTGCAGCCCAGTACCGGTTGCGAGGGACAATTGATGCCGATGAGCAGCGACCAGGACCCGCGACGCTGGCCCGCGGGCCACCGAGTCCGCTGGCTGGGCTTTTCGCCGCTCAGCAAGATCCTGCTGATGCTGTCCGTGCTTGCCTCGCTGGCAATCGTCGTCATCATCCTGTTCTTCCTCTACCTGCTCATCGGCGCCTACTCTGGCGGGAGCAACCCGACCAGTGTCAACGGGGTGCTCTTCCCGGTTGCTCTGCTGTTCCTCGGGATAGTGGGGCTCCCGTCGCTGCTGGTCTGCATCCTGCTGTGGGCGGGCTATGCAATTTCCCGGCGCCGGGACGCGCGGCGCGGCGCACCGGCCCGGCGGCCCCGCTCCGCGCGCTGACTGCGCAGCGCTCGGCTGCCCTCCGACGCCTCGCCGTCACTTCCCAGTCGTTAGGTGACTTCTGGTGCTGGAATTGTCGGTTTTGTGGTCACCAAACAACTAGGAGTTCGGCCGACGGCCGCTGCAGGCGCGTTTCCGCGGGAACGTTGTCTTGTCGGGCAGCGGCTGCTTGCGGCATGCCGAGTTTCTGGCATGGTTTGTCGGGTGACTGATGACGTTTCGCCCGCTGACACCCCTCTTGCTGACACTGCTCTCCTTCCTGCCGCATCCCCCTCGGCAGCGTCCTCCGGCAGGCCGCTGACGTTCGGCCTGGTCGGTACCGGTCACTGGGCGAGATTCGCGCACGCGCGCGCACTTGCCTCAGCTCCGGACATCAAGTTTGCCGCCGTCTGGGGCCGTAACACCGAAGCGGCCGCTTCGATGGCTGCCGAGTTCGGGATAACCGCGCACGTCAACTTCGATTTGTTCCTTAGCGAGGTCGACGCGGTGGCGTTCTCGGTACCGCCCGACGTGCAGAGCGAGCTGGCAGTGATCGCAGCCCGCGAGGGAAAGCACTTGCTGCTCGAGAAGCCGGTAGCCCTGACCGAGAGCGCGGCGTACGCACTAGTCAGGGCGGTGGACGAGGCCGCTGTGGCGTCGGTCGTATTTTTCACCGCCAGGTTCCAGCCGGATGCCAGGGCGTGGCTGGCAGACGTCGTGGCCGGCGGTGGCTGGCAAGGCGGCACCGCGCTCTGGCTCGGCTCGTCGCACGCCGAGTCCAGCCCGTTCAACACCCCGTGGCGGCGCGCGAAGGGCGCGCTGTGGGACCTAGGGCCGCATGTGCTCTCGCTGCTCTGGCCGATACTCGGTCCGGTAGAGACTGTCACAGCAGATGGCGGCCGCGGCGACCTCGCGCATCTGGTGCTCCACCACCAGGGCGGGGCGACGAGCACGGCGACGGTCACGCAGGGCGCCCCTGAGGCAGCCGACGGTTTCGACCTGCAGGTCTGGGGAACGCGTGGCCGGTCGGCCGTACCGCAACTGGCCGCAGACCCGGTGCCCGCACTGCAGGCGGCGCTGACGGACCTCGTAGCTGCAGCCCGGTCGGGCAACCGGAGCCATCCGTGCGACGTCAGGTTCGGCCGGGACGTGACGCGCGCGCTGGCGCTGGCGCAGCGCGCGCTCGACGCCGCCCAGCCGACCGGATTTCCCGACTAGTGGCCGGACCGCGAGGCCCCGGCAACTGGCTCGTCACCTCTGACGGCTGTTAACCGCGCTTGGCCGCCGCACGCTGCGCCTGGTCGAGCCGGCTCTCGGCCGCCTGCAGTTCACGGGCTGCCGCGTCACGATCGCGCTCTGCCTCAGCACTGGTGCGTCCGAGTTCCGCGTCCTCGCGGCCAGCTTCGGCAAGCTCTCGCTCGAGGTGCTTGATCCGGCGCTGCAGGAACCGCTGCTGCTCAGCAACGCCGGCAAACTCCCGCTCGGCAGTCTCGAGCGCGCGCGCAGCCGCTTCCACGTCGGCCTCAGCCGCCTGGATGGTCTCGGCAGCGCGGCGCTCCTCAGTGGCCGCATCCTGCCGGGCCCCGTCCCCCGACGGCCCAGCTTCTGAAGGCACAGTCCCTGACGGCGCCGGGACGGCAACGTCAGTCGCCGGGGTTGCGCCGGGCGCCGGCTTCTGCGTTCTGCCAGGCTTCTGCCTGCCACCTGCCGTCGGCTTACTAGCGGGCAGCGCCAGCGCGGCGGACAGATCGACCTCTCCAAGCCCGGCATAGGCCAGCGGCTTCGTCAGACACCCGGACTGCACGGCAGCTCTCGCCGCTGAATCGGCAAGTGCGGCCTCAAGCGTCGCCCTGACTTCGTTCATCACGACAGCGCTGGCCGGCTGGCCGGCCCGGCTGGCAATCTCCGCCGCTTGCGGCAACAGGTCATTGATGACGTTCCTGCGCTGGCCCGATAGCTCTCGCAGGCGGTCGCCCGCCAGCGTTCGCTGTGCCTCCCCGAGCGCTTCGCCAACCTCGACGAGACGCCCGAGCTGATCGGGAGCCTCGCGCGACAGCTGATTGACAAGCCAGGCACTCGTCGTGGGCCGGGCCAGCTTCTTGATGGCAGCCGCGTCGTCCCGCTGGCCGGCCTGCCGGGCCTGGCGGGCACGCTCGTCGCGCGCTGCGGTGAACTCGGCCGGGGTCAGCGCGTAGAGCTCGTCGGCAACCTCGGTGACTGGCTGCACAGATCATGATCGTAATACCGATCTCCGGGCGCGGACTGTCCTCCGCCCGATCCGCGCGAAAGGCGCCCGAGCCTGTCTCCGGCCTAGCCTGGCGGTTGCACGATGACCGCGATGCCTGCGCGCACCCGGCCAGCCAGCCGCTCCATCGCAGCGTCGGCTATCTGGCTTGCCGCTTGCGGGGGAACGGGCCGGGTCACCCCGGCCGGCGGGGCGAGTTCGAGAGTGAAGTCCGCGCCATCCGGCGCCGGGCTCAGGCGGACCCTGATGCCTGGCGCGACTTCGCCGGCTGCCGCTGCTACCTGCTGCCAGACGTCTGGGTCCTCGTGCATCGCCGGAACCTGCACGCCGGCGGCCATGGCGGCCAGCCGGGCACCCTCAATGGCCAGCGGCACCGGTCCGGCAATGTCGATGACGACCGCGGCAGACTCTTGCACCGCCGACTGCCAGACGCCGAGTGCCGGCACCGGCACCGGCCTGGCCGCAGGCCGCCACCGCCGGACCGCGTCGAGGCAGGTGAACGCTGCCAGGGCCGGGCGCCCGTCGCGGCCGATGATCGATGGCATCGCGACCTCGCTGACCTTCTCGCTGACTTTCTCGCCGCCGTGAACCGGCAAGCCCCGCGGCCCGAGAGTTCCTGTCCGCTCGTCGGCCGACCCTGTCCGCTCGTCGGCCGGCACCGTCGGCTCATCGGCCAGCACCGCAACCACGGGAATGAGCAGGCGGCTGCCGGCCAGCGCCACCAGCACGGCGTGTTCTCCGCCCGTCCCTGCCGCGTAGGCCGCCAGCGCTGCCGCGACAGCCGGATCGGCATCCCCGTGATCGTCGCGGTAACGCGCGTCACCGGCAGTCAGCTCAGCCATCGGGCTCACTGTAGTGTCCCGACGGACCGTTGGCCGGGCGCTACTGGCCGGTCCGTCAGAACCGCGGCCACCGGTAGCCTTGCACCGGGCACAAACCCGCGCCGCAGGGGCGCTCAGGGACACGGCTGGCGATAATGGGAGTGCTGTGAATTTAGTTGTAAGTCATGGCACAGTAGAGCACAGCACAGCAGGTCAGAGCACAGGGGACAGGGTGAACCAGGTCGGTCAGGGGCGGAGGGCCGTAGCTCCTGGCACGCTCCTGCAAAAAGCAGTCCCGCCACGCATGGTTGAGCCCTACCTGACCGGCCGCCGGTCGATCATCTCGGGCTTCGTACACGAGGTGACGGATACGCGCGTTTCCGGTCCTAAAAACCTCTATAGCTTGCTCGGACTCGGGTACGAGGGTTCTGACTTCAGCCCGGAGTCGGACGAGGTCTACATGCTCCGGTGGCGGGCGGTCGGCACCGAGACCTACAAGGTGCCCTACTCCCCCGAGCACGGCGGTGACTGGGTGCTGGCGCCGCCGTTCGCGGGAAACGGCTTCGCTGGCAGCGACGGCCATTTGGTTCCTGAGTACTTTACTGACCCGATCCCCGTTCCGGTCGGCGCGGAGATCCACCGGATCGGCGTCGTCAGGACCGATTTCATCGCTCGTTATGACGGCCAGGTCTGGCTCCGTCCGGCAGAAGGGTCGAAGCTGTGCGCTACCGACTGATGGCGACGTACCGCGGCTCACCGTTTGAGGCCGGAATTGGCCCGACGGACGACGACATCGTCCTGTTTGCTGCGTGCCCGCCTCCGGAGGAGCTGGGTTTCGAGCCAGCGACCGGCCACTGGCGCAAGCAACTGAGCTTCTCCGACGTGCAGGCAGTGTGGGAGTCCAGGCCGGTTGGCACGTTCCGCGGCGAGCGGTGCATGGTGCTCGACGATCTCGGCGACCGGCTGCATATCGGCTACCTCGGCCACGACGGTTACAAGGCAGCGGAACTCGGCTACTGGCAGGTGGACCGCGGCGTGTTCGAGCTGGTCGCGCCTAGGTCCGAGGTCAGCGACATCCTTGAGGAGCGGACGGAGTACGCGCCCCGGGCCAGCTGGACCGACGCGTCCGGGCCGCTGCAGCCGCCGGCCCGCCCGGAGCGCCAGGCGAGGCAGGAATTGCCGAGCTCGCCTGTTTACCCGGTCGAGCGGCGGCCCGACTCAGCCGCCTACACCATCCCGGCGTCCCTGGCCCGCCCGGCCGCTCCGGCCCTTCCAGTCACCACGGCGGCGGCTGCGGGCTACCAGGAGTTCGGGCAGGACGTCAGCGGTGAGCAGACTCCTTACCTGACCGTGCCGGCGCCGGACGACACCACAGGGGTCGCGCTGCCCATCCCGGCCGAGGCTCCGCTGCCGCTTGAGGCCGAGGCGCTCCGCGCGGCCTCGGCAGCGCGCCGTCCCAGGCAGGCCACTGCCAAGCGCCCCGCTGCCGCGTCGTCATCAGACCCGCAGCTCGGTGCGGCTGTGCCAGCGAAGCCGTCCAGCCAGCGTCGCGCTGTGCGCCAGCGGATGGCGACCGAACAGCTCTTTGCTGATCTCGCTGGCCTCGCCGGGATCCCGGCCGACAGCTACTCGGTCGGCCGGGAGGTGGACGGAGCCTTCTGCCTGGTAAAGACCGACGACGGGTTCGAGGTCTTCCACTTGGCAGAGGGCGCCAGGCACGAGCTACAGGCATTCACGACCGAGGAGTCTGCCTGCTTTTACCTGTTCGGGCTGCTCGCGGCCGAAGCCGTGCGCAACGGCACCCTCGGGCGGGTGCCGGCCGACCGGCTGGCCTGAGGACGGGCCCGGGCCGGCCGCCGCTCACGCTGCTCACGGTCCGCTGTGCCGGCTGGAGAGTGACTGCTGACCCGTGCCGAGAACTGGCTGCGGGGTTGCTGAACTTCGCACGGATGTACAGCCCCGACAGCTAGGGTTCAATTTGCTGGCGGGGCTGAAGGTCCCCCGCTCCCCAAGCAGCCCCGCCGGCCCATCTTTTGGCGTGTCGCGTCAGCATGCTGTTGGAGCGGGGCCACCATCCGGGCTCCACCAGACGATGCCAGAGTTGATCCCATGCCAGAGTCGACTCTTCCGCTTACCGGCGCGCAGTACGACATCGTCGCCGGCGAGTATCAGGCCACAGTTACCGAACTCGGAGCTGGACTGCGCTCACTCAGCCTGGGCGGAGAGCACCTCACCAGAACGTATGACGCCGACGAACTGCCGCCGGCGGGCGCCGGCCAGCTGCTCGCGCCCTGGCCGAACCGGATCGACCACGGCAAGTACTCATTCGGCGGCCATAGCTACCAGCTCGACCTGTCCGAGCCAGCGAACAGCAATGCCATCCACGGCCTCACCAGGTTTGCAACCTGGAGCGTGATCGGCAGGCAGGCCGACCAGGTCGAACTCGGGCTGCAGCTACTCGGACGGCCTGGCTACCCTTTCTGCCTGGACCTGAGCGCGCGTTACCGGCTTAGCGCGGAGGCCGGGCTTGAGGTCACGGTGACCGCGCGCAACGCCGGCAGCCGCCCGGCTCCGTTCGGCACTGGTTCGCACCCCTATCTGGTGGCAGGCACCGGGACCGTCGATAGCTGGCAGCTGCAGCTGCCAGCAGCGCGCTGGCAGCCAGCGGACGAGCGGGGCATCCCGGCAGGCCGTGCCCAGGAGGTCGCAGGCTCGCAGTATGACTTCCGCGAGCGCCGCCCGATCGGTGCCACTTCGCTCGACACCGCGTTCACCGGCCTGTACACCGGCGAGGATGGCCGGGCTCAGGTCCGGCTGACCGGGCCGGACGCCGAGATCGCCCTGTGGGCCGGGCCCGGATACCGCTGGCTTCAGGTATTCACCGGGGACACCCTCGGCCCGGACACGCGCCGCCGGGCACTGGCCGTCGAGCCGATGACCTGCCCGCCCAACGCGTTCGTGACCGGGACTGACTTGCTGATCGTCGAGCCGGGCGGCAGCGCGACGCAGCAGTGGGGCATCCAGGCAACAAAGATCAGTTAGGGAACGGGGCAGTCCGGGCCAGCAGCGCCTCGATCCGCGCCAGATCTTCGGGCGAGTCAACGTCGTCGGGGCGGCCGGTGTCACCGCACTCGACCTCGGTCACGAGTTCAGGGTGCGTGCGCAGGAACGGGCGGGCCCCGACGTCGCCTGATGCCAGGGCGATCACCTCCGGCCAGTGCTCGCGGCTGATCAGCACCGGGTTGCGCGGACGGCCCTGGTAGCACGCAACCGCTACGCCGGCCCCGGCCGCGTGCGCGGCGAGCAGCCTGCGCACGGCCTGCGACCCGACAAGCGGCTGATCGGCCAGCGCCAGCACCGCTGCAGTGCATTCGGCAGGCACTGCGCGAAGCCCGACTGCTAGCGACGAGCCCATGCCGGTAGGCCAGTCCGGGTTGTGCACGCTGATCGCGCCCCGTTCCCGCCCGTCCGTGCCGGCGCCGCCGGGGCCAGTGTCGAGGCCAGTGACGTCCGTGTCCGGTCCGGTCGCGCCGGTAACGACGATGACCGGATCTGCGCCGCCGTCCCGCAGCAAGGTGATACCGCGGCGCGCCATGGACTGGCCGCCGACCATGACCAGCGCCTTGGGGCGCCCGAGCCTGCTGCCGGCGCCAGCGGCAAGCAGGACACCGGCCACTAGCTGCGGCTGCACCTAGGCCGTCCGCTCGCCTGCTACCTCTGCGGGCTGCCGGTCAGCTGGCACGCTTCCATGGTGAATGCGGCCCGTCGTAGCGGTGAGCGGCTGCCCTGTGCCGCCCCAGCGCAGCTGAATGAGCTCGGCTGCGATCGCGATCGCAGTCTCCTCGGGCGTCCTCGCACCCAGGTCAAGTCCGATCGGCGAGCGGAGCCTGGCCAGCTCCGCCTCGGTGAGGCCGGCCTCACGCAGCCGATTGAGCCGGTCATCATGAGTGCGCCTGCTGCCCATCGCGCCTATGTAGGCGGCCGGGCGCCGCAGGGCCACCTCGAGCAGCGGCACGTCGAACTTCGGGTCGTGTGTCAGCACGCAGATGACCGTGCGCTGGTCGGTGGTGCTGCCGGACAGGTAGCGGTGCGGCCAGTCGGTGATGACCTCATCCGCGTCGGGGAACCGGGATTTCGTCGCGAAGACCGGCCGCGCATCGCACACGGTGACCCGGTAACCGAGGAACTTTCCTGCCTTGGCCACCGCGGCAGCGAAGTCGATCGCGCCGAAGACCAGCATTCGCGGCGCGGGGGCGAACGACTGCACGAAAATCGCCAGCTCGTCCCGGCGGCGCTCGCCTTCCGGGCCGTACCGGCGCACCCCGGTCAGGCCCTGGGCCAGCATGCCGCGGGCATCGTCGTCGACGGCCGCGTCCAGCCGGTCTCCCGCGCCGAGCGTGCCGGCCGTCCGCTGCCCCTCCCAGATGATCCGCCGGGCGCCGACGATGCCTGGCCCTTCGATCACGGTCGCGACAGCTACGGGGGTGCCCTGCCGGACGTCCTCGGCGATCTCCCCGAGGTAGGCGAACCGCTCCCGGCTGGCGGGCTCCACGAAGATATCGATGATGCCGCCGCACGTCAGGCCCACCGCGAAGGCGTCATCGTCACTGATGCCGTAGCGCTTCAGGACAGGCGTGCCGCTCGCCGTGACCTCAGTCGCGAGCTCGTAGACGGCGCCTTCCACGCAGCCGCCAGATACGCTGCCGACAACTTCCCCGGCACGCGACACTGCCATCGCCGCACCCGGCTCCCTCGGGGCGCTACTGAATGTGCGCACGACCGTGGCGAGCCCGAACGTGTCGTTTGCCTCCCACCACTGAGTGATGGGATCCAGGATGTCGCGCACTTAGGGGTCACCTCGGTTAAGTCTGCCGGGCCGCGTGTGCAGGCTACTGGGGGCAACAACTTCGGTAGTGGCAGTGTTCCTAGCTGCGTTCGGCAGGCGCACGCAGCCAGGCTCAGCGGCCAGGAGCCGACGAGCGGGGCTCTCCGCCGCGAGTCCATGCCGACAGCTCACACCGCCAGGCAGCGTGCCGGAACCTGCCGGGTAAACCCGGTTTTAACCTCGTTGTTAGGTTAGCCTAACCTGATTCAGGTTAGGTAAGGCTAACCTGAACTGGCACCGCCAGAAAGCCCTCCTGACGTCGGAAGACTGAGGAATGACCAGACAGCACTACCCCGGCTGCGGCCTCGCCGCGCACACTGCAGGTCCTGGCTCCGGCCTTGCCCTAGTGGCCAGCCTAGCCGCGGCCCTATTGCTGGCGGCCTGCGGCTCAGGCTCGGGCCGGGCGGCGTCCAGTGCGCCGGCCGTACCGGCAGCCTGCACCCAGGTCAGCGCTGCGCTCTCGGATGGACCCGATCCAGGCGCTGACCCGGTGGGCTACGCCGAGGCCCAGATCAAACCGCTACAGGCGATCAGGACCGGCGATACAGTGCTGCGCGCTGCCGTTAGCCGCCTGGCGAGCGCCTATGCCGCCGTCTACGCCACCGATGGCAAGAGCGCGACGGCAACCAGGGCCGTTGCCGCTGCCAGCAAGAAAGTCAACGCCATCTGCCCGGGAGCAACTTCATGAGGCGAGTCACAGCAGCCATGGCGACCGCAGCGATCCTCGCCGCCGGGGGTGCGCTCTCGGCCTGCGGCAGTCCGGCGGACAGCAGCACCGGGACCACCATCACGCTGTACAACGGCCAGCACGAGCAGACGGCAGACAACCTGATCTCGGCGTTCGAGCAGAAGACGGGCATCCACGTCGTCGTACGCAGCGACGACGAGGATGTCCTCGCCGACCAGATTGTCGCCGAGGGCTCAAGGTCACCGGCCGACGTGTTCTTCACCGAGAACTCGCCGCCGCTGGAGAGCCTGCAGGCCAAGGGGCTGCTCTCGAAGGTAGACAGCGCCACGCTGGCAAATACCCCAAGCAAATACAGCTCCCCGCAAGGAGACTGGGTCGGCGTCTCCGCCAGGGTCAGCGTGATCATTTACAACCCCAGCCTGATCTCGGCAAGCCAGCTGCCATCGCACGTCTCCCAGCTAGCCAGTCCGCAATACAAGGGGAAGCTGGCGCTGGCCCCCGGCGAGACCGACTTCCAGCCGATCGTCACCGATTACCAGCGCGCCTACGGCACCGCGGCGACGCTGACCTGGCTGAAGAAGATCGATGCGAATGCGGCCGGGCACATCTATCCCGACAATGAGACCATCGCTGATGAGGTGAACCGCGGTGCCGCCGCTTTCGGGATCGTCAACCAGTACTACTGGTACCGGATGCGCGCCGAAATCGGCGCCGGCAACATGCACTCCAAGATCACGTACTTTGCGGCCGGCGACCCCGGTTACGTGCTCGACGTATCAGGGGCCGCGGTGCTCAAGTCCAGCAAGCATCAGGCCGCCGCGCAGAAATTCCTGGCGTTCCTGGTCAGCAAGCAAGGCCAGGAGATCATAGGGACGCCAGGGACCGGCGCGGGCCAGTCGCTCAGCTTCGAGTACCCGATCGCCTCCGGCGTCACGACCAAGGCCGGCGAGACTCCGTTCAGCCAGCTCAGACCGTATCCGATCACGATCGCCGAACTCGGCGACGGCAGCACGGCGATCGCGCTGATGACCAAGGCAGGTCTGCTGTGAGCGCACCGGGGGCGGCCGCGTGGTGAGGGCAGCAACCGGGCCGGACAACAGCAGCCCGGATGCGCTGGACGTCCGCCAGGGCGGCAGTGATCGCTCCGGTGAGGGCGTCGCGGGCGCGGTGGCGACGCTCCCGGCGCGGCCGGTCTCGCCCGGCGGGCTGGCGGTCCCGGCCCGGCGCCCGCGGCGGCCGGCCGGGCTGCTGTTGATCGCCACAGTGATCGCGGCGCTGCTAGCCGTGCCGCTGGTGTTCCTGCTCATCGAGTCGTCGCGGGCGGGCTGGGGCACGGTAGGAAGCCAGGTTTTCCGGCCGCTCACCGGCACGCTGTTGTGGAACACGGTCCGGCTTGCTCTGGCCGTCACGGCGGCATGCGCCGTCCTCGGCACTGCGACCGCCTGGCTTGTGGAGCGGACCGACCTGCCGGGGCGCCGGATCTTCGCGGTCCTGCTGGTCGTCCCGCTCGCCATCCCCGACTTCGTGGTCAGCTTCGGCTGGAGCTCACTGTTCACCTGGGTGCAGGGCTTCGGCGGCGCCGTACTCGTCATGACGCTGGCCGTCTACCCGCTGGTCTATCTCCCTGTGGCAGCCAGCCTGCGTACCGCCGATCCCGGTCAGGAAGAGGTCGCCAGGAGCCTTGGAGCCGGCCGGGTACGCACCTTCATCCGCATCACGCTCGGCCAGGCCAGGGGCGCGATCCTGGGCGGATGCCTGCTGGTTGTGCTGGTACTGCTGGCCGAGTACGGCGCCTTTGAGATGCTCAGCTACCAGACCTTCACCACGGAGATCTTCACCAACCTCCAGCTGCCGACGCAAGTCCCGGCCGCATGCGCCTTGTCACTGGCGCTGGTGGCCATCAGCCTGCTGGTGCTAGCTGGCGAAGCACGGTGGCGCGGCCGCGGCCGGGTCGCCAGGTCCGGCCCCCTGACGCAGCGGGTGATGCCGCCGCTGCACCTCAGCCTCCGTGGGAAGGTGCTGTCGGTCGCCGGCGTAAGCGTGCTGATCGCACTGGCACTCGGCCTCCCCGTGGGCGCCAGCATCTACTGGATTGTCGAGGGCGGAGTGCCGTCAGTGTCGGACTCGGTCAGTGTGTCGATGCTGGACGCCGCCTGGCACACCGCCGCCTACGGGGTCAGCGCGGCCGCCATTGACACGCTGCTGGCCCTGCCGGTCGCGGTCCTCGCGATCAGGCACACCGGCGCCGCCCGGCATTTCCTGGAGCGCAGCACGTACCTGGTGCTCGCCATGCCCGGCGTTGTCATCGCGCTCGCGCTGACCTACTTCACCGAGCAATACCTCGGCAGCGCGGGGTACCAGACGGCGCCGCTACTGGTCCTCTGCTACGCGATCATGTTCTTCCCGCTCGCGCTGGTCGGAGTGAAGGCAGCCATCGCGCGCGCGCCTGCGAGCCTCGACGACGTCGCCCGGTCGCTCGGCCAGGGCAAGCTCGCCGCGTTCAGCCGGGTCACGCTCAGGCTCGCCGCGCCGGGGCTCGCAGCGGCGTTCTGCCTGGTCTTCCTGGAAGTCGTGACCGAGCTGACCGCAACGCTCATCCTGGTGCCCACTGGTGTTCAGACGCTTGCCACGCAGTTCTGGCAGTACCAGTCCAGTCTCTCTTACGGGCAAGCCGCGCCCTTCGCGCTGGTGATGATCGCGGTCGCCGCCCTGCCGAGCATCGTGCTCGGCCGCTTCTTCAACCGCTCGGCCCAGGCGCAAGGATGAAAGCATGAGACAGCTTGCCGTGACCGGCCTGCACAAGGCTTTCGGGACACACCCCGTGCTAACCGGGCTCGACCTCGACGTTCCCGCGGGAACGTTTACCGCCATCCTCGGTCCTTCCGGCAGCGGCAAGACCACGCTGCTCCGCCTGCTGGCCGGCTTTGAGCAGGCCGACGCCGGCACGATCACGATAGGCGACCGCGTCGTTGACGGCCCCGGCTGTTACATCCCTCCCGAGCGCCGCAAGATCGGCTACGTTCCGCAGGAGGGGGCTCTGTTCCCGCACCTGACCGTCGCCAGCAACGTGGGCTTCGGACTGTCCGCCCGCGAGCGCCGCGGCGGCCGCACCGCCGAGCTGCTGGAGGCCGTGGGCCTGGCAGGGATGGGCGCCCGGTATCCGCATCAGCTGTCCGGCGGCCAGCAGCAGCGCGTCGCGCTGGCCAGGGCGCTGGCCATCCGGCCGGAGGTGGTCCTGCTCGACGAGCCGTTCGCCTCACTCGATGCGCACCTGCGCGCCAGCGTCCGCGCCGACGTGCAGCGGATCTGCCAGCAAGCGGGAACGACCGCCATCCTGGTGACCCATGACCAGGATGAGGCGCTGTCCCTGGCCCACCGGATCGCCGTGCTGCGCGACGGCAAGATCGTCCAGTACGCCGCACCGCAGGATCTCTACACCCGGCCTGCCGACGCGGCGCTCGCCCGCTTCGTTGGTGACGCCAATCTGCTCGACGGCCGGCTGAGCAGTTCCGCCCTTGCCGGGAGCGATGGGTCCGGGACCGTCGACACCATTTTCGGCGCGCTTCCGCTCGCAACTGTCGTGCCGGGCGATCCGGTCGCGCCGGGCAACGTCACCGTGCTCATCCGGCCCGAGCAACTTGAGCTGATCGCCGGGCCTGGCGCTCCGCAGGACTCCGGCTGCCTGTCCGGCCGCGTTGTAGCCCGCGAGTACTACGGGCACGACGCGGTCTTCCGCGTCCGGCCGGACGGGGGGCCCGACGGCCAGGAGGTCATCGTGCGTACCACTGGCGGACCCCAGCTCGCCACGGGCTCGCCGGTGACCGTACGGGCCCGCGGTCCCGTCATCGCCTGGACGCGCTAGGCGGGCCTAAACCCGGTTGCTGTAGATCCGCGTCGGGGTAACCAGCACGACAGCCCGTCGCTCGGCCGCCATCACGCGGTCGTACTCAGCCCAGTCGTCGTGCGTACCGCCCGCCGCGGTGAATACCTCCCGGCGCAACAGCCTCAGGCGCTCTGCGTCAACTCCGGGCGCCGGGTCGTCCGGCCCGATGATCTTGGCCAGGCCCTCGACCGCTGCCCATTCCCACCCGGCTCGGAACGTCACGGTGACCTGCGGGCGGGCTCGGAGGTTGGCAAGCTTAGCCGGGCCGTAAGTGACAAACCCGACGACCTGCTGCCCGCCCGCAGGATCTGCCAGCATCCCTGCGTTGACGAGCGAGGACTGGATGCTCCCGTCGGCGCGGGCGGTGGAGATCACTGCCAGGAACTTGTCGCGGCTGCCGATCGCCTCGGCGTCAGACAACGTCGTCATGGGCTGGTCCTGTCTGCGGGTGGCGCCATGGATAGTGGCGCCATGGATAGAGGCACAGCTAGCGGCTTTAACCGAGTGCGGCGGGCGGCTAATCCTGACACGCTAGCCCCGGTGACGACGATCTCGATTGAGAACCTTGAACACGCCGCCGCCGCAGGCTGGCGCGCTTGCGAGCAGGAGCGGCTCGGCGGCTGGCTGCTGCGGGCCGCCGGGGGCTTCACAGGCCGGGCAAACAGCGCGCTCGCAGCCGGGGACCCCGGCATGCCGCTTTCGGCAGCTGCCCAGGAGGTCTGCTCGTGGTATGCCGCGCGTGATCTGCCGCCTGTCATCGCAGTGCCTTACCCGCCAGGGCTGCCGTCAGCCAGCCGCCTCGACCGCGAACTGGCAGAGCTTGGCTGGACAGTCCGCGCGGATGCCGCGACCGTTATGACGGCGGATGCCGAGGTTGTGGCGGAGCAAGCCGGGATGGCCGGTGGGGCAACGGTGGAACTCGACGCTGCGCCCGATACGGAGTGGCTGGCCAGGTACCACTATCGCGGGCAGCAACTGCCGCCGGTGGCGGTGAAGCTGCTGACCTCAGCACCGTGGCAGGCGTTCGGCTCGGTCCGGTCAGGCGGCGAGACCATCGCCATCGGCCGGGTAGCTCACGCCGGTGACTGGGCAGGCCTCACTGCCATCGAGGTGGACCCGCGGTTCCGCCGCCAGGGCCTTGCCACCGTTGTGACACGCGCGCTCAGTGCTGCGGCAGCAGGCCGCGGCGCTAGCAAGATCTACCTGCAAGTGACGGATGGCAATGCCGGGGCACGCGAGCTGTACCGGCGGCTGGGCTTTACCGACCACCACGGCTATCACTACCGCGTCGCCCCCGCCTGAGCGGCTTGCGTCGGCCTCAGCGCCCAGGTGGCCCGATTCGATGGCGATTCGTCGCCGACCGGCGGAAATTTGCCCCGTTTTCCGGGCCGATAATGAGCTCGCGGCTCACGTTTCACGGATTTGTGCAGCGCGAAACGCCACAAACCAGTCGATAATTTTGACGAAGTCCGTGAAATGTGGTGCCGGCCCGGAGCGCGGCGCGCTCAGAGCACCCTCTTTGCGAAGAATATCCGGTTATCGCTCGCCGCGGCAGGCGTGGGTGACTGCCTGGTCAGGGCTCGCGTGCGCGATAGCCCCAGCGCCAGTCAATCGTGCCGCCGCCTCAGGCCGGTCCGCCAGCACGGAAGCTAGCTCCGCAGCGATCTGAGCACCAGCGCCGTCTCGAGCGCCGCAACGACCGCATCCCAGCCCTTGTCCTCAGCGCTATCCTCGGCGCCACTGCGATCCCGCGCCTGATCGATCGTGTCGCAGGTCAGCACTCCGTTGCCGACCGGAGTCCCGGCGTCAAGTGCCACCCTGGCCAGGCCGTACGTCACCGCGTCACACACGTAATCGAAGTGCGGCGTGCCGCCACGGATCACCGCGCCCAGGCAGGCCACGGCATCGTGGCGGCGAGCCAGCTCCGCGGCTACGACGGGCAACTCCACCGCGCCCGGCACTCGCACGACGCACGGCTCAGGGACCCCGCAAGCGCGCGCCGCGGCCACCGCCCGGTCGACTAGCTGATCGGTGATCTCCGCGTGCCAGCGCGTTGCGGCGATTGCGACGCTGAGGCCCGCGGCATCCACCACCTGGCCGTCTGGCCGGCCCGCTCCGCTCACGGCAGGCCTGCAGCAGAAGCCTTCGGACCCCGCGCTGGCGCAGGCGAATCCGGCGCTGACGCCGGCGAGTGCGATCCCTGGCCCGCGTCGAAACTGCCGGAAGCGCCGCCACCGTTGACCGGCTGGCCAGTTGCCGTGAGACCCACGGCACCAAGATCACCCACGGCCGGAAGGTTCTCGATCTGGTGGCCGAGCCGGTCCCGCTTGGCGGTCAGGTAGCGCAGGTTATGCGGCGTCGCCGCGGCAGGAAGCCCGACGCGGCCAGTCACCGTCAGGCCGAATCCCGCCAGCCCGCTGACCTTATCCGGATTGTTGGTCAGCAGCCGCAGCGACAGAACCCCGAGGTCGGTCAGCATCTGGGCGCCAGTCGAGTACTCCCGCGCGTCCACCGGGAACCCGAGCTCGGTGTTCGCGTCCACCGTGTCCACGCCGCCGTCTTGCAGCTGGTAGGCCCGCAGCTTCGACAGCAGCCCGATCCCCCGGCCCTCGTGACCGCGCAAGTAGAGCACCACGCCGCGGCCCTCAGTAGCGATCGCCGCCATAGCGGCGTTGAGCTGCGCGCCGCAGTCGCAGCGACGCGACCCGAAGACGTCACCGGTCAGGCACTCCGAGTGCATCCGGACCAGCGGATCCGGGCCAGGCGCGGTCAGGTCACCAAGCACCAGCGCCACGTGCTCGGTGCCGTCGACCGAGTTGAGATAGCCGACAGCCCGCCATTCGCCGAACTGGTTCGGCAACCGGGTCTCGACCACCCGGCTCACGATCCGCTCGTGCTGGCGGCGATAAGAGATCAGCTGCTCGATCGAGATCAGCGCCAGGCCGTGGTCGTCGGCAAACTTCCGTAGCTCAGGCAGCCTGGCCATGGTCCCGTCATCGTTGACGATCTCCGCCAGAACGCCCGCCGGGGTCAGCCCTGCGAGCCTGGCCAGGTCGACCGCGGCCTCGGTGTGCCCCCGGCGCCGCAGCACTCCGCCCGGCGCGCACCGGAGCGGGAACACATGGCCAGGCCGGACGATCTCGTACGGCTCGGTTGCCGAGTCCGCAAGCGTGCGTATGGTCCTGGCCCGGTCGGCCGCGGAGATCCCGGTGGTCACGCCATCGCGAGCGTCCACGCTGATGGTGTAGGCGGTGCGCATCCGCTCAGCATTCTGCGTCGTCATCAGCGGCAGCTGGAGCCGGTCGAGCATCTCCCCCGGCATCGGCACGCAGATCACGCCGCTCGTGTAGCGGATCATGAAGGTCAGCAGCTCGGGAGTCGCCTTGCTGGCGGCGAAGATGATGTCGCCCTCGTTCTCGCGGTCGGCGTCGTCGATGACAACCACAGGCCGCCCCCTGGCGATATCCGCGATCGCCCGCGCGACGTCGTCCAGCTGGCCGCGGGCCGCCGCTGCGCCATCTTGCCAGGTCACGACGACCTCCCTGCGATCAGGCGCTCCACATACTTGGCAATCATGTCGACTTCGAGGTTGACGACCGCGCCGGGCTGCCTGCGGCCGAGCGTTGTCCGCTCCAGCGTCGCCGGGATCAGGCTCACCTCGAACCAGTGCTCACCCGCGGTTTCACCGAGTGCCGATACCGTCAGGCTGATGCCGTCAACGGCTACTGAGCCTTTTTCGACCAGGTAACGCGCTAGCGACGGCGGAATCGAGATCCGCACGACCTCCCAGTTCTCGGCCGGCCGACGGGCCAGAACCGTGCCGGTCCCGTCGACATGGCCCTGAACGATGTGTCCGCCCAGGCGGCCGTCTGGCCTCAGCGGTCGCTCGAGGTTGACCGAGGTACCGGGAGTCAGGGCGCCCAGGCTTGACCGGCTGAGCGTCTCGCCCATCACGTCGGCGCTGAAGACGCCGTCCCGAGCCCGCGTAACTGTCAGGCAAACGCCGTTGATCGCGATGGAGTCACCGTCTGAAGCGTCGAGGGTGACCACCGGCCCGCGCACCATCAGCCTGGCCGAGTCGCCGGCCCGTTCGACGCCGACGACCTCGCCGAGTTCTTCCACAATCCCGGTAAACACCGCGTCCTCCTCCGGAGCCTTCTACTGCGTCGGTCTCCGGGGGGATGCGCTAGCTGCGCAACCGTGGCTCGGCTTGCAGACCTGGATCACCAGGTCGGCGCTCACCGCGCACGTGCTGCCTCCCATCCGGACTTTTACCGTCGGTCCCGGAATTTCACCGGGTCAGCCAGCCGATGGCTTCGGCCGGGTCGCGGACTATCACCGCCGGTTCGGAATTTCACCGAC
>Ga0335075_10003694_pt1 | contig 24158 bp, 19 predicted proteins | sample Lox_Sample_24_FD_206723 | JGI IMG/M metagenome (GOLD analysis project Ga0335075, IMG submission 206723) | Soil microbial communities from Loxahatchee National Wildlife Refuge, Florida, United States - Lox_Sample_2.4 | ecosystem: Environmental > Terrestrial > Soil > Wetlands | place: USA...
GATGGTCGCGGTGATGATCGGCTCCTCGACCTTCTCAATCAGGGTAGGGTCGGGCCAGCGCGAGGGATTGTCCACCTCGATCATGCTGCCGTCGCTGAGGGTGATCTTGTAGCGCACCCCCGGCGCGGTAGTGATGAGGTCCAACTCGTACTCCCGCTCCAGCCGCTCCTGGATGATCTCCATGTGCAGCAGACCGAGGAACCCGCACCGGAAGCCGAACCCGAGCGCAACCGAGCTCTCCGGCTCAAAAAAGAACGACGAATCGTTCAGCCGCAGCTTTTCTAGCGCATCGCGAAGCAGCGTATGCTCGTGCGAGTCGACCGTGTAGAGCCCGGCGAAGACCATCGACTTGATGTCCTGGAATCCAGGCAGTGCAACAGCCGCGGGCCGCTCGTCATCCGTGACCGTATCGCCGATCTTCGTGTCCGCTACGTTCTTGATGTTCGCTACGAAGAAGCCGACTTCACCAGCCGTCAACTCCTCGATCTCCACCGGTTTCGGCGTGAGTACGCCCATCGACTCCACGTCGAACGTCTTGCCGTTCGACATAAGTCGGATCTTCATGCCCTTGCGGAGCCGTCCATGGACTACGCGCGCCAGCACGATCACACCCCGGTAAGCGTCGAACCACGAGTCGAAGATCAGGGCCTGCAACGGGTCGTCCGGGTGCCCTGCGGGCGGAGGCAGCCGGTTGACGATGGCCTCTAGGATATCCGGCACACCCTGCCCGGTCTTGGCGCTGACCGGGATGGCATCCGTAGCGTCGATGCCCACCGCCTGTTCGATCATCTCCTGCGTCCGCGGAATATCGGCACTGGGCAGATCGATCTTGTTGATGACAGGTATGACCTCGAGCCCGTTGTTGATGGCCAAGTACGCATTGGCCAGCGTCTGCGCCTCAACTCCCTGCGAGGCATCGACAACCAGCAATGCCCCCTCGCAGGACGCCAGCGAACGCGAGACCTCGTAGGAGAAATCGACATGGCCGGGGGTGTCAATCAGGTTCAACTGGTAGGTCTCACCGTCGCGCGCTGGGTAGACCATGCGGACAGAGTGCGCCTTGATCGTGATGCCGCGTTCGCGCTCCAGGTCCATGGCGTCGAGCACCTGGGCCTGCATCTCCCGGGCGCTGAGGGAACCGGTCAACTCCAGTAGCCGGTCGGAGAGCGTAGATTTGCCGTGATCAATGTGCGCGATGATCGCGAAATTACGGATGTGCTTGATGTCCATGAAGAGAAAGCGGTGGGGGTTACTTACGGTGATGCGAGTGGAAGAAACTTCCCAACACCCAAGTTTAACATCGCAAACTTAACAGACCGGCAACATACAATATGGGAGTACGAGGCTGCTCGAGACGCGCGTTCGGGTGGGCCGCGGAATTTCGCACCCATGCCTAGCGGCGGAGCGAATCTGCGGTTATCCAGCATCTCAGTTCTTCGTCCGTCCTTTGTTCTCGATGGCCGTTCAACGATTTCTTGCCGCGTACGCCTCCGCTCTGCTGATCGTAGTGAGCGCTCTCGCACCAGAACTCCCAACCGGTGCAATGGCGCAGGGACCGCAGCAATCGGTGTCGCATCAGCGTGATCAGCAACTGATTCAGAATGTCGAGAATGCGTATCAAAATGGCCTTGCCAACTATCGGGATGGGCACCTAGCCGCAGCCAAGTCAAACTTCGACTATGCTGTCGATCTTATGTTGTCGAGCGGAGTAGACCTGAACAGCGATTCGGAACTGAAGGACGAATTCGACCGTGTGGTGGATTCAGTCAATACGCTGGAGATGGACGCTCTGAAGCAGGGCACCGGGTTGGTTGCCCCTGCGGAGCCGACACCGGTCGATGTGGCTAATAGCGCGACCTTTACCGTCGATCCGACGATCCGGGCCGAGGCGGAAGCGTCATTGAAAACCACCCAGTCAGATCTTCCATTGGTGATGAATGACTACGTCGCGAGCTTTATCAACTTTTTCCTCACGAGCCGCACGGGCAGGGCGACCATTGTCGCTTCACTGAACCGTGCGGGTCGATACAAGGAGATGATTGAGCGAGTGCTCAAGGAAGAAGGGGTACCACAGGATCTGATTTATCAGGCGGTCGCCGAGTCCGGATTTCGCCCCCAGGCGATCAATCCGAAATCGGGCGCGGGCGGGATGTGGCAGTTTATGCCCTACGGAGTTTACGGATTGGAGCGCAACGGGTGGTATGACGAGCGTCTTGATCCGGAAAAGGCAACGCACGCCTACGCACGCGAAATGAAAAAAGCCTATGAGCAACTCGGGGACTGGTACCTGGCGATGGCAGCCTACGACTGGGGGGCAGGCAACGTACAACGCGCAGTGCAACGGACCGGATACGCAGATTTCTGGGAGCTCTATCGACGGAACAACCTGCCAACTGAAACAAAGAACTATGTGCCGATCATCCTGGCAGTGACCATTCTGGCCAAGAATCCCAAGCAGTACGGCCTCGACGACCTCAACCCCGATCCCCCGCTTCTTGTGGACACGGTTCGAACCCACTACAGTGTCGATCTGCGCTTGGTAGCAGATGTGACAGAGGCCCCGGTACAGGAAATCGTTGGGCTCAATCCGAGCCTGCTGCGTGGCATGACCCCTCCAGATGAGGACTTCGATCTGCACTTGCCGGTGGGTACCAAGGATCTCTTCGAGAGGCGCATTGCCGAGATTCCCGAGGACAAGCGACGCTATTGGCGCTTTCATAAGCTGGTTGTCGGGGAATCAATGGATGAGGTTGCCCGCGACTACCATGTTCCGGCTTCGGAAATTGCCTTTGTAAACCAGCTAACCTCGTCTACGGATCTGAGCGGCGTAGACGCGCTGATTATTCCCGTGGCACCGGCGTCGACGCCTTCACTCGCGCGTACAGCAATGTATCGATCGCGCAAAGGGGATACCCTTGTAACAGTTGCAGACAGGTTTGGCGTAACGGTCGACCAGTTGAAGCGGTGGAATCATCTGACAGCTATAGCGATTCCCAAAGGTCGCGCTTTGTATGTTGCTGAGCCTGCGCGAATACCCGTTGGGTCGCGAAAGGTTCGAGGGAAACGGGCCGCGCAAATACCACAGGGTTCATCCCGACGACAGCCTCCAAAGAAATCCTCGAACCAAATGTCGAGAAGCCGAGGCGCAGCGGCCGCTGCCAAGCGGCCGGTTTCCGAGTCAAAGTCGCACAGATAAGGTGAAAGAGGCTGCTTTCCGTTGGTTGTTTTTTCCTTCCGGCGACTCTCATCAGGAGCGATAAGACCGGACATCTGTAATCGTGGACCACAGTCGTTTCGCATTAGGGTACGAAAAGTGTCAGAAATTCGAGAGAGGCTCAAGACGCGCTTGCCTTCCTTCGCAAGCCGTTGCATGCTGTTGCTATAATTTGCGGCGTGGGCCACGCGAATGTATTCTCGCAGGTGGCAAATAGACTGGACCCCAGCCCGGAGGCAAACATTGATGCAAGAAGATCGCAAACTCTACGCGCACGCCGATGGTGATTTCGATCCCGAAACTGAAGAGTACCCTGAAGATGTGGAAGACGGTTTCGGTGTGGAAGAGGAAGAAGTTTCGATATCGCTCTCGTCCGATGATGACGACATCGAGGACGACGAAGAGGAAGCCAAAGTAGAGCAACCGCAGGCATCCGTTACGGTAGTGGCCGTGCCGCAGCCGCCCGCAAAGAAGGCGCCGACCAAAAAATCACCTGCTCAGATAGCGACGGCCAAGAAGGTTTCAGCCAAGAAAGCTCCAGCGAAGAAGGCGCCACCCAAAAAGGCAGCAGCAAAAAAAGCACCGGCTAAAAAAGCTGCAGTTAAGGGACCCGTCAAAAAGGCCGCTAAGAAAGCTCCGCCAAAGAAGATCGCTGCCAAGAAAGTCTCTAAGAAGACCGTTGCGAAAAAGACTTCGGCTAAGAAGGTGGCGATAAAAGCGCCCGCGAAGAAGGCTGCCAAGAAGGCGCCGGCGAAGAAAGCTGTCGCAAAGAAGGCTTCCGGAAAAGCATCCACTAAGAAGACGAAGAAGGGCGGCAATAAGAAGTAGCCGCGGATCGTCAGGTAATGCACTAAGGCCCGGTCTAGCCCCGGGCTTTGCTGCGTATAGCAGCGGGTCTACGTTACGCGGGGGGTGAACGCGCGCCGCTGACTGTCTCGGCTGATTCCTTCGGGTTTATTTCTTTTCGAGACTGGCAAGAGCAGCGAGGACCTCGTCGCTGGCGTGTGCCGGATCGACACCAGTCCACACCTTTGCGATTTTCCCGCTCGGATCGATCAGGAACGTATTCCGCTTCGCAATCTTGATTCCCATGTAGTCGCCCAACGATCCGTAATCGGCTACAACTTTTTTGTCTGCGTCGCTGAGCAATGTGAAGGTGAGACTGTCCTTTGTGCAGAACTGCTTATGGCTATCGACAGAATCGACGCTGACGCCCAGGATTACGGCATCGGCGGCCTTATATTTCTCGAGATCGTTCTGGAACTCGTGGGCCTCACGAGTGCAGCCGCTGGTCATATCTTTAGGGTAGAAGTAAAGCACAACCCACTTACCTTTATAGCTATCCAGACTGACGGGAGTGTCTTCCTGCGAAGGCAGGGTGAAGGTAGGAGCCATTTGGCCCACCTGCGGGACGACATCGGACGCGGCGAAGCTTCGGACCGCAAGAACCCCTATGACGACGAGTACGAGGGTGGCGGAGGTAAGCAGAAATTTCGACATTGTGATCTCCAGGCGTGAGTTCCAGATCCGATTCATTATTAATTTTCGAGCGCAACTATAGCAATTCCTGCCTCATTCGCTTGGGCGAGAACTTTGTTGAGATCAAAAATCAGAGTCTTTTGAGCTTCCACCGCCAGGCAAGTGGCCTGTGCCTCGTGCATTACCCTAATGGTTTGGAGACCGATCACGGGGACATCAAAGCGCATGTCTTGTTTGGGCTTCGCAAGTTTCACGACGGTCAGGCTGCGGCCGAGGGTGGAAGCATCATCCTCCAGAGTCTTCATGAGGGCACCCGCACGTTGAATTGCCGCATCAGTTCCTTCCATCGCTTCGATGGCTACACACGCCTGCCCAGCGACCACCACGCTCTGGCCTATATCGTGACCGGCGACTGCTCGTCCTACGCCGCATCCGTAGGAGATATCCAACTGCTCCTGTTCATTGGGTGCGCGGCTGGTCAGAACGCCAGCAGGAGCAAGTAGAGGTTCGAGATAGGTGGTTGAAGAGATAAGCTCAATACCTTCATCTGCAAGAACTTTAGCGACCGCTCCCAGCAGCATGTCTGTATTCCGGCTCCGCAGTGACAGAAGGAGCTTTGCCAAGCGCCAATCGGGACGGATGCTGGCGAAGATTTGCTTGTGTTTCACCTGCCCTGCCATCACGGCTCGCGTAACGCCTTCTCTCTGGAACGTTTCGATTAAAAGTGAGAGTTCTCCGAGGGATAGCCAGTGGACGCGAACTCCGGGGTCAACCGCGGCCCGTTGAGCGATTTCAGCATCAGTTTCTTCCTTGATTGCCGCCACAATAACCTCAGTTCCGTGCGCGCGGGCGGCGTCGAGCAGAAAGAAGGGAAAGCGGCCGTTACCGGCGATCAGGCCAAGCTTATTGATACTTGTCATGGTCTTTCCCGCTACTTCAACACCCCGCGCTCCGAGGTTTCGATGAAGGTGATGAGATAGGCGACATCGTCCGTGGTTGTAGGGTCTTGCCTGATCTGTTCGAGCGCCTGTGAGGTGTTCATTTTGGATGCCAATAACCGGCGATAGGCCAGTTGGATCGCTCGCAGCCTCTCACCATCAAATCCGCGGCGCTCGAGCCCCACCTTGTTGAGGCCGTATGCGTGAGTTTCACGCTTGGTGGAGGTAAGTGAAAACGGCAAGACATCCTGGGTTACCGTCGTTCCTCCCCCGGTGTAGGCGTATTTCCCAATGCGGCAGAACTGATGCACCTGATTCAGGGCGCCGACGGTAGCGAAGTCCTCCACAACCACGTGGCCCGCGAGGGTGGCGGCATTGGCGAGGATGCAGGAGTCGCCGATGACACTATCGTGCCCGATGTGAGCATATGCCATGATGAGGCAGTTGCTTCCGACGCGGGTTGTTCCTCCTCCGCCACTTGTTCCCCGCGAGATCGTCACGCACTCGCGAATAGTGTTGTCGTCGCCAAGGGTTGCGCCGGTTGGTTCACCCTTGTATTTAAGGTCCTGTGGGGCTACGCCGACGCAGGCGAACGAGAAGAAGCGATTGCGGGCGCCGATAGAGAGTTGGCCATCGAGTACCACATGAGAAACCAACTCGCAATCCTCCCCCATGACAACGTTCGGGCCAATGGTTGAATAAGGACCGATAGAGCAGGATTCTGGAATAACAGCAGTCGACGCGACGATCGCTGTCGGATGGATCCTCACTCGTGGCTCACCGCTTCCAGCACCTGTTCTTCTGCTGCGCCGGTGGTGGGCTCTGATGCAACCTCTTTCTGACGAGGAACGAGCTGGCACATTACGATGGATTCGCACGCAAGCTTGCCATCAACCGTGCAACGGCCCCGCATTCGGACGGCACGGGGCTTCCAATTGAGGACCTCGATCTCGATCCGGAGCTGGTCTCCAGGAACAACAGGACGGCGGAATTTCGCGCGCTCGATGCCGGTAAAGACCATTAGCTTGCTATCGCGGTCTGGAATTTCGGTTAGCAAGAGGGCGCCGCCCGCCTGAGCGATTGACTCTATGATGAGAACGCCCGGCATGATGGGAAAATCAGGGAAGTGACCTGCAAAGAAAGGTTCATTGATGGTCACGTTCTTAATGGCAACAATACGCTTCTTGCGCTCGAACTCCATTAAGCGGTCGATCAGCAAGAACGGGTAGCGATGCGGGAGGATGGACATGATGTCCTGAATCTCCAGGACTGTGCGTCCGTCCAGGATGGGATTGGGATTCTCCATGGCTGCATCAGGATTATAGCGGTTTTATCCGGCTGCTCGCTGCCCTTTCCCTAAGGCCAGGGATGGATTTGCGGTTAGCGTTGGCAGGGCAAAATCGTAGGTGAGAAGTTTGGGCCACGCCGCGGCAGCAATCATGGCAGCGTTGTCGGTAGCGAGCGCTGGTCTGGGAAACGCAATCGGCAAACCGCAGCTAGCGGCCGCTGCGTTAAAGCGAATGCGCAATTCGCGATTGGCTGCAACCCCCCCGGAAATCAGAAGGCTCGCCGCGCCAAGTGCTTCAGCGGTACGGAAGGTCTTGCGTTGGAGGTCCAGGACGACAGAGTGCTGAAATGACGCGATAAGGTTAAGAGTCTGTTGATCGCATAAGGCAAGAGCGACGCCGATAGTGGGATTGATTGCCAATGCAGCCCGGCGAGCTTCGATGCCGAAAGCCATCTCGTGAACCTGGGTATAACGGAGAACTGCAGTCTTGATTCCACTAAAGGAAAATAAGGTGGAGGCTGGACTGGGGGCGCCCCGGTCTGTCTTGCGGTGAACCTTGATTTTGACCTGCGAAATGGAGAAGGGAACGGCATATGGGTCGCCGTGGGGGGCCAGGGCGTCGATCCAGGGGCCACCCGGGTAGCCCAGGCCGAGGAGCTTGGCTACCTTGTCGAAGGCCTCGCCGGCGGCATCGTCTACAGTGTGGCCAACGTTGCGGTAGGTCCAGGTATCACCATGGGGATGGACCAAGTAGAGGTGAGTATGGCCACCCGAGACCACGAGCGCAAGGGCGGGGAAGGGAAGCGGCTCAATCTCAGAGTTGCCTTCAAGCTGAGCCTGCTCGAGGAGGACGGCGTGGATGTGTCCCTCGAGGTGATTGACCGCGATCAGGGGTCTGCCGAGGGCATAGGCGAGGGTCTTGGCGTAGCTGACGCCTACCAATAGAGCCCCAGCGAGGCCCGGACCGTTGGTGACCGCAATGGCGTCCAAGTCAGCCAACGTGATCCCTGCCTCACGGATGGCGGCACGAACGACCGGCACGATATTGCGCAGGTGCTCACGGGAGGCAAGTTCGGGGACGACTCCGCCGTATGGTGAATGGGTAGCGATCTGGGAGGCGACCACGTTTGACAGTGTTTCGGTGCCACGACGCACGACGGCTGCGGCAGTCTCGTCGCAGGAGCTTTCGATGCCGAGAATCAGGCCGGTTGAGACGGTGCTCACACTTCTATAGTAGTGAAAGGACTACGCGTCCAGCGATACGCGCTTCGCGCAGCCAGCAGTGAGGTTCTCTGGAATACAGGGATGAAAGAGACCACCGCACAAATCGCCGCTGAGAGCATTGTCGACAGGCTGCGGGCCGCGGGCTATGAGGCGTATTTCGCAGGGGGATGTGTGCGCGACCTGCTACTGGGGCATGAGCCGGCGGACTTCGACATCGCAACCGACGCACGTCCCGATACGGTGCTGGCGATGTTCTCACGGACCTTCGCTGTGGGGGCGCATTTCGGTGTGGTCCTGGTTGCCGATTCGATCGGTGAACGAGCGGCAGAGGAGCAGGAGATCGTGACCGAGGTTGCTACCTATCGTAGCGACGAATCGTACTCAGACGGGCGAAGGCCGGAGTCGGTGCGGTTCTCCGACAGTGCCGAGGAGGACGTAGAGAGACGCGACTTCACCATCAACGGGATGCTGCTTGATCCGCAGACCTTGCGGGAGACAGGGGATGTTAAGGCGTCAGTTCTCGACTACGTTGACGGGCGTGCTGACCTCGACGCGCGGCTGGTGAGGGCGATCGGCGATCCAGAAAAGCGCTTTGAGGAAGATAAGCTGCGCATGCTGCGCGCGGTGCGGTTTGCAGCCCGTTTCGATTTCGAGATCGAGGCCAAAACAGAAGCGGCGATCCGGCGACTGGCGGGCGGGATCGGGCAGGTGAGCCGGGAGCGAATTCGAGATGAGGTGACGCGGATGCTTACCGAGGGCAGGGCCCGCCGGGCGTTCGAACTGCTGGGCCGTACCGGGCTCCTTCGGGAGGTGCTGCCGGAGATCGACCGCCTGCATGGGGTGGAGCAGCCTCCAGAGTTCCATCCCGAGGGCGACGTGTGGGTGCACACGATGATGGTGATCGAGCAGCTGCCGCCCGGGGTGTCGGCGACGCTGGCGTGGGGAGCTTTGCTGCACGATGTCGGCAAGCCTGCGACCTTCCAGCGCGGGCCGGGACGCATACGGTTCAATGGGCACGTTGAGGTTGGCGTCAAGATCGCCGAGGACATCCTGCGCAGGTTGCGGTTCTCGAATGACGAGACGGCGCAGATCGTCTCACTGGTTGAAAATCACATGCGCTTCGGCGACGTCGCGAAGATGAAGGACTCCACCCTCAAGCGGTTCTTCCGCCTGCCGGCGTTTCCCGAACACCTGGAACTCCACCGCATGGATTCGTCAGCCAGCCATGGTGACCTTTCTCTTTACGGCTTCGCCAAGCAGCGATTCGAGGCCGTTCCCCAGGAGGAGGTTCGACCTGTCCTGCTGGTCACAGGTCGAGATCTGATCGAGGCCGGGTACAAACCCGGTCCGCGGTTCAAGGAGCTGCTCGCCCTGGCTGAGGATGCGCAGCTTGAAGGGCGGATCCGGACCAAGGAAGAGGGGATGGAGCTGGTGAAGGCAGAGATCGGGAAGCAGGGCTCAGGGGAACAGGGATCAGCGGTTAACGGCTAGCATCCGGTACCCCCCTCCCCCCTCCGTTTTCTATAGTTTTTAACTCATTCATTCTGAGAGGCTTATCGATTATGGTTTTTAACTCATTCATTTCAAAGAAACGACCTGTAACCGCTTGATTTTATGGGGAAAATGGCAAGCATTCACACGAACTACGGTCCGACAATGGCCGATTCTCCAAGAAGTCTTCACGCTATTGCTGCTTCATCTGCGGGTAGCTTCCCTGAGGCGCGGGATATTGCGGAGCGCCTTCGTTGGGCTGCTGAGGACTCGATTGCGGCGAGTTCGCGGGCGCCGTTGGCTTTGGCCGGTCGACCAGCTTGAAACCGTCGCGAACTACGAAGAAGTTCTGCTGATCCAGATCAGCCTCCAGGACACTGCCATCCGACGTGTAGAAAAGGTCGATGTTAATAGGGTTCTCAGAGTTCATCGAGACGGTGGCGTGCTGCACATCCATGAGCGAACCGTTGAGCCGCCCATGTACGCTGGTGCCGCGCGTGATGGTGAAGGGCACAAGGATTCCGTCCTGCTTGGGGATCAGAATCCACGAGCTGGGCGGGTTATCCATGACCACTCGCGTGAGAAGCATGTAGGAGGCAGGATCAAGGTCGGGCAAGAGGACGAGATGTTGATGCCGGTCGACGGTGTTCTGGGTCTGCTTGCCGTTGGCCGAGATGCTGATCTGGAACTGACGGCCAGTAGGATCGGCGTTGACGTCAAAAGTGACGGCGCTCCCATTGACGGTGCCGCTGAGCTGATCGCTCACCAGATTGCGGTCGTGGTCGAGATGCTGCGTATTTGTGAAGCTATAGCTGAACTTGGTGAGACTGAGCTTGCCGCGAGAAGTGATGGTGTAGCCGTTGGGCGTGGGCTGGATGTTGTAGTCGGCCGAGCCGACGACCTTGTCTCCCTGGTAGACGGCGTAATTAGCCGAGCCGGCGGTGAGAGCCTGGGCGTGTGCCGCCAGGGGCAGCAGCAAGGACAGCGACGTAGCGAGAAACCGAAAAGCAGAAAACGAGCGCATTCAAGTCAGTGCCTCTACTTCTTTCAGACACAGATTCCGGGAAGAAGGTGCGGAAAAGCAGGTAGGTATCAGGGATCAGGGATCAGTAAAAACCGGGGATTAGCCGCTAATCACGCGTTGGGACATCTCCGAACGCTGATCAACGGCTAATCGCTAATCGCTAATCGCTGTCGTTACTTCTGGGCCTGGTCGAAGCGTTTGTTGATTTCTTCCCAGTTCACCGTGTTCCACCAGGCGGCGAGGTATTCGGGCCGGCGGTTCTGGTACTTGAGATAGTAGGCATGCTCCCACACGTCGTTGCCGAGGATGGGGTATTTCCCCTGCATCAGCGGGCTGTCCTGATTAGCCGAGGTGGCGATGGTCAGCTTGCCGCCATCCCAGAGCAGCCAGCCCCAGCCGGAACCGAATTGCTTGGCGGTGGTCTCATTGAACTGCTTTTTGAAAGCCTCGAAGTCGCCGAAATCCTTGCGAATGTGCTCGGCAATTTTGCCGGTGGGCTCGCCGCCACCGCCGGGCTTCATGATGTTCCAGAACATGCTGTGGTTGACGTGGCCGCCGCCGTTGTTGCGTACGGTCGTACGAATGTCTTCGGGGATGCTGTTTATGTTGCGGAGGAGATCCTCGGCGGTGTGTTTTCCGAGTTCGGGATGCTTTTCGATGGCTCCGTTGAGGTTGGTGACGTAGGCCTGATGATGCTTGTCGTGGTGAAGATGCATGGTCTGCTCGTCGATGTAGGGCTCGAGCGCGGCGTAGTCGTAGGGAAGAGGTGGAACTTCGTAAGCCAAAGCGTTTCTCCTTCACTCTTTAGATGCTTGTCCTGAATCCGTGCGCGCCGTCCGGAAAGGACCAATGAGCGCGTCCTCGATCATACTGGATGCGGCAAAGTGACGGAGGGGTGCAAGACGAGCGGTCAGCGATCAGCTATCTGAGACAAGCCATTAGCCATCAACCAACAAGCGAACCCAGGCCCGAAAGAACCGGACCTGGGCACCGGCATTTGATTTCCTCGCAACCCGGAGCCTTCGGCAATCTCAGGGGCGTCCCGGGCTCCAGGCGTCATTCAGTCGGCTGTTGCCACACGCGGAGTGAGAGCGGCGAGGGTCTGGCTGTCTGGCTGGCCGGTCTGGGGCAGACCGACGCTGGCCTGAAAGGCGCGCAGGGCGTCGATGGTTCGGGGTCCCAGCTTTCCGTCGATACCACCGGTTGAGAAGCCGTTGAGAGTGAGGTAGAACTGCGCGGCGCGGACGTCAAGGTCGGGGGTCTGACCGGGGCTGAAGGTTTTGAAAGCGGCAGCCAGCTGGGCGTCATAGTGATACCGCAGATAATCGGCGCCGTTGTATCCGCGGGCGAAGGCAGCCCAGTTCTGTGCCTGCAGGTGGCCGGCGAGATGGGCGGACTGGAGGAAGGAACGAAAGGCGTCAAGTTGCGCGTCCTCGGAATCGATCATTGCGGCAACCATGGACTCGACGTCGGTGAAGCCGGCGAGACCGCAGTTTTCGCCGAGGATCTGAGCCAGTCCCCATGAGGTGCTTTCAAGGGCAGCATGGGCGTTAAGAGTCATAGCTTTTTCGAGAAGATCGTACTGCGGTGCGCCGCCGGCGGCGGCGTTTCCGGGTATAGGGCTGCTGATGTCGGGGTGAGTCCGGTCGTAGATGCCGCCTGTGTGCTGATGGAACTTCTGCCGCTCGAAGCGGATCACGGGACGGCGGTCGGGGAGAAATCCACAGCCTGTGGTTTCGACATGCAGGACGGCCCAGATGTTGGGCAAGGGCACGTTAAGGGCGGCCGCGGCGGCGTTGACTCCGGCGGAGCTGAGCGCCACGGTTTGTCCGATAAAGTTCATTTTTACCTCACGCAAGGAATCGAAGGTGCGACGATCGGGCGCAGGTCAGGGAACAGACGACCCCTGAGCAGGCGACCGGGGCCGACTGAAATTGAGCAGCTTCAGGTGGGGAGGCGGCACCGCTTGCTGAAAACGTTCCATTAGGCGCCGCGAAGGAAGCGCGCGACAAGTGTTTTTGAAGGCGCCGGTGAATATCACACCGGCGCAGAGTTTTTCTGTGCCGATAGACGGCGATACAAGGAATGCTATTCGCAAAAACGAAAGACCCGACCGCAACGCAGCCGAGCCCTCTTTGTTCTCTATTTCCATTATATTCGGAGGCGCGAAATTGCCGGCCAAGTGATTTTGGTGTCCGTGGGCTATGGAATCAGCTGCTTAAGGGGTCTGGCGGACGTCCATCTCTTGACAGGATTTGTAGCTGAGGGTGGCTGAGTACCTCCGCAACAAGCCAGGGTTCCTGTTGCATCTGCTATGCGGAGAGAGGCGGCGAAGTGGAGACGTACCGTGCCGTTTGTTTACACTGCGGTGTGGGGCTGCTGTTCTGACCGCATCGATATCCATTGAGAAACTGACGTCGCCTTGGCTCGTTCAAAGATAACTCGGCGGCAACTGCTTCGGACGGCAGGTGCTTCGGGCATGCTCGCACTTGGCGCGCCCGCGGTTTCGGTGGCTGAAGGCTTTCAGAACCAGCCGCAGCCTCCCAAAGTAAAGGCGAGCCAGCAGCCGCAGACGGAGTCGCAGGCAGCGCAGAAGTATCCGCAGCAGCTGGGTGAGTTCGTCAACCGGCCGCTGACGCAGGTGTCCAAGGCGGCGGACGCGCTGCTGGATGATCTCGAAGGCCGGGCTTGCGATTTCTTTTACAACGAGGCCAGTCCGAAGAGTGGGCTGGTTCGGGACCGCGCGCCGGCAGCGGGGCGATCGTTGAGCCGGGTGGCCAGCATCGCGGCGACGGGATTCGGACTGAGCGCGCTGTGCATTGCAGCCAAGCGAAACTATCTGCGGCCCAGTGACTGTGAGGCGAGAGTGGAAAAGACGCTCGCGTTTCTGCTGGAAGAATGCCCCCACGAACACGGATTTCTCTATCACTTTATCGACATGGAGAGCGGGCAGCGGATGTTCGGCAGCGAGCTCTCGTCGATCGATACGGCGTTGCTGCTGTGCGGCATACTGCTGTGCCGGCAATATTTTGCGGGGAACACGCGGATCGCCGCGCTGGCGACGACGTTTTACCGGCGCATCGACTGGCAGTGGATGCTCAACGGAGGAACGACGCTCTCCATGGGCTGGCTGCCGGACCAGGGGTTTCTGAGTCACCGCTGGGATATCTATTCCGAGCTGATGACGATGTACCTGATGGCGATCGGGTCACCGACGCATCCGATTTCACCCGACACGTGGAACGCGCTGCAGCGGCCGGTCATCGACTTCGGGGGCATTAACTACATCAGCGGCGTGGCGCCGCTGTTCATCCATCAGTACGCGCATGCGTGGTGCGATTATCGCGACATCCGGGACCTGCATGCGAACTACTTTACAAATTCTATTGCGGCGACCCGGACGCATCAGCTGTGGTGCCTCACACTGGGCAGGACCTATCCGTGGATCGACCAGGATATGTGGGGGATTACGGCGTCGGATTCGCGCAACGGATACCGGGTGTGGGGTGGGCCTCCGGCGATGGGGCCCCTGGATGGGACGGTGGTGCCGTGTGCGGTAGCAGGATCATTGCCGTTTCTTCCGGCGGAGTGCTCGCACGTCCTTCTGAGCATGCGGGAGAAGATGGGAGACAGGGTCTGGACCAAGTACGGCTTCGTGGATGCGTTCAATGCCAATCCCAAGACGAACTGGTTTGCTACGGATATTCTGGGGATTGACCAGGGGATCAGCGTGTTGATGGCGGAGAATCTGAGAAGCGGTTTCGCCTGGCAGTATTTCATGAAGAACCGAGAAGTCGTGCATGCCATGAACGAGGTGCAGTTCCATCCTGATCCGGACGCAAATACCCAGGTTCTGTGAGCGGGAGGGCGATATCTGTAACCCGTTCTTGGAAGATTCATCTATCTAAAGTAAAGTTCTGACCCTGAGGTGTTTCACGGAAAGGCCGTAAATGTACGGAGTTGGTAGATGACCGAGCTGGTACCGCAGTACACGTGGGTGGAGGGTCAAGGGCTTGCATTTGGCGCGCCGGGCATGGAGCCACGGTGGACATCGGCGGCGAAAGATGCCGTCGGTACAGCCTATGCGGCATCGAGCCGGGCGTGGTATACCGTCTCCCACGGAATCCTCAACGAAATTTATTATCCGACGATCGACCGGCCGCAGATCCGTGACATGGGGTTTCTAATCACGGACGGCGAGACCTTCTTTCATGAGGACAAGCGCGACCTCAAGCACGAGTTCGCTTATATCGACTCCGATGCGCTGGGAGTGCGGATCACGTCGCGCGACTGCGACGGCCGCTACACGCTGACGAAAGAGATCATCAACGACCCGCATTACCCGGTGGTGCTGATTCGCGTGAAGCTCGAGGGCGACAAGGATTTACTGTCGCGGCTGCAGGTGTATGCGCTGCTGTCACCGCATATTGAAGGCGGAGGAGCCGGGAACTCGGCACGCACGCTCATGACGGCAGGCGCCGATCTGGCGGTGGTGGCGTGGAAAAATCACACCTCGCTGGTGTTGGCGACGAATGGCGGATTCAGCCGGGCGAGCTGCGGCTACGTGGGCAAGAGCGACGGATGGCAGGACCTGAAGCACAACCTGATCATGGACTGGCAGTTCGGTTCGGCACTCAACGGCAACATCTCGGTGATGGGACAGATCGATCCGCGCCGCATGCGCGAGTTCACGGTGGCGATCGGTTTCGGCGAAGGGCATCACGCCGCGCTGGCGGCGACGGCAGGGGCGCTGGCGAATCCGTTCGAGAAGCACTTGAAGCGATTTATCGAGCAGTGGCACCGCGCGGCGAGTCCGAGGGAGTGGGCGGTCAATGCGAAGGATGGCGGCCGGTTGCTGCAGGTGAGCCACAATGTCGTGCTGGCTCATGAAGACAAGACCTTTGGCGGGGCGTTTATTGCTTCCGCCTCGATTCCGTGGGGATATGCGAAGGGCGACGACGACCTGGGCGGATATCACCTGGTGTGGACGCGGGACATGGTGCAGAGCGCGACGGCTTTGCTTGCCTCCGGCCGGGTAGATACGGCGCGGCGCGCGCTGACCTATCTTGCCTGTACCCAACGGCCGGATGGGGGATTTGCGCAGAATTTCTGGGTCGACGGGACGCCCTACTGGACCGGCATCCAGCTGGATGAAGTGGCGTTTCCGATCATTCTGGCGTGGCGGCTGTGGAAACTGGAAGGGCTGGGCGACTGGGACGTCTTTCCCTTTGTCGAGCGTGCGGCAGGATTCCTGGTGCGTTATGCGCCAGTGACGCAGCAGGAGCGCTGGGAGGAATGCGCGGGCTACTCGCCCTCGACGCTGGCAGCCGTGATCTCGGGTCTGGTGTGCGCTGCGGAGCTGGCCGAGGCACACGGCTCTCCGGAACTGGCGCAGTTCCTTTGTGAGCAGGCCGACTGGATCGAGGGTCACCTGGAAGACTGGACGGTGACCAATGACGGGGTTCTGCTGCCGGAAGTGAAGCGGCACTACATGCGGATTCGGCCCCCGGAATGCGGGGAGCCGTACGCCCACGAGGAATGCGGCAAGGAGATGATCCACATTGCGAACCGATGTCCGGGGGAGAAATCGGACTTCGAGGCGCGTGAGGTCGTCGACGGAGGGTTTCTGGAGCTGGTTCGCTACGGCGTGCGGCGGGCGGATGATCCGGTGATCGTAGACACGCTGAAGGTGATCGATCATGTGCTGAAGATCGATGCGCCTCAGGGCCCGTGCTGGAGGAGGTACAACCACGACGGATACGGGCAGCGGCATGATGGCGGGCCCTTCCAAGGGTGTGGGCAAGGGCGGGCGTGGCCGCTGCTGACCGGCGAGCGGGCGCATTACGAGCTGGCGGCCGGGCGGGACATAAGCTCGCTGATTGAGACCTATGAGAGGTTTGCTTCCGAGGGCGGCATGATGCCCGAGCAGATCTGGGACGAGCCGGACAGGAATGGGCTGGTCTTCGGCGGTCCTGCAGGGTCGGCGATGCCGCTGGTGTGGGCGCATGCCGAGTACCTCAAGCTGCTGCGTTCGGTTTACGACGGCCGGGTCTTCGACCGGATCGCGCCCGTCGAGGAGCGTTATGCGAATGGGCGGGAACGCTGTAAGCTGGAAGTCTTCAAGTTGCGCAGGCCGGTGAAGAGCATACGCGCCGGGTATCGTTTGCGCATTATTGCCCAGAATCATTTTCGTGTGATCTGGACGTTGGACAATTGGCAGACGGTGAGCGTGATTGAAAGCGCGACGGTGGGTCATGCCGGGTCATTTGCCGATATTCAAACGGGCCCCGAGCAGACCGGCATGCTTTCATTTACTCTTTTCTGGCCGATGGAAAATCGCTGGGAAGGCCGTAATTTCGATGTGAATATTGAGGCGCCCGAATAACGAGAGATCAACTCTGAAACGAGGTTTTTATGAGCGATATAGACCTGCTTTCGATTAATACACTCAGATTCCTAGCCGTAGATGCAGTTGACAAGGCCAACAGCGGGCATCCGGGCGCGCCCCTGGGCGATTCCCCGATTGCGTACTTGCTCTTCCACAAGTACATGCGACACAACCCGAAGAACTCGCACTGGCCGAACCGTGACCGGTTCGTGCTTTCGAACGGGCACGCCTCGGCGCTGCTTTACGGTGCGCTCCATCTTTCCGGCTATGACCTCACCATCGAGGATCTGCAGCAGTTTCGTCAGTACGGATCGAAGACGCCGGGCCACCCGGAGCGGGGTGACACGGAGGGGGTGGAAGTGACGACGGGCCCGCTGGGACAGGGGCTGGCGATGTCAGTAGGCCTGGCCATTGCTGAAAAGCACCTGGCGGCTGTGTATAACCAGCCGGGATTCGACATCGTCGATCACTACACGTACGGAATCTGCGGCGATGGCGATCTGATGGAAGGCATCTCCCATGAGGCGGCGTCGTTGGCCGGCACGCTGGGCCTGGGCAAGCTGATCTTTCTTTACGACGATAATCTGATCTCGCTTGATGGCCCGACGGAGCTGTCGTTTACCGAGAATGTTGAGAAGCGCTTCGAGGCCTACCACTGGCATGTGCAACGGGTGGCCGATGGCAATGATCTGGATGCCATCTCGGCGGCCATCGAGACGGCCAAAGCGGTGACCGACAAGCCTTCGATCATTGCAGTGCGCACGGTGATCGGCTACGGAAGTCCCATTGCCGGAACGAACAAGGTTCATGGCGAAGCTCTGAAGCCAGATGAGGCGATAGCGACGAAGAGGACCCTGGGCTGGCCGGAGGATAAGTTCTTTTACGTGCCGGATGAGGCGCGGAAGAACTGGTCGACGATTATCGATCGCGGTGCGCAGTACGAGAAGGAATGGAAGGAGCTGTTTGCCAAGTACAAGGCTGAATATCCCGAACTGGCGGCCGAGTTTGAGCGGACGCAGGCAGGCAAACTGAAGGACGGGTGGGAGAAGTCGCTGCCTTCCTTCCCGGCGGGCGGCAAGGGAATGGCCACGCGCAACGCAGGCAATGCCGTCATGAACGCGTTCGCAAAGGATGTTCCCGAGCTGATCGGCGGCGCGGCCGACCTGACCGCTTCTACGAAGACGATTCTGAAAGAGGGCGGGAACTTCCATATCGATCCCAAGGGCAGGAACATCTGGTTCGGCGTGCGCGAATTCGGCATGTGCGCGGCGGTGAACGGGATGGCGGCACACGGAGGATTGATTCCGTACGGGTCGACCTTCTTTACGTTCACTGACTACTGCAAGTCCGCGATACGCATGGCTGCGATCATGCACACCCAGTCGCTCTTCATCTTTACGCACGACTCGATTGCGCTGGGCGAAGACGGTCCCACGCACCAGCCGATTGAGCACCTGATGATGCTGCGCGCTGTTCCGTTTTTGACCGATTTCCGTCCGGCAGACGCGAACGAGACGGTCGCGGTATGGAGGCTGGCTCTGGAGCGCAAGAGCCCCTGCTTTATGGCGCTGTCGCGGCAGGATCTTCCGATTTTCGATCCGGAGAAGACCTCAATTTATGACGGTGTAAAGCACGGTGCATACGTTGTGGAGAAGGGCGGCGATTCTCCGGACCTGCTGATTGTGGCGACGGGCGCGGAGGTATGGGCGGCACTGAGCGCAGCGACTGAGCTGGGCAAAGAAGGGATCGCGACGCGGGTGGTTTCCATGCCGAGCTGGAAGATATTCGAAGAGCAGAGCGAAGAGTACAAGACTTCGATTTTCCCGGATCATCTTCCCAAACTGGCCGTGGAGGCGGGCGCGCCGCTGGGCTGGTGGAAGTACGTTGGCCGGCATGGAGACGTGATTGGCCTGGAGCGGTTTGGAGCTTCTTCACCGGGCAAGATAGCACTTGAAAAGCTTGGCTTCGGCGTGGACAGCATCGTGAAGCGCAGCAAGGCGCTGGTGGAACGGGTGCGCAAGACCGAAGGCGCGCTGGCGGAGAAATAACCGATGAAGCTGGTGGTTGGAGCGGATCACGCGGGCTTTCCTCTGAAGGAGGAGGTGCGCGGTTATCTGGAGCGGCTCGGTCATGAGGTGATCGATGTAGGCGCCTACAGTGCCGAGCCCTCCGACTATCCCGACTTCGCCGAGGCGTTGGGACGGGTGCTGATGGCGGGACGGGCGGAGCGGGGCATTCTGATCTGCGGCAGCGGTGTGGGGGTGAGTGTAGCGGCGAACAAACTACCTGGTGTTCGCGCATGCATGTGCCACGACACCTATTCGGCACACCAGGGCGTGGAGCACGATGACATGAATGTGCTGGTAATGGGCGCGCGGATCATCGGGCCGGCGTTGGCATTCGAACTGGTGGCGAGCTTTCTGCATGCCCAATTCCAGAAGCAGGAAGATCGTTTTGTACGGCGATTGAACAAGGTCAAAGCGATTGAAGCACGTTACATGCCGGAAGCAGCGAAACAGCACGCCTGAAAAGGAAAAACTCTCAGGAAACCCGGAACGGACGAGAACAGCGATGACAGACATCAGCACGGTTCTTTGGGATGTGGGTGGGGTTCTGCTGACGAATGGCTGGGATCATGGCGGGCGTGCGGATGTACTGGCGCACTTCAAGGTGGACATGGCGGAGTTTGAGGAGAGGCATCCGGAAGCCAACGATGCCTGGGAGAAGGGCCTGATCACGGTCGAGGAGTATTTGCACCGGACGGTCTTCTGGGAGCCGCGTAACTTCTCGCCGGGGGATTTTCTCGAAGCAATGAAGGCTGAATCACGCGTGTTGGATAATACCGCGCTGGGAGTTCTGGAGAATCTGGCCACGAGCGCTGATGTTGACCTGGGCATGCTGAACAACGAGGCGCGCGAGCTAAATGATTACCGGATTGAGACGTTCGGCCTGCGCGGCTACTTCGATTTCTTTTTCAGCTCCTGCTATGTGGGGATGCGAAAGCCGAGCGCGCAGATCTATGAACTGGCGCTGGATGTCTTGCAGTGCGAGCCGGATGAAGTGGCATTTATTGACGACCGCGCCGGGAATGTCGAAGCGGCGGCAGCTCTGGGAATACACGCGATTCGCTACCAGGGGGTGGCGCAGCTTGAACGGGAGCTGGCGACGCTGGGAATTGAAGCACAGTTGGTGTGAAGCTTGCAGGGTGGATGACGTGACGGTGGCGCGCGACGCACGGTGACGACAGACCAGATTTCAGAAAGATCAACAGGCGGCAGGGAGGATCCAATGGCGACGACCGAAGTAAAGATTGCCCCGGAGAATTTGCAGGCAGCATCGAAACCCAGCGAGCGTGTAGCCGAACCAGGAATCGTCGTGATCTTTGGTGCATCCGGCGACCTGACCAAGCGCAAGCTGCTGCCGGCGCTCTTCCACCTTGAGCAACAAGGCCTGCTGCCGAAGGAGTTTGCCATCGTCGGCGTGGCTCGCCGCGATTTGAAGGCCAGCTTCGCCGATGACATGAAGGACGGCATTCTGCGATATGGCGGCGGGGAAAAGGGCGACACGGTGCTCGACGAGTTCATTGAAAAGGTTGAATACCACGCGATGAACTTTGACGATGACAAAGGCTACATCGACCTTAAAGCGTTGCTCGATCGGATCGACACGGAACGCGGCACGATGGGCAATCGGCTCTTCTATCTCGCTGTCGCTCCGGAATACTTCTCTGACATCATCAATCACCTCGGGGCGCATGGCATGGCCCATCCGGAAAAAGGCCGCGCGCGCGTGATTATCGAGAAGCCGTTCGGACACGATCTGCAATCAGCGAGGGAGCTGAATGACGAGGTCAATAAGGTCTTCAATGAAGAGCAGATCTTCCGCATCGATCATTACCTCGGCAAGGAGACGGTGCAGAACATACTGGTGTTTCGTTTCGCCAACGGCATCTTTGAGCCGATCTGGAACCGTAACTTCATCGATCATGTACAGATCACAGCGGCGGAGAGCATAGGAATTGAGGGGCGCGGGCCGTTCTATGAGAAGGCTGGCGCGTTGCGTGACGTCGTGCAGAACCACATGATGGAACTGCTGTCGTTTGTCGCGATGGAGCCTCCGGTTTCGTTTGAGGCTTCTTCCGTGCGCGGCGAAAAGGTGAAGGTATGGCGGGCGATCAAACCCATCTCAATCGACAATACGGTGCGCGGCCAGTACTCGCTGGGGATGGAAGACGGGCAGCAGGTGCAGGGCTATCGCGAAGAAGATCGCGTTGATCCTCAATCCACGACTGAGACATTCGCGGCGCTCAAGCTCGAGATTGAAAACTGGCGCTGGGCAGGTGTCCCGTTCTATTTGCGTGCCGGCAAGCGGATGGCCAAACGGGTCACCGAGATCATGATCCAGTTTAAGCAACCGCCGATGTTGCTTTTCGAGCGCCTCGCCTCGGGACCGTGCAACGAGATTCAGCCGAATATCCTGACCATGAGAATTCAGCCGGATGAAGGCATCTCGCTGCGATTCGGGGCAAAGGTGCCTGGACCAGATACGAATGTCTGTCCCGTGGTCATGGACTTTCAATATGCGACAGCGTTTGGCGTGAATTCAGCGAACGGCTATGAACGGCTGCTGCTGGACGCGATGCTCGGCGATCAGACTTTGTTTGCGCATCGCGACGGTGTGGAGGCGACATGGTCGCTCTATACGCCGGTGCTGGAAGAGTGGGCCAAGGCGAAGCCGAAGGATTTTCCCAATTACCGGAGCGGCTCGTGGGGACCGAAGGCGGCCGATGGGTTGATTGGGCGTGATGGACGGCAGTGGCATAGGATCTGAACTAAGAGAAGCGCACGCATGGGAAGAAAGATTTCAGTTGAATATCGGGTATACGATGGCGCGGACGCATTGAGCAGAGCCGCGGCCGAGCATTTTCTTCAGACGGCGCAGGCGGCGGTCGCGGCGCGCGGAAGAGCGCGGATTGCGATCTCGGGTGGGAGTACTCCCAAGCGAACCTTCGAACTTCTGGCGGATCCCGCCGAGCGTTACTTGAAGGCCATGCCGTGGGAGCAGATCGAGCTTGACTGGGTGGACGAGCGCTGCGTGCCTCCCGATCATCCGGACAGCAATTACCGGATGACGCGCGAGGCGATGCTGAGCAAGGTTCCGCTGAAGCCGGAGAAGGTCTTTCGGATCGAGGGCGAGTACGAGCCGGACGAAGCGGCGGCGAGATACGAGAGCGCGATCCGCGGGCAGTTCCGTCTGGAAGGCGCGGAGGTACCGCGCTTCGATGTGCTAGCTCTGGGAATGGGAGATGACGGGCACACGGCATCGCTGTTTCCGCATACGGCCGCGCTTCATGAACTGGTGCGGATCGCCGTTGCGAATCACGTACCGCAGCAGAAGGAATCGTGGCGGGTGACTCTGACGTGGCCGGTGATTGTCGAGGCTGCGGAGGTGTTCTTTCTTATTGGCGGCAAGGACAAGGCCGATCCATTACATCGGGTGCTTCAGGGTCCCTACGATCCAGAGACGCTGCCTTCGCAACTGATCCAGCCGAAGAGCGGCAAGCTGCTGTTTCTCCTCGACGGGGATGCAGCGGCGCTGTTGCCTCCGCCAGATGCCCAGGGAGTTGGGCGACTGGAGATTGAACGATGATTCTGGCCGGGGACGTAGGCGGCACGAAGGTTCATCTGGCACTGTACGGCTTCAGCGAAGGGCGACTCAATCATGTGCGAGACGAGAAATTTCATGCCAAAGACTTTGAGGGCCTGGAGGAGATCGCACAGAAGTTTCTAGCTGACAGTGGTAATCCGCAGGTGACCGCCGGATGTTTCGGCGTGCCTGGACCGGTGCGCGGCGGCCGTCTCAAGCTCACGAACCTACCGTGGGTACTCGATTGCCGTGACCTGTCCCATGAGCTGAAGATCGAGCATCTCTTTCTCATCAATGACCTTGAAGCGAACGGCTATGGCATCCCCGAACTCTCGTCCGACCAGATCTACCAGTTGAGTGCTGGAGACTCGGCAGCCATAGGCAACCGCGGACTGGTGTCGGCGGGTACGGGGCTGGGTGAAGCCATCCTGGTGTGGAACGGAAGAATTCACGTTCCCATTGCTTCGGAAGGCGGGCACTGCGACTTCTCCGCTCGCAATGATCTTGAGATTGATCTGCTGCGTTATCTGCAAAAGCAGTTGAAGGGGCGGGTGAGTTTTGAGCGGGTGGTCTCCGGCATCGGGCTGAAGAATATCTACACGTTCCTGCGCGATGAAAAAGGCCTTGAAGAACCGGAATGGCTGAAGGAGCGGATGTCCCTTGAAGATCCGAATGCTGTGATCGGGGAAGTGGGCGAGGCGGGAACCAGCGAGCTCTGTGCCAAGACGCTGTCGATGTTCGTTTCCGCTTATGGCGCTGAGGCTGGGAATCTAGCTCTCAAGGTGCTTGCGGTAGGGGGCTTGTACCTCGGGGGAGGCATTGCTCCGAAGATACTGAACAAGATGAAAGACGGGACCTTCATGAATGCCTTTACGGACAAAGGGCGTCTGAGTGAGCTGCTGATACACACGCCGGTACGCATCATTCTGGAGAGCCGGGCGGCATTGATGGGAGCGGCAGCCTATGCCGAGTCGCGCGCCGCGGCGCTGACCGGTGCATCGGAACGGGCAGCATCGCAATCCAATCGAGCATGAACTGAATCTGTCTGCGATGCTCCCTCCGAAGAAATCGTAAGGTGTTCGTAGTCTGTTTTTCGATCAGAAAATCGATTGTTTGGTGGAGAAACGTCGGGTGATAAAGAGAAATCTTTTGGGTGCGTTCCTGGTTGTAACCTGCCTGGTATCCGTCTCTCAACTCGCTTTTGCGCACGCCGTGCTGGTCTCGTCAACGCCGAAAATTCACGGAATTCTGCATGGACCCACGATCGACGTTGATCTGCAGTTCAACTCGCGGGTTGACGGCACGCGCTCCAGCCTGAGCCTTGTGACACCGGGCGGAGCGGTGCAGCCTCTCACCCTCGAGAAGCAGACTGCGCCGAATGAGTTGGGCGCACATACAAAGCTCAATCCCGGAAAATACACGCTGCGTTGGACGGCGCTGGCAACTGACGGCCATATCACGCGGGG
>Ga0335075_10003695_pt1 | contig 24145 bp, 20 predicted proteins | sample Lox_Sample_24_FD_206723 | JGI IMG/M metagenome (GOLD analysis project Ga0335075, IMG submission 206723) | Soil microbial communities from Loxahatchee National Wildlife Refuge, Florida, United States - Lox_Sample_2.4 | ecosystem: Environmental > Terrestrial > Soil > Wetlands | place: USA...
ATCGTCGGCAACGTCGTCACCAGCAACAACTCAACAATCCGCGGCTTAGTCAGCAAAAACAGCCCACGCAACACAACCCCCGCCGAACGGCGGCCCGCCAGCGCTGTATCCGCCGGTGCCGCAGTGCGGAGACCGCCGTCGTCGGGACCGGGCAGGACTCCGCCACCGGCGATCCCCGCGCCCGCCGCCGCAGGCTCGAGCGCTCCTGTCGCCTGTGTCACTGTCTTGCCTCCGCTATGTGCGCGCCGCCGCGTGGCGCACCAGCTCCGTCACGCCAATGCCGCCATGAGACTGTCTGCGATGCCAATGCCTGCGGTGCCACTGCCTGCGATGCCACTGCCTGCGATGCCACTGCCTGCGATGACGCCGTGCAGGCCAGCAGACACGTTACCGGCACAGAACGGGTGCACCGGCAGCGGGCTGCGCTAGCGTCACAGCTAGACCTTGAGTCCCGTCATCCCGCGGGGCCTCAACTTGTGACTGAAATCTCAGCGATGCTACTCAGCACGAGCGGTCCTGACGGCAGATCGCTGGCGGACCGCCGCACCTTCAGCGCCGCGACCGGACGGCAGGCTCGGTGGTTACCGTACATGATCGGCGAATGACTCCGCGTCATCCTGGGGATCGTAGCCAAGCTCCGCGATGGCTCGCCTGATGTCCCACTGACCATGAGTGTTCGCCGACGCACCGTAATAGACGCCGTAACGGACGTCGGCGGCAAGCGCCGCCGATACCAGCCGGCACATGTCGCCGTGGCTCAGCCAGGTGTGCAGCGCCCGCTCCCGGTCAGGGGCGGGCAGGAACGAGCCGATGCGGAGGCAGATGACCGAGATCCCGTGCCGGTCGGAGAAGTACCGGCCGAGGGCCTCGCCGAAGGCCTTCGTGACCCCGTAAAGAGAATCTGGCCGGACGACCTCACTGCCGTCCAGCCCGCTCTGGCCGTCGAGTTCGTAACCGCCGGTCGCGTGGTTGGAGCTCGCGAATACGATCTTGCGGACTGCCTGGCTACGGCATGCGTCGAACACGTTGAAGGTGCCGTCGATGTTCGGGCAGCGGAGACTGCTCCACCCTGCCTCGATTTCACGTTGCCCGGCGAGATGGACCACCGCGTCCATCCCGCGGACGAGCTCCGATACCGCGCCCGCGTCGGTGATGTCGATGCGGCGGACGTCCGCCGCCGGACTTTCCGGCATAGGCACCTCGCGGCCAGCGGGGAGGTCCCAGACCGCCAGCCGGACCTCGTGCCGCGCAGTGAGGTAAGGGGCAAGGACTCGACCGATGTCGCCGTTGGCACCGGTGATGGCCACTCTCATCGGTCGTCCTTCCTCGCTCTCGCTGGCCGAGCACCTCCCGGTGCCGGGTACCCGCCATCCTCTCCTGCAGGTCACGCGGCCAGCCTCCGCGGGCGGCAGCACGCGCGAAGCGAGCCTAACGGCTGCCGGAATGGCATGCAGGGCCAGCTTGCCTGGCCCGAAGGGATAAATTCTCCCTGTACTCGCTGACACGGCCGAGGGGTTGACAAGCGCATGGACAGCACTGCTACAGCGGCGGCCGACGAGCTCCGGAGACGGCCGAGGCGCTCGCTCGCGCTGCTCGCTGTCGCCGCGGCAGTGATCGTCGTCATCGTGGTCGTCGCGCTCATGACCGCAGGCCCGGCGAAGGCGCGCGGCCCGCTGCCAGCCGCGAAGAACTTCCGCCTGCCCGAGCTCGGGCACACCGGTCAGTACGTGTCACTGGCGGCGTACGCAGGCCGCCCGGTGATCATCAACTTCTTCGCGTCCTGGTGCGAGCCCTGCCAGCGGGAGACGCCGCTGCTCGCCAAGTTCTACCAGGAGCATCACGGCCAGGTCCTGATGATCGGCGTCGACTCGAACGACGAGGCATCGAAGGCCCTGCAGTTCGTCAGGGCGAAGGGGGTCAGCTACCCGATCGCGTTCGACGCTTACCCTGCGCCGGTCACGGTGTCCTATGGCATCGTCGCCCTGCCCCAGACCTTCATGCTCAACGCCAAGCACCAGATCGTCGAGCACATCTCCGGAGACGTGACGGAGCGCGAGCTGCAGGCGTGGGCAAGCAGCCTCGCTGGCGCCAGAAAGACCTGACCTCGTGCCTGCCATGAGCAGCGGCCTCACCGCCACGAACCCCGCCCTCGAGGCCGCGTTCCGCTCGGCGCTACTCAGCCAGGGCACCATTGCCTTCCTTGCCTTTGTGCTGCTGGCCATTGCCTGGGTGGCATGCCGCCGCCCGGGCTAGGACCCGGCTCGTCGCACACCTCGCAGCACAGCGCGCCATCCGGATGCCGGAGCCGGCCACGCGCCGCGTGCTGCGCATCGGCGTCGGCGGACTATGGATCCTGGATGGCTTGCTGCAGGCGCAGCCAGCCAGGCCGCGGGTTCTGGCAGGGCCGGTCAGGCTCGCTGACCTCGGATGTCGGCACGATGGCCGCGACCAGCCAGCCGGTCGCGCTGCACCGGCTGCTCACCTGGTTCGGCACCGTGGTCGCGAGTCATTGCTTCGCGGTCAACCTGCTGGTCGTGCTTGTCCTGGCCGGGGTCGGAGCCCGCCTGCTGACCGGCCCCGGCAACGCAAGCTCACGATCATCGTTCGCGGCGGAACTGGCGCAAGCCGCCGAGCAGTCGATACGGTCGCCGCAGGCATCGAGCTAACCCCAGGGCGGCTGCCGAGCCTGAGTGCAGAGGCCGAGCGGAGGAGATGCGGTTTGGCGACGAGGGCAGGCAACGGACGGCCGGCAGCCGGACGAGCGGCGCTAGTAGCTGGGGCCATCGCCGGCGCGGCCGCGGCGCTAGCAATTGCCCAGGCCGGACCGGGCCTCACCGGCCTGGACCGGGTCCGCAGGATGGGCTTCAGACGGCTGGCCGGGCAGGGTGACCCCGGACACGTGGCGCTGACCTTCGACGACGGCCCGGACCCGGTGAGCACCCCGCACTTCCTGGAGGTGCTGGCTGACCACGGCATCCGGGCGACGTTCTTCATGCTCGGCAGCATGGTCGCCCGATCGCCTGGCCTCGCGGCTGAAGTCGCCGCGGCCGGTCACGAGATCGCTGTCCACGGATACGAGCACCGCTACCTGACCACGCGATGGCCGCATGCAGTCCGTTCTGACCTGACTCGGGCGACCGACGAGATCGGAAGCGCAACCGGTGTCATGCCGCGGTTCTTCCGGCCGCCGTACGGAGTGCTCAGCGGACCGGCGCTGCTAGCCGTTCGGGAACTGGGCCTGACGCCGGTGCTGTGGGGCGCGTGCGGCCGGGAATGGACGCCGGGCGCGACTTCGCAGTCCATCGTTCGCAGCGTGGTCAGCGATCTCGACGGCGGCGTGACGGTGCTGCTGCACGACGTGCAGGCACCCGGCGTCTGGCAGGCGGTGCTTTCCGCCGTACCGCCGCTTCTGCTGGAGTGTGAAGGGCGCGGTCTGGCCGTCGGGCCGGTCGGCGAGCACGGCATCCCTGGCGCGTTACCGCCAGGGCGCGGAGGTACCTGACATAGGCCACGGCTGCGTCAGAGGCCGGCGACACCCCGCAGGGTCCGTCGGCCGGCCGCTGAGCTGCGGCCTAGGCCCCCTCGCGGCGAGGCCGCGTGACGACGCCGACCGCCCCGGTAATGCCGTAGGCGATCGCGCCGTGCCACAGTGCCGTGAACACACTTCCCGGGATGCTGCTGCCGTGCAGCATGGTCAGCACGAAAATGATGATGGCAGCGGCGGCGCCGGGCATGACGGCGAACCGCCATGGCCTGCTCCGAGCGTAGCGGATAGCGCGGGTGTGCCTGCTCCGGACGAGAGCGCCAGCTCCGGCGACGGCGAAGAAGGCGACGATCCCCATCGACAGCGCGGTGGCCCACTCCAGCCGGAAGCTGAACGTTGCTAGGTGCAACAGAAGGTCTGCACCGGCCACAACCACGCCGGCGCCGCCGGCGAGCTTCCATGGGGCCTGCGACAGCGCCGCGCCGGAGACTGCCATCTCCTCGCGCGGGGTCAAATTCGAATGAGTGGTGCTAGGCGGTGCAGACATCTCAACTCCTGCGTGCGGGTATGCCAGACGCTCATCAAGATATATCTTCACAGTACTGCTGACAAGATATATCGTCTTCAGCGTGCCGGACAGCCTCGGCGCTGCACGGGCAGTGCAGGCTCGCCCAGACTGCTACGCGGAGCGTACCTCCGCGTGCGGAGTTCCGGCATACTTCCGCCGGACCCGCGGCTGGCCAGCGATTAGGCCGGGACTTAGCGGCGAGTACAGACTGCCATGCGGCACGGACAGGCACTCACCAGCCAGCAAAGATATGCAAGCCCCTAATCCCAGATCAGTCACTCAGCGCCTACCAGGACCAGCCACTCAGAGCTACGGGATAGCCGATCCTTAGTGCTCGTTCAGCTAACGTCCAGGTCGGTACGGCTTACTAGCCAGGGGCGGAATGCGCGCGATCGCGAGCCCGCTGATGGAGGCGGGACCAGGCAGCCGGACATAGGCTGGCATGGCACTGGGCAGAGGTGGTGGAGATGGACGAGCAGCACAGGGACGGCCAGCAGAGTCCGGGCACCTGGGAGTCCTGGACGGCCTCCGCAGACCAGTCTGGTCAGCCGCTGACCGGCGACAGCGGCCAGCCAGGACCTGTCGCCGACGAGCAGCCGGGCCTACCCACCGCTGCGCCTGCCGCTGACCAGCCAGCCTCATTCACTCAGCCTCTCGGATACCCAGGGGCTCCCGGCGCCTACGGCCCGTCTGGTTACGGGCAGCAGGGGTACGGGCAGCCTGGCGGTTTCGCTGCAGGGCAGCCCGGTCAGCCGGGCGCCGGCTACGGGCAGCCAGCGGGCGGATTCGAGCAGCCGGGCTTTGGTCAGGCCGATTACGGCCGGAGTTATGCCCAGGGCGGCGGCTACCCCGAGGGCGGTAGCGGCTATGGCCAGGGCACCCCGCCCGAAGGCTACGGCCAGGGCGGGTACGGCCAGGGCACCCCGCCCGGAGGCTACGGCCAGGGCGGGTACGGCCAGGGCACCCCGCCCGGAGGCTACGGCTATGGCGGTTACGGTCAGGGCGGCTACGGAGGCTACGGCGGCTACGGCCAGCCGCCCGGAGGCTACGGCCAGCCGGGAGGCTACGGCCAGCCCCCTCGCCCGAGGCGGCACGGGCTGACCACGGCGATTACTTACGTCGCCGTGGCTGCCGTCGCGGCTACGGCCGGCGCCCTGATCGTGGCATTCACCGGAGCCTCCAGCCATCCGCCCTCGGCTAGCACCGGGAATGGCAGCGTCTTCCCGAACCTGCCGAACGGCTTTCCGGGCGGCTCAGGCGGCAGCGGGGCCGGGATTCCGCAGGGCACGCTGACGCAGATCGAGCGAAACGTGACCAAGGGCCTGGTCACGATCAACAGCAACCTCAGGTACACCGCGGCCGGCGACTCGGCCAGGGGTACCGGGATGATCATCAACAGTTCCGGTCTCGTGCTGACCAATAACCACGTCATCGACGGCACCGAGGGCCTTCAGGTGACGGTTCAGGCGACCGACCGGACTTACAACGCGAAGTGGCTCGGCTACGACAAGACGTCCGACATTGCCGTCCTGCAGATTGAGGGGGCACCCCGGCTGACCACAGTGCCGCTCGGAGATTCCTCGACGGTGAAAATCGGCGATGCCGTCGTGGGGATGGGCAACGCCAACGGGACCGGCAAGATCAGCTCGGTCACGGGCAGCATTACCGGCCTGGACCAGACCATCACCGCCAGCGACGAGGGAAGCGGCATCGCCAAGGAGACGCTGACCGGCATGCTGCAGACCAACGCCGACATCATCCCCGGTGACTCTGGTGGCCCGCTCGTCAGCAGCCAGGGCAAGGTCATCGGCATGGACACGGCGGCCAGCACCACTGCGACCGCGAACGAGCAGAACGTCGGCTTCGCCATCCCGATCAACCACGCGCTCAGCATCGCCAGGGAGATCATCGCCGGCAAGTCAGGCAACGGGGTGCAGATCGGTCCGTCCGGCTTCGTCGGCGTGCTTGTTCCGAGCGGCAAGGACGGCACCCAGAGCACCGCGACCAACCCGTCCCAGCAGCTAGCGCAGCAGGAGGCGGGGGAGCAGAACCAGGGACCGCTGCCGCCAGCGCCGAATACCTGCGTTCCGAACGATCAGAGCGCCGGCCTCCCCAGCAAGATCGCGCCGGTCAGCTCCGGCACTCTGGTACTCGGTGCCCTGTGCGGCACTCCGGCGGCGAGCGCCCAGATCGGCCCCGGCGACGTCATCACTAACGTGAACCACCAGGCGGTTACCTCGCCCGCCTCGCTGACGCACATCCTGCTCGGCATCCACGGAGGCTCAACCGTCAGGCTCACCTGGGTCACTCCGACCGACCAGACGGTGAGCCACTCGATCACGCTGGGAATTGCCCCGCCCGAGTAGGCGCCGGCATCAGTGGGCGGGCGCCAGCCACCCCCACAGGTGCCGCTCGCACTGCTCGATCTGCGCGAGCGGGACGTGCTCGTCCCTGGTGTGCGCAAGCTGCGGGTCTCCCGGCCCGAAGTTCACCGCCGGGATCCCGAGCGCGGCGAACCTGGCGACATCGGTCCAGCCGAGCTTGGCTCGCGGCTCGCCCCCTACCGCAGCGACGAACGAGGCCGCGGCAGGCTCCTGAAGGCCCGGCCGCGCCCCCCCGGCCACGTCGGTGATCACGACCTCCCAGCCGTCGAACACCTCCCGGACGTGGTCCGCCGCCTCGTCTGCCGACCGGTCCGGGGCGAACCTGAAGTTCACGCTGACGACGCACTCGTCCGGGATCACGTTCCCGGCCACGCCGCCGGTGATACCGACGGCATTCAGCCCCTCGTGGTAGGTCAGCCCGTCCACGAGCGGCTCCCTCGGGAGGTAACCGCGCAGCACGTCGAGGATGCCGCCTGCCGCGTGGATGGCGTTCGAGCCGAGCCAGGACCTGGCGCTGTGCGCCCGTCGTCCGCGCGCGATCACGTCCGCGCGGAGCGTGCCCTGACAGCCGCCCTCGACGACCGTTCCACTCGGCTCGAGCAGCACGGCGAAATGGCCTGCAAGCAGTTCCGGGCTGTTCCGGCTGAGCCGCAGCAGGCCATTTCGCTCCGCCTCGACTTCCTCGCAGTCGTAGAAGACGTAGGTGACGTCCCGCGCTGTCTCGGTGAGCTGATGCGCGAGCTTGAGCTGCACGGCGACGCCGGACTTCATGTCACAGCTGCCACAGCCGTAGAGCAGCCCGCCGTCGACGTGCGACGGCAGGTTGGCGTGAACCGGCACCGTGTCGATGTGCCCCGCCAGCACGATGCGTTCCGCGTGGCCGAACTGCGTCCGTGCGACGATGGCGTTACCGTCGCGGTGCAGCGCCAGATGGGGCAGCTTTGCGAGTGCGGCGGCAATGGCGTCGGCGAGCGGCCGCTCGTTGCCGCTGACAGACTCGATATCAACGAGCTGCACGGTAAGCTGCGCGGCAGGCTGGGAAAGATCAAGTTCCACCGGGGCAGCTTAACCCGCGGGCCGACCGGGCACCCCGACTGACGGCGCTGTGCCGGCTGACGGGCACGGCGCCCGACAGGCGGGCCTCGCAGATCCCGGCGTCACACAACGTCGTGGCCGGCCAGCAGCGCAGGCAGGAGACGTCAGAGCATGTTCCACGTCGACTCCGAGGTCGGCCAGCTGCGGCAGGTGATCGTGCACCGGCCGGGCCTCGAGCTGAAGCGGCTCACCCCGGATAACGCCGCCGACCTGCTGTTCGACGATGTGCTATGGGTGACCGAGGCGCAGCAAGAGCACGACGAGTTCGCGGCGCTGCTGCGCGCCGACGGTGTCACCGTTCACTACTACGCCGACCTGCTCGAGCAGACCATGGCGATACCCGAGGCCAGGGAGTATGTCCTCGATCGCGTATTCGACTACCGCGTGCACGGGCCGCTCGCGATCAGCCCGCTGCGCCGCGCGTTCGGCGAGCTTGACCCGCGGACGCTAACCACGTTCCTGGTCGGAGGGGTTTCTAAAAGAGAGTTCGCCGAACTGGCCGAGGAGCCGCGAAGCATCGCGTTCCGCTCGCTCCAGCCGGACGACTGGATCCTCGCGCCGCTGCCCAACACGCTGTATCAGCGCGACACCTCCTGCTGGATCTACCGCGGCGTCTCAGTCAATGCGATGCGCAAGCGCGCCCGGATCAGAGAGACCATCAGCGACGAGGCGATCTACCACTGGCATCCGATGTTCGCCAGGGAGGACTTCGAGGTCTGGTATCACGGCCCGGACAGCGGGCCGGCTTCTCTCGAGGGCGGGGATGTTCTTGTCATCGGGAACGGGGCCGTCTTGGCAGGCATGAGCGAACGCACCCAGCCGCAGTCCGTGGAAATGCTGGCGCACCGGCTGTTCTCGGCCGGAGCGGCGACCCGGGTGGTGGCGCTGGACATGCCAAAGGCGCGGGCGTTCATGCACCTGGACACGATGCTGACGATGGCCGACTACGGGGTGTTCATCAAGTACGCGGGAATGGGGATGCTGCCGTCGTACACGATCGAGCCCGGCCGGGTCAGTGGCGAGCTGACCGTCACCGAAAACGACCCGGAGGACATGCATACCGCGATCGCTGTCGCGCTCGGCCTGGGCTCGGTGACTGTGCTCACCGCCACGCAGGACGTGCACTCGGCCAAACGCGAGCAGTGGGACGACGGCTGCAACGTGCTGGCGTTGTCACCCGGCCGGGTCATCGCCTACGAGCGCAACGTCACGACCAACACCTACCTGCGCGACAACGGCATTGAGGTGCTGACGATCCGCGGTAGCGAGCTCGGCCGCGGCCGGGGCGGGCCGCGGTGCATGACCTGCCCCATCGAGCGCGGCGCCTGACGAACGGTGCACAGGCGTGAGCACGGCGCGTGAGCACGGGCGCAAGCGCGGTGCGTGAGCACGGTGCGTGAGCACGGTGCGTGAGCACGGTGCGTGAGCACGGTGCACGGGCGCACGCGGCGCGTGAGCGCGCGGGGCCGGGCGCAACCTCGCTCCGGACCCGCACCGCCCTCGGGAAAGCGGTTCCCTCATTTGGGCGGAGACTTTGGGGTGCTATAGACCCCCTAAGTCTCCGCGCAAACTCCGATAAGCGCTTCCACCAGTGTGGGTGGAACGTTCGGGCCCGCATCCGGCGCGGGTTCACCGCGATCATGAACCTGCCGTCTCCGGGCTCTCGCGGTGGCCGCCGGGCAGGCCGCGCGCCGCGGACGTCAGCGCCTGCACGATGACCGCCACCGCCGGCCTGCGCACCGACGATGCCCTCGCGACTGCGTACAGGTCTCGGGCCGGCGTGCTGCCCGGCAGGTCACGCACCACCACCCGGGCGTCGCCACCGGCCAGCGTCAGGCGCGGCAGGATCGCGATCCCGATGCCGCGCGCTACCAGGCTGAGGATCGTAGCCAGGCCCTCGAATTCGGACGGCGCCTCGGCCACGCCGCCGGCTGCTGCCAGCACCTGGTCGACCGCGCGCCGGGAGGCCTCGCCGGCCGGCGGCGCCAGCCACGGCTCGTCCCGAAGCTTGTGCAGCGACAGCGGGACGCGCTCGTCTGCCGCCCAGTGCCGGCGCGGCACGACGAGCACGAGCGGATCGGTGAGCAGCGGATAGAACTTCAGCGCGGCCTGACCCGCCGCAAGCCGCCCGGCCCAGTCGTCGACGATCGCGACGTCCACCTGCCCGGCGCGAACAAGCCTGAGTACCTCGCGGCCGGCCGTCTGCCGCAGCAGCAGGCTCAGGCCAGGATGTGCCCGGACGGTCTTGGTCAGTGCGGGCGCGAATGCGACAGCCGCGGTCGGGAACGCCGAGATCGCCACTCGCCCGGCCGGCTCGGGCGCGGCCAGGTCTGCCTCGGCCGCTTCCATCATCGCCAGAATCTCGGCGGCGTGGCCGGCCAGCTGCTGACCAGCTTCGGTCAGCTCAGCCGTACGCGCGGTCCGGTCAAGCAGCGCTGCCCCGGTCTCCCGCTCCAGCGCCGCGAGTTGCTGGGATACCGCTGACGGCGTGTACCCGAGCGCGGCGGCCGTCGCGGCGATCGTGCCGCGCTGGGCAAATTCAAGCAGCAGTCGGAGCTTGTGCGTATCGAGCATGACTCGAGCATAAGTTCCGCTGATTCTCAGCGTCAGACCTGCTCTAGTTTACTAATGCTTTCATCAAGCGGGGCAGGTCAAAGAGCATTCGACAGGTAACCTCGCGGATTGGAAGGCGAATACCGATATGTCCTCCTGCCCCGCAGCAAGGAGTTTTTGTCATGCCCTGGGCTGGCCCTGCCACCCTCACCGAGCCAATCTCGATCTCCCCCGTCACGCTCTCCCCGGACCGGCGGCATGCGGCCGGCCGTATTCCTGTCTCCGCCACACTGGCTGCCAACGAGGCGATCGCACTGCGCCGACAGCGCGGCGAGCCGGTGCTCCCGCTCGCGTTCGGCGAGTCCGGGCTGCCCGTGCATCCGCGGCTGACCGCCGAGCTGGCGGTCATGGCCGACCACGGCGCCTACGGACCGGTCGCCGGGGCTGAGCGGCTGCGCGCAGCCGCGGCCGGCTACTGGTGCCGCCGTGGCCTGCCGACGAGCCCCGACGCCATCGTCGCCGGCCCGGGCAGCAAGTCGCTCCTGTTCGCGACGCTGCTGGCGCTCGGCGGTGACATCGCAGTGCCCCGGCCGAGCTGGGTCAGCTACGCGGCCCAGGCTGCGCTGATCGGCGCGACCGCGCACTTCGTGCCTGGCGTTCCCGGCGAGGGCGGCATCTGTGACGCCACTGCGCTCGAGTCCGCCATCCGGGCCCGCAAGCTGGCGGGCCGGCCGATTGGCGCCGTGCTGGTGACAATGCCGGACAACCCGACCGGTCGCCTGGCGGGGCCGGAATCTGTGCGTGCGCTGTGCGATGTTGCCGAGCGCAACGACCTCATGATCATCAGCGACGAGATCTACCGCGACCTCGTGCACGACCCTAAGGCGCCGTTCCTCAGCCCGGCGCAGGTCGCACCGCACCGCACCGTGGTGACCACGGCGCTGAGCAAGAACCTGTCCGTCGGCGGCTGGCGGATCGGCGTAGCCAGGCTGCCGGACGGCAGGACCGGTGCGCAGCTACGAGACCGGCTGCTCGGCATCGCCAGCGAGATCTGGTCGGCGCCGACCGGGCCGGTGCAGCAAGCCGCGGCAGTCGCCCTCTCCGAGCCGGCCGAGCTGACCGAGCGCGTGGCCCGCAGCCGCCAGCTGCACGCGGCTGTCTGCCAGGAAGCGGCCCGCCTCTGCGCGGATGCCGGCCTCGAGGTCGCCCGGCCGCAGGCCGCGTTCTACCTGTACCCGGACTTCGCGCCGTGGCGGCAGCAGCTAGCGGCCAGGTTCGGCGTCAGCACCGGCGCGGACCTCGCCGCATTGCTGCTCGATCGGTACGGGGCGGGCACCCTGCCGGGCAGCGCGTTCGGCGAGGACGCCACCTGCCTGCGGCTGCGCCTCGCGACCGGGCTGCTCTACGGGGATACCGACGAGCAGCGGGAGCAGGCGCTGGCCGCGGACGAGCCGCTGCGGCTGCCATGGATCAGCGACGCCATGAGCAGGTTCGGCGAGATCCTGATCGACCTGGCGGCCTGAGCCAGCTCGCTTCCGGCAGCCGGGCGCACCCGCTGACGCGGGCGCCCGGCTTCTGCCTTTCACTGCCACGAAAAGCTCTGGCGGGCGGCCGCTGCTCAGTCTCCGCAATCATGCCGTCCGTCTGACCGGCGGCAGGGCCGTCCATGCCCTGCGATTGCGCAGCCGTTTCGGCTTGCCCGCCCGGTGGGACAGTGCTCGTGAGCTACCCGCGCGGCGCCCGCCGTTCCGTACTCCGTGCATGGAGTTTGTTAGGAACCGCCTCGGCCCCGCATGGGTTGCGTTTGGACCGGCGGAATGCCCTGTTCAGCGCGCTTTCATGGACCGGTCTGCCTACTCACAACCGAGGCGTCCGCTGGAGGGACACCATGTGGGACCTGTTCTACATCGCCCTGACCGTCCTCGCTTTCGGCGTGCTCTGGCTCATCGTCAAGGGAGTTGAGCACTTTGAGCGCTGAAAACTGGATCGGCCTGATCGGCGGATTTCTCCTGGTCGTTTATCTATTCGTGGCACTCGTGCTCCCTGAGAGGTTCTAAATGAGTAGCGCCACCGCAGGCTGGCTGCAGGCTGGTCTGCTCGTCGCCGCCCTTGCCGCGTGCTACGTCCCGCTCGGCAACTACATCGCTCGCATCTTCACCAGCGATAAGGACTGGAAGGTAGAGCGCTTCGTCTTCCGGCTGATCGGCATTGACTCGAAGGCCGACCAGAAGTGGAGCACCTACGTCAAGAGCATCCTGGCGTTCTCGTTCGTGAGCGTGCTGTTCTTGTACGGGATCGAGCGGCTGCAGCATTACCTGCCGTTCAGCGAGCACATGACTGCCGTGCCAGCGGACACCGCGTGGAACACCGCGGCGTCGTTCGTGACCAACACGAACTGGCAGAACTACGCGGGCGAGTCCACGATGGGCTACCTGACCCAGATGACCGGGCTGACCGTACAGCAGTTCATGTCAGCAGCCGTCGGCCTGTGCGTCGCGATCGCGATGATCCGGGGGTTCACGCGCAGGCACACCGACCGGCTAGGCAACTTCTGGGTGGACGTGACCAGGTGCGTGATCCGGCTGCTGATCCCGCTGTCCATCGTCGGCGCCCTGGTCCTCGTCGCGACCGGCGCGATCGACAACTTCCACGCCTACACGACCTACACAACGCTGTCCGGCGCGCACCAGACGATCCCGGGTGGCCCGGTCGCGTCGATGGAAGCCATCAAGGACATGGGCAACAACGGGGGCGGGTTCTTCAACACCAACTCCGCGCACCCGTTCGAGAACCCGAACGCGTTCAGCAACTTGTTCGAGATCTTCCTGCTGCTGCTGATTCCGTTCGCGACGCCGCGCGCCTTCGGCAAGATGGTGGGCGACAACCGGCAGGGCTACGCCCTGGTCGCGGTCATGGCCTGCATCTGGCTGCTGGCGGTCGGCGGCATCAGCTTCTTCGAGGCGCACTACGCCATCGGCGGTGCCACCGCCGCAAAGATCGCGCATGGCGCCACGGAGGGCACGGAAACGAGGTTCGGCACGCCCGGCTGCTCGCTCTTCGCGGCGTCCACGACGGTCACCTCGACCGGATCAGTGAACTGCTTCCATGATTCGCTGACACCGTTCGGCGGCGGCATCGCCCTGTTCGACATCGCGCTCGGCGAGATCGCGCCTGGCGGCATCGGCGCCGGCATGTACGGCATCCTGATCCTGGCCATCGTGACCGTGTTCGTGGCCGGGCTGATGGTCGGCCGGACGCCGGAGTACATCGGCAAGAAGATCCGGCCGCAGGAGATGAAGTACGCAGCGCTGTACTTCCTCACGCTGCCGGTCGTGATCCTGACCGCGGCCGGGTTGTCGATCGGCACGCACGAAGGCCAGGCCGCGATCTTCAATCCGGGGCCGCATGGCCTGACCGAGGTGGTGTACGCGTTCGCCTCGATGGCCAATAACAACGGCTCAGCGTTCGCCGGCCTCGGCTCGGCGGCGATGTGGTACCAGGTGACCGGCGGTTTCGTGATGCTCTTCGGCCGGTTCATGCCGGAGATCTTCGCACTCGGCCTGGCCGGGTCGCTGGCCAGACAGGGCAAGACACCAGAAAGCGCCGGCACGCTCAGCACGAGAACGCCGCTGTTCGTCGGCATGGTCATAGCCGTGGTCCTGGTCCTGGTCGGCCTTACCTACTTCCCCGCGCTCGCGCTCGGCCCGTTCGCAGAAGGACTGCACTGAGATGACAATGACAACCAAGCCGGACGCATCGGCCAGCGAGCGCCGGGCCAAGAGCGACGCGGCTAAAGGGCGCATCGGCGGCGGGCTGCTCGATCCCAAGATTCTGTGGCAGTCCCTGCCGGACGCGTTCAAGAAGCTGGACCCGCGGGTCCAGATCAAGAACCCGGTCATGTTCGTGGTCGAGGTCGGCGCACTGCTGTGCACGATTACCGCGATCTTCTTCGAGAAGCCGGGCTATGCGGCGTTCAACTGGACGATCGTGGTCTGGTTGTGGCTCACGGTGGTATTCGCCAACATGGCCGAGGCGGTGGCCGAGGGCCGTGGCAAGGCCCAGGCCGAGACGCTGCGAAAGACCAAGCGGGAGACGGTGGCGCGGCGGCTGGTTAACTGGCAGCCGGGCCAGGCCAATCCCACCGAAGAGGCGGTGCCGGGCACTCAGCTCACCCTCGGCGACTACGTGGTGGTCGAGGCCGGCGAGATTATCCCTGGCGACGGCGACGTGGTCGAAGGCATCGCCTCGGTGGATGAGTCCGCAATCACCGGCGAGTCCGCTCCGGTCATCCGCGAGTCTGGCGGCGACCGGTCCGCGGTCACCGGCGGTACCAAGGTGCTGTCCGACCGGATCGTCGTGCAGATCACCTCCAAGCCCGGCGAGACTTTCATCGACCGGATGATCGCCCTGGTCGAGGGCGCCAAGCGGCAGAAGACACCGAACGAGCTGGCGCTGAACATCCTGCTGGCGTCGCTGACGATCATCTTCATGCTGGCCGTCATCACGCTGCAGCCGATGGCCTATTACTCGCACGACGGGCAGAGCCTGGTCATCCTCGTCGCGCTGCTGGTCGCTCTGATCCCCACCACGATCGGCGCGCTGCTGTCGGCAATCGGGATCGCCGGCATGGACCGGCTCGTCCAGCGCAACGTGCTGGCCATGTCCGGCCGCGCCGTCGAGGCAGCGGGCGATGTCAACACGCTGCTGCTGGACAAGACCGGGACCATCACCATCGGCAACCGGCAGGCCACCGAGTTCCTGCCCGTCCCCGCCGTCTCCGAAGGAGAGCTGGCCGATGCGGCGCAGCTGTCATCGATGGCCGACTACACCCCCGAGGGCCGGTCGATCACCGTGCTGGCCAAGGACCGGTACGGCCTGCGCGAGCGGGCCGAGGGCGAGCTGCAGGGCGCGGAGTTCATCGAGTTCACCGCCCAGACCAGGATGAGCGGCGTGGACCTCGCTGACGGCCGGCAGGTCCGCAAGGGCGCCGCCTCGTCCGTCGCCCAGTGGGTCCGGGAGAACGGCGGCACTCCGCCGCCCGAGCTGACCGGCATGGTCGACGGCATCTCCGGTGTCGGCGGCACCCCGCTGGTGGTCGCCGACCACACACCGGGCAGCGCGGCCCGCGCGCTCGGCGTCATCTACCTCAAGGACATCGTCAAGGAGGGCATCTCCGAGCGGTTCGCCGAGATGCGCAAGATGGGCATCCGCACCGTCATGATCACCGGTGACAACCCGCTCACCGCCAAGGCCATCGCGGACGAGTCCGGCGTGGACGACTTCCTCGCCGAGGCCACCCCCGAAGACAAGATGGCCCTGATCAGGAAGGAGCAGGAGGGCGGCAAGCTGGTCGCGATGACCGGCGACGGCACCAACGACGCCCCCGCCCTCGCCCAGGCCGACGTCGGCGTCGCGATGAACACCGGCACCTCAGCCGCCAAGGAAGCCGGGAACATGGTCGACCTGGACTCCAACCCGACCAAGCTCATCGAGATCGTGGAAATCGGCAAGCAGCTGCTCATTACCAGAGGCTCGCTGACCACCTTCTCGATCGCCAACGACGTGGCGAAGTACTTCGCGATCATCCCCGCCATGTTCGAGAGCGTGTTCCATGGCCTGCACTACCTCAACATCATGGGGCTGCACAGTCCTAAGTCGGCGATCACCTCGGCGATCATCTTCAACGCGCTCATCATCATCGCGCTGATCCCGCTGGCCCTGCGCGGCGTCCGGTACCGGCCGTCATCCGCGTCCGCAATGCTCCGCAGGAACCTGTGGATCTACGGCGTCGGCGGACTGATCATCCCGTTCATCGGGATCAAGGCAATCGACCTCATCATCATGAACATCCCTGGATTCCGGTGATCTGACATGAACCGCCTACCTTCCTTTATCCGGCAGCACCTTGCAGGTCTGCGCATGCTGCTCGTCTTCACCGTCGTCTGCGGGATCATCTACCCCGTGGTGATGTGGGGCATCGCCCAGGTGGCCTTCAACCACCAGGCCAACGGCTCCCTGGTCAGCTACCACGGCCGCACCGTCGGCTCGGCTCTGCTGTGCCAGGAGTTCGTCAACGCCAAGGGCGACCCGCTGCCGCAGTACTTCCAGCCTCGGCCCTCCTACGCGATAGTGGACTGGGAGCTGGGCCAGCACAAGAACGGCAAGTACTACGTCGAGAACACCGGGCCGAACAACTACGGCTGCAACCCGCTGTACTCCAGCGCCTCCAACCTCGGCAATAACAACCCAGCCCAGATCCAGTTCGTCGGGCAGCGCCAGCAGGCAATCGCCAGGTTCGACCATGTGCCGATCAGCAAGATTCCGTCCGACGCCGTCACGGCATCCGGATCCGGTCTCGACCCGGACATCACCCCGGCCAACGCGGCCATCCAGGTGGACCGGGTCGCCGCAGCCAGGCACATCACCCCGGCCCAGGTCGAAGTGCTGGTGAAGAAGTACACCGAGGGGCGCGTGCTCGGGTTCCTCGGCGAGCCGGTCGTCAACGTCTTGCTGCTGAACCGCGCTCTCGATGAGCAGTACCCCGTCCGCTGAGGAAGGGCGCGTTCTCGTCGTAGAGGATGAGCCTGCCCTGCTGCGCGCGCTGCAGATAAACCTCCGGGCGCGCGGCTACGAGGTCACCACCTCGACAGCAGGGCAGGCCGCCCTGGCCGAGGCAGCACGGCGCCCGCCAGACGCCGTGCTGCTCGACCTGGGGCTCCCGGACGTGGATGGCACCGAGGTAATCCGCCAGCTGCGCACCTGGTCAACCGCACCGGTGATCGTGCTGTCCGGCCGGGCCGGCTCAGGGGACAAGATCGGTGCGCTGGACGCCGGTGCTGACGACTACGTCACCAAGCCGTTCTCGATGGAGGAACTGCTGGCGCGGCTCCGGGCCGCGCTGCGCCGGGACAGCCACCGGGACCCGGGCACGGTGTTCACCATCGGCCGCTCCGTGGTCGACCGGGCAGCCCGCACTGTGACCAGGCAGCTTGACGGCGGCCAGGCGGAGCAGGTTCACCTGACCAAAACCGAGTGGCGGATGCTCGACGTGCTGCTGCGCTCCCCTGGCCAGCTCGTTCCCGCCAGTAAGCTGCTGTCAGAGGTGTGGGGGCCCGGTGTCGAGGACAGCACCCACTACCTGCGGTTCCATATGGCCCGGCTGCGCAGGAAGCTGGAAGAGGACCCGCCCAGGCCGCGGCACCTGCTGACCGAGCCCGGCATGGGCTACCGGTACCAGCCTTGAGACACTCAGATGCAGGGGTTTTATGAGTTCCGAGGGTCGCGGCGACCTCCAGCCAGATATCCGCGCGGACGTCCGGTCCGCAGCTCGCGCAGACCGCTACACCGCAGTCAGCGGGAGTTCAAGGGCGGACAGCCTGGCCGACGTCAGGGCTGCCATCAGGCCGCCGGGCAGCCGTGGCCTGCTGCGGATCTACCTCGGCTCTGCGGCCGGCGTCGGCAAGACGTTCGCCATGCTCAACGAGGGGCACCGGCGCAAAGAACGCGGCACGGATGTGGTCGTCGGCTACGTGGAAGCACACGGCCGCAAGCACACCGAAGATCAGATCGGTGACCTCGAGGTCATCCCCCGGGTCAGGCTCCCGTACCGGAACGCCTTCTTCGAGGAGATGGACCTCGATGCGGTGCTCGCTCGCCATCCCGAGGTGGTGCTCGTCGACGAGTTCGCGCACACGAACGTGCCGGGCTCACGCAACGAGAAGCGCTGGCAGGACGTAGCCGAGTTGCTGGACGCCGGCATCGACGTGATCTCGGCGATGAACATCCAGCACCTGGAGTCACTCAACGACGTAGTCGAGAAGATCACCGGAGTTCCGCAGCGAGAGACCGTGCCAGACGCCGTGGTCCGGGCCGCCGACCAGGTCGAGCTCGTCGACATGACCCCGGAGGCGCTACGCCGCCGGATGGCGCACGGCAACATCTACGGAGCCGACAAGATCGACGCGGCGCTGACCAACTACTTCCGAATCGGCAACCTGTCCGCGCTCCGCGAGCTCGCTCTGCTATGGCTGGCCGACAAGGTCGACGAGGGGCTGCAGCGCTACCGCGAGGCGCACGACATCCGCACTACCTGGGAAGCCAGGGAGCGCGTCGTCGTCGCGCTCACCGGCGGGCCGGAGGGCGACACGCTCATCAGGCGGGCCGCCCGGATCGCGGCCCGGTCGTCCGGCGGCGACCTGCTGGCCGTGCACGTGACGTCCTCGGACGGGCTGACCGGCGCCGACCCGGCCGCGCTGGCCAGCCAGCGGCGGCTGACCGAGTCGCTCGGCGGCACCTATCATCAGGTCGTCGGCGACAACGTGCCGGAGGCGCTGCTGACGTTCGCTAGAGCGGAGAACGCCACCCAGCTCGTCCTCGGTGTCAGCCGGCGCGGCTGGCTGTCCTCGCTCCTCACCGGCCCCGGTGTCAGCATGCGCACGATGCGCGCCTCCGGCGACATCGACGTCCATATGGTGACGCACTCCTACGTTGGCCGCGGCCGTGGCCTGCCCAGGGCCCGCGGCGGCCTGACCCCGAAGCGCAAGCTGGCCGGATACGTGCTCGCGGCGGTGCTGATGCCGCTGCTGACGCTGGTGCTCTCCACCGGGCGCGGCGACATCAAGCTGACCAGCGATGTCCTGGTCTTCCTGACCGGCGTTATCGCGGTCGCACTGGTCGGCGGCTTCATCCCGGCGCTGCTCGCCGCTGTGGCCGGGTCGCTGCTGCTCAATTACTTCTTCATCCCGCCCGTGCACAGATTCACGATCGCGCAGGTCAACAATGCCCTGGCACTGGTGATCTTCGTCGTGGTCGCGATCATGGTGAGCTTCGTGGTGGACATCGCTGCCCGGCGCGCCCGGCAGGCGGCGCGGTCCGGCGCTGAGTCCGAGCTCCTGGCAACCACCGCAGGCAGCGTGCTGGCCGGAGAGCAGGCGCTGCCGGCCGTTCTCGACCGGGTGCGTGAGGCATTCGGCATGGACTCGGTGGCGCTGCTCGAACTGCTGCCCGCCGGCGCCGTTGCAGGCAGCGTGCCGGGCAGCGCACCAGGCGGCGCCCCGGCAGGCGGCTGGCCAGGCGCCCCCATCGCAACTGGCGCGCCGGGCCGTGCAGGGCCGGGCCGTGCAGGGCCGGGCGGTGCAGGGCCGGGCGGTGCAGGGCCGGGCGGTGCGAGACCGGACGGTGCGAGACCGGGCCGTGCAGGGCCGGGCGGCGCCGAGCCAGGTGGAACCCCGGACGGTGCTCAGCTTCGGGCGCTCCCGTCACGCAGCGGGCAGGGCGGCACGACCCAGCTTGCCAGCCGGTCCGCGGCTAGCCCGACCGGCCGCTGGACGGCTGTCGGCGTCTCCGGTGAACAGCCGGTCAGCCGGCCAGAGGACGCCGACGTCGAGATACCGGTGGGCGACGACCTCATCCTGGCGCTGCGCGGGCGGCCGCTGCCGGCGACGGACCGGCGGGTGCTCGGCGCGTTCGCGGCCTATGCCGCTGCCGCGCTTGAGCAGGGCCGCCTTGCGGCCGCGGCGGAGGCCGCGCGGCCCATCGCGGAGGCAGACCGGGTCCGTACTGCGCTGCTGGCCGCGGTGAGCCACGACCTGCGCACCCCGCTGGCCTCGGCGAAGGCGGCCGTGACCAGCCTGCGCTCGAGCGACATCGAATGGGACGCCGAGGACCACGACGAGCTGCTGGCCACCGCCGACGAATCGCTGGACCGGCTGGCTCGCCTGGTGGACAACCTGCTGGACATGAGCAGGCTCCAGGCCGGCGCGCTCGCGGTCTTCCCCCGCCCGGCTGACCTGGCCGAGATCGTCGCCAGATCGCTGGACGACCTCGGACCCGCTGCCCGGACCGTGACCATCAGCTTCCCGGATGACCTGCCGGAGGTAGCGGTCGACCCGGGCATCCTGGAACGCGTCATCGCCAACCTGACCGCGAATGCGCTGCGTTACTCGCCGCCCGGCACGCCGCCCACCCTGGCCGGCAGCGCGCTGCTCGACCGGGTGGAGCTGCGCATCATCGACCGGGGGCCGGGCATCCCGTCAGAGCATCGGGATCAGATGTTCGTGCCGTTCCAGCGGCTCGGCGACACCGACAACACCACGGGCGTCGGTCTCGGCCTGGCGCTGTCCCGCGGACTGACGGAGGCGATGGGCGGCACGCTGGAGCCGGACGAGACGCCTGGCGGCGGCCTGACCATGACGCTGTCCCTGCCCGCAGTTCCTCCGCCGGCGGACTCCGAACCCGCTGGCGATGCCGGCCACGGCGCCGCTCATGACCCGGACCACCGGGCCACAGCTGCGCCGTGACTGTCGTTTCCATCACAGGCGTTCCCACCACGCGCGCCCGCCGCGGCGCCCGCATGACAATCTTGGTCCCGTGACGACGGTCCTGGTCATCGACGACGAGCCGCAGATCCTCCGCGCCCTGCGGATCAACCTGCGGGTGCGCGAGTATGACGTCCACACCGCGGGGAACGCGAAAGAGGCGCTCGAGCTCGCCGCCCGGCACCCGCCCGACCTGGTGATACTCGACCTCGGGCTGCCCGACCTGGACGGCGTGGAGGTCATCCACGGCCTGCGTGGCTGGACCGACGCGCCGATCATCGTGCTGTCCGGCCGCTCCGACAGCATGGACAAGGTGGAGGCGCTGGACGCGGGCGCCGACGACTACGTCACCAAGCCGTTCGGCATGGACGAACTGCTCGCCCGGATGCGCGCGGTCAGCAGGCGCGTCGTGACTGACGGGGCCGAGCCCAGGGTCCGCCTCGGCGATCTCATCGTCGACCTGGCTGCCAAGCGCGTGGTGCGCGACCCGGAGAAAGGCAAAAACCATCTTGCCGGTAACGGGGACATCCGGCTTACTCCCACCGAATGGCACCTGCTCGAGGTGCTGCTGCGCAATCCGGGCAAGCTACTCAGCCAGCAGCAGCTGCTCAGCGAGGTGTGGGGTCCCGGTTACGCCGAGGCCACCGGCAACCTCCGCCTTTACATGGCTCAGCTCAGGCGCAAGCTCGAGCCCGATCCCGCGCGGCCTCACTGGCTGCTCACCGAACCGGGCATGGGCTACCGGTATCAGCCCGATTCCGAGGACTAGACCGCCTTGTGGCGGACCCAGATCCCAGCGACCGACACGGCCTAGCCCAGGTCGGGCTTGCGCGGCAGGCTAGTGCGCGGTGGCGTGGTCGCACCTGGCGGCTCCGCCGCGGTCGGGCCGCGTCCAGTGGCCGGGACGCCGGGATCAGCGGCCGGGCCGGCCGCGCTCAGCCCGTCGGCCGCGATGATGCCCAGCCGGTACCGAAGCCGGCAGATGACGATGTCAGAGGTGGCGTGCTGGATCGCCTGCTCGAGCACGAACCCGCGCTGATTGTGCAGGAGGCGCCGCCACGGGTGGGGTGAGTAGACCTCGGGGATCAGCACGACAAGCTGGTCGTGGCTGTCGGTCTGCTCGAGTTCGCGCAGGTAGTCGACGACTGGCGTACCGAGCGACCGGTGTGCCGAGCGCAGCGTCTTCAGCGGGACGCCAGGATTCCACTCGTCCCATTGCTGGCGCAGCTTCGCGTCCGCCGCGTCGTCCTCCGACTCGCCGAAGCAGACGGTCACGGCCACGACGTCCTGACCGAGCGACAGCGCGGCCGAGATTCCCTCTCGGACCAGCTTGGACATGGTACTGACCGGGACGACGACGAGGCTGTTCCGCTTCACCGGCGGCGCGGGAATCTCGCCGATCTCCAGCGCGGCGCCCATCCGGGCGTAGAGCCAATGCACCCGGTGGAACATGAGCACCAGCAGCGGAACCACGATCACCACGAGCCAGGCGCCCTCGGTGAACTTGCTGATCAGCTCGATGCCGAGGGCTGCCAGAGTGAACAGGGCGCCGACGCCGTTGATGACTGCCCTGGTGCGCCAGCCGGACCCGCCCCGCTGGCGCCAGTGCTTCACCATTCCTGCCTGCGACAAGGTGAACCCGACGAACACGCCGATCGCGAACACCGGAATCAGTGCCTGGGTGCTGCCTCTGGAGACGACCAGCAGGATCGCCGCGGTGACAGCCAGCACGATCACGCCGTAGCGGTGCACCTGGCGCTGCGCCTTCAGGAAGAACAGGTGCGGCAGGAAGTTGTCGGTCGCCAGCAGCGAGGCGAGCACCGGCAGCCCGCCGAACGAGGTGTTGGCTGCGAGCGCCAGCAGCACGGTCGTGATGAGCTGGATCGCGAAGAACCAGAAGTTGTGACCGAGCGAGCCCTGAGTTAGCTGCGCAAGCGTGGTGACTGTTCTGGACGGCCTGGCGTGGAACTTCTGGGCGACGGTAGCGATGCCGATCAGCATGAGCCCGAGGATGACCCCGAGGCCCATCTCGGTGTGCTGAGCACGGCGAGCCCTGGGCCTGCGGAATTCCGGCACCGCGTTGGCGATCGCCTCGACTCCGGTCAGCGCCGAGCAGCCGGAGGCGAACGCCCTCAGGAGCAGCAGCAGGCCGACAACCGCGGTCGTTGACGGCACCGAGCCCTGCGGGAATGGCAGCGGATGGGACCGCACCAGGCCGCCGATGACGACCGCGAAGATCCCGGCGATGAACAGCACCGTGGGAGCGATGAACAGCCTGGCCGACTCGGCCACGCCCCACAGGTTCGCGCCGGTGATCACGGCCAGCACGGCCAGGCAGATCCACACCCGGTCCGGGTAGAGCGGCTGGAATGCGGAGGTCAGTGCCTCGACCCCGGCCGATACGCCGACGGCCGCGTTGAGGACGTAGTCGACCACCAGCGCGGCGGCTGCGATCAGGCTCGGCTGGACGCCAAGGTGTGCCTTGCTGACCGCATAGGCGCCGCCGCCGCCCGGGAACGCCTCGATCACCTGCCGGTACGAGATGACCAGCACTGTCAGCAGCAGCACGATCGCGATGGTGACGGGCAGCGCGTAGTGGAGGGCAGCGACGCCGGCTGTTGCCAGCACGATGAGGATGGCCTGCGGACCGTAGGCGACCGAGGACAGTGCGTCGAGCGAGAGAGCGGCGAGCCCTTCAAGCGCGGTTAGCCGGTGCCGCTCTTCGTCATCCCGCGGGGCGCCGGCCGGCGACTGTGCAGCGGCCACTCCCGGTCCTGCGCTCATGGTTGCCTATACAAACATGCCCAGGTGGTCTGGCAGGGGGCGGCTGGCCAGCAGAGACTGATGCTGCCCGGGGGCCAGTTAGTCCATGGATCCCGATCGCTCAGGCGACCAGGTAACGGAGATGGCGCTAGCCAAGCGTCGCGATGAGAACCACGATGATCGCGACTACGACGATCGCACCGATGATGAGGGCCGTCATCCGCGCCGGGTTACGGGCGGGTGCCGGGGCTGCCTCCCACTGGCGGGTTCGCTCGCCAGCGCCCTCGGCGAACGCCTGGAACTGAGCAGTGCTGGCGGATATGTCCGGCGCAGCACGGAATTCGCCGGTGCTCATAGTCCGACCGCTGGCCGATGGTTCGTTGTGACGCTCGGTCATGGCCATGACTGTATCCGAAGCCTCGCCAGCCAGCCCGGCGTTCTTCCCAAAACCAGAAAATTTGCGGATCTTGGCTGGCCCGTGGCACCGGCATTCAGCCGCCTGAGGTCGGCGGCAGCTGGTCGGGCCCGTGAACCAGCCTCGAAAGGACGATCACGCTCCGTGTCCGGACCACGAAAGACTCGGCGCCGATCCGCTCGACCACCTGCTCGAAGTGGCGGACGTCGGCGGCCCTGATGTGCAGCAGGGCATCGGCCTCGCCGGTGATCGTGCAGGCGTCCATGACCTCCGGATGCTTGGCGACGGCCGCGGCGATATCGGCCGGGGACGTCCGGCCCCGGCAGAACAGCTCGACGTAGGCCTCCGTGGTCCAGCCCAGGGCGGACGGGTCAACCCTGGCGCCGAATCCGGTAATCGCTCCGGACGCCCGCAGCCGGTCGACGCGCCGCTTCACGGCTGGCGCCGACAGGCCGACTTGCGCGCCCACTTCGGCGTACGTCGCCCTCGCGTCGTCGATAAGTGCCGCGACGATCCGCCGGTCCAGGTCGCTGAGGCTCATTGTCCCGACGGTAGCGGCCTGCGGCA